>OJUG01005083.1_pt1 | contig 9881 bp, 10 predicted proteins | sample 1599841 | NCBI WGS metagenome assembly OJUG01 (sample SAMN04168659, study PRJEB22393) | human gut metagenome | biome: human gut microbiome; feature: stool | host: Homo sapiens | collected 2014-05-12 | reverse complement strand
GCGACCACCGAGATCTACACTCTTTCCCTACACGACGCTCTTCCGATCTGCCTGTGATGCGGTTACCGGTGCGCCGTTGCTGCGTGTGCTACGATATATTACTTCCATTTCCTCTCCTCCGTATCAATATGTATGAATTTTGTATCCATCTTCAATTTCGTAAAAGTATAGCATACTTTAAGCACTGTTGCAAGGTGAATTGATAAAGTCCAAGCTGCACGCAACATTCTTATTCTTATTATTCTTTAAAAAACTCATGTCCGCCGTGCCGGAATAACAGTGTAAGCTTTTCATCAAACCAACGCATTCGTTTACTGTCCGCATAATCTCTGGCGGCAAAATAAAGTGCTCCTTCGGAGATATCCTCTCCATCCAGTGCTCGTCCCACTGCCCTTACGGTCTCCTCACTGATCTGTACTCTGTCATAGCTCCCATCGGACACCGGGGAAAACTGCGTGATCCCATTCTCCTGCTGGAACACGATCTCCGACACACTGTCCGGAAATTTATCGGAATTCAGACGGTTCAATATGACATTTGCCACCAAAAGTTTCCCCTCCTCATCCTCACATCCTGCTTCCGCTTCCACAATTTTCAACAGAACCTCCAGCTCCGCCATGTCCAAATGATACCTGCTGTTCCTCTGCAATTCATTGCAGTCGACTACCCGCTGTCCCGAGGATGTCCGGGAAGCAATTCCTATCATTCTGCTCTCACTGTCTGCCGCTACCGGCACTTTTATCTGCAGATTCCGCTGTATTTCTTCCATTTGTCCCAGGCACAAAAATCCTGCCAGAAATAACAAATGCGCTGTTAACAGAACAGTCAATGCCCGTTTATACATTTTCGATCCTCACATACCTACAAATGATTTTGACTCCAACTTCATTCTATGCAGCTCGTCCGAAAAATATATCTGTTGTTTTCCGGGAAAAAATGATACTATGAAATTATGAATGAGCAGAAAACAGGAAAAAGCAAACTGGATAAAGGGATATTTCGTGCCGTAAAAAAAGATGGAACCGTGTATTACCGCGCCTCTCTGACCTACCGTGGGAAGCACATCAGTCTGGGCAGCTACCGGGATGCCGGACAGGCACACTCGGCCTATGAAGAAGGGATTCGTCTGTTAAATAATTCCTCTCTCTCCCTGAAATCCTACCGGGAGACCTCTTCCCTTTCCTTTGAGAAGTGGGTCTGTCTGCTCAACTTCCGGGATAACGGAATCTACCTTGGGAACCCCATCTATATGGGCCAGCAGCTTTTTTACTATTATCTCACGCCACACCATGTACTGAAATTTGATCTGGAAGATCTGTTCTATTATTCTTCACACAAAATCATGCGGCGCGGTAATCATTATTTTGTGTCCGATTATGGAATGCAGCTGACTCTTACATCCCGCTATGGCATCAAAAGCTATGCCGTACCCGGTAGAGACTATTGTTTCCGCAATGGTGATCCCACGGATTTCCGCAGAGAAAATCTGCAGATTCACAATATTTATCACGGTGTCCGCAAAACAGTAACAAAAAACGGACAGCATCTCTATACTGTCCGCATTCATATTCATGGCAATTATCTGGTGGGCCGTTATGCTACCGATGTGGAAGCCGCCATTGCCTACAACAAAGCCATCGACATTCTCCGAAACAAAGGAGTGACCAATAACTTTTTATCCAACTACGTGGAAGACATTGCTCCCAGCCGCTATGCAGAGATCTATTCTTCTCTGCCCATTGCCCCCGGCATTCTGAATTATCCGGCTATTTCTCCGAATAATCAATGAAGCTGATATTCATGTTGGCATAACCGGCAATCCCGTCCACCGAGATATCGTCCGCGTATTGCCACATGGTAAACCGATACGGATAATCCGGAACATCTCCCACCTGGGATAACCATACATCATACGCAGACAGTTTTGACAGATCCACCTCCTTGATCAGCCATTCCTTGTTGCCATATAATAATGTTTTATATCCGGCCGCCGCTATCGTATCCAGAAAAGCTTTCGTGATCTTTGTCTTGTCCGCTCTGCTGACTCCTTCTATGCGGGCCGTATCGTTATCCACGAATCCCATATCAAAAGCCACCGGATAAGTAATCTTATAATCTTTAATATTGTTCAGTACGACGTTCGCTTCTTCCACCGCTTCTGCTTCGGTGATCGCCTGTGAAGTAAAATACACTCCGATCTGCAGTCCGGCATCTGTCGCTCTCTTCAGATTATCCGCGAAATACTCATCCAGAACGATCTGACCGCTGCCGTAACCTCTGGCTCCCACCCGAAGCATCACGAAATCAATGCCTGCTTTCTTTAATTTCAGGAAGTCCACATAATCCTGATATTTGGAGATATCCACCCCAACATAAGAAGTAAGCTTTCCATCCTGATAATATTTCATAAAATCCGACTGACACACCAGTTTTGTAAAATCGTATTCGTGTTTCGGCAGATAAGGGCTGATCAATACCCATTCTTCTTTCCCATCCCGATTAGTCACCAGGGTATGCTTTCCATCGGTGGAAGGATCTGTATCCGTCGTATCTTTTTTCCCATCCTGTCCGGAAGGATTCTCTGAAGGCATCGGTGTAGCCGTTGTCTCCGGATACATATCCCAAAAATCCAGATCCGAAGGAGTCAATGTGCTTCCGGTGATCAGATCCTGCGTATCCGGATACTTTGCTGTCTGCTGATTTCCTGCCTGTTGTACATTCTCCGTCTGTGCAGTTGTATTATTCTGTTGATGAGACGCCGGTTTCCTGTTAATGATCAGCACAACCGTAAGTATCACCACCACAAAAATAGTGACAGCAACGATCGCACTGACCACGGTAGGAGTCAACCCGCTTCCATGATCTTCATAATCGTCCGGAAGACGCATACTATTTCTCCTCTTTTATGCTTTTACAATACACTTTTTAGGGCATTTTTCCATGCAGGCTCCACAGCCGACACACTTTTCGGGATCAATGACCGCATGAAAATTTTCTACTTTCACAGCATCATGCTGACAATTTTTCACGCAAATTCCGCAGCCAACGCATCCTGTGGTACAGGCTTTCATAGTGACCGGTCCCTTGTCGGTAGAACTGCAGGCTACCTGCACCGTATTGGAATATGGGATCAGACTGATCAGGTGTTTCGGACATACCTCTACACATTTTCCGCAGGCCTTACACTTCTCTTTGTCTACTACGGCTACACCGTTTTTGACGTGAATGGCATCGAAAGGACATACCTGTGTGCAGGTTCCATATCCAAGGCAGCCGCTGTTACAGGATTTCGGTCCGCCTCCGGGGACAAAGCTCATCATACGGCAATCCTTGATTCCGTAATAATCATAGTCTGTCTTCGTCCGGTCGCAGTCACCCTGGCAGTGAACATACGCTACTTTTCTCTCGGAAGCCTCTGCCTCTACTCCCATGATCGCAGCGATTTTTTTGCCTACTTCCTCTCCGCCTACCGGACAGGTATTAACGGCAGCCTCTCCTTTTGCAATCGCAGCGGCAAGTCCGGAACATCCGGCGAACCCACAGCCGCCGCAGTTATTACCGGGAAGGGCGGCAAGTACCGCTTCTTCCTTCTCATCTACTTCTACTTTGAATTTTATACCGGCCACGCCAAGAAACAGTCCCACAAAGATGCCGACGATTCCGACACAAGCCGCAGCAATCAGAATTCCTGTTATACTCATCTATGTTACTCCTTCCTAGATCAGACCGGAGAATCCGCAGAAAGCAATTGCCATCAGTCCCGCTGTCAGCAGCACCATGGGCATTCCCTTGAAAGATTCCGGCACCTCATTGTATTCCATTTTTTCACGCAATCCAGCCAGGATCACGATGGCAATGGTAAAACCAAGGGCTGTGGCAAATCCGTTTACAATACCGGTCAGAATACCGTATTCCTTCTGTACATTGGTAATCGCTACACCTAAAACCGCACAGTTGGTGGTGATCAGGGGCAGATATACACCCAGTGCCTGATACAGAGAAGGCATAGCCTTTTTCAGGAACATCTCCACAAACTGTACCAGCGCCGCGATCACAAGGATAAATACAATGGTCTCCAGATACTCAATGTGCAGCGGCTGTAAGATAAATTTATAAATCACGCCCGCTACCGCACTTGCCAGCGTTATGACGAAAATAACCGCGGTTCCCATACCGCCTGCAGTCTTGATCTTACGGGATACTCCCAAAAACGGGCAGAGTCCCATGAACTGGCTTAAGACGATATTGCTGACAATGGAGGAACTGATCAGTAACAGAAGCATATCTTTCACACTATCCATTTATTTGTCCTCCTTATCCAAGTCTATTGTCTCAAGGTCATCCGTTGCAGCCTTAGGCTTTGCTGCCGCTCTGGCCGCGTCCATCACGGCATCCTCCGAAGTATCGGTATTGTCGTAAAATCTCTCTGAACAGCCGCTTTCGCCACAGTGCAGACAATCATGTCCGCAGCCGGACTGGATTTTCTCATAATCCTTGCCTGCCAGTTTTCTCTTGTTCTTCACATAATTCTGCAGAGCAGTCAATGCAGCCAGCACAAAGAACGCACCGGGAGCCAGTCCGAAGATGTTGATCGTTACATAGGAATCCGGCATGATCCGGAATCCGAAGACAGATCCTGCCGCCAGAATCTCTCTCACGGCACCGATACAGGTCAATGCCAGGGAGAAACCAAGTCCCATGCCAAGTCCGTCAAACAAAGAAGGAATCGGCGGATTGGAGTATGCATAGCTCTCCGCTCTTCCCAAAATAATACAGTTCACAACGATCAAAGGAATGTATACACCCAATGCATCATTCAGAGACGGCAGATATGCCTGTAAAAGTAACTGCACCGCCGTTACAAATGAAGCTATAATTACGATAAATGCGGGGATTCTCACACGGCTGGGAATCACTTTCCGCAACAGGGAAATGATCAGATTGCTCATCGTAAGTACCACTGCTGTCGTCAGTCCCATTCCCAGACCGTTCATTGCGGAAGTGGTTACGGCCAGTGTAGGACACATTCCCAGCATCAGCACAAAGGTAGGATTCTCCTTGATAATGCCGTTGTAAAGTCTTTCACCTGCTTTATTCATTGCCTGCACCTCCCTGTACATAATCATGAAATGCCAGAAGGCTTCCGTTCACGGCATTGGTCACGGCCCTGGTGGTGATCGTTGCACCGCTGATGGCATCAATCTCACTGTCAGAAGTGGAACCGGTCTTGGTATACGTAAAGCTCTTCACATTTTTCTGATGGAACTGCGGTACCAATACATCGCCTGCTTTCATTCCCAGTCCCGGTGTCTCGGAGATACTCAAAATAGAAATATCATTTACGGTACCGTCCAGACGGATTCCCACATACAAAACGATATTTCCGCCGTATCCCTCAGAGGATGTTGTCTGGATCACATAGCCCAGTTTCTCTCCGGAGGCATCCTGAGCTTCATATACCGTACCGATGGTAATTCCGGTATCGGAAAGATTCTGCGCCGTATCATCGGAAGGGATATACGGATCCAATTCTTCAAAATGTCCGGCATCCGTAAATACTGCCTGGCAGGCTTCCTGCACTGCTTTTTCTTCCTGCAGACGGATGGGTTCCTTGGTAAGTTCATAGACAAATCCAAGTAACAGGCCGGCGATCAGGGTGATGGCAAATAAAATGCCTGCTTCTTTTAACATTGCCTGCACATCATTTTTATTTTTCATGTTTCGCACCTGCCTTTCTTCCGAAAGCAACCGGCATGGTGAATTTTTCAATCAGAGGTACCAGAAGGTTTCCTAAAATGATAGCATAAGATACTCCTTCCGCTCCCGGTCCGAAGATACGGAAAATTCCGGTAAGAAGTCCCAGTACAACACCATATACATACTGTCCTTTGATGGTGATCGGGCGGGTAACATAATCCGTAGCCATGAAAAAGGCACCCAGGATCAGACCGCCACCGGCCAACTGTGCCGACAGATATGCGGAATCAAAACCATGTCCGCCGAAAAATCCGGCAAACAGGATCACTGTCACAATATAGGTCCCCGGAATGCGCAGATCGATCACTCCGATCAAGATCAGAAAACATGCCCCGATCAGTAACGCAATAACGGAAGTCTCACCGATGGTACCGGCTGTCTTACCTACGATCATATTCATGACATTGACACTCTCTCCTGCCTTCAGTGCCGCCAGCGGAGTGGCTCCGGTATAAGCATCACAGACGAAGTTCGTCATCTGCGAAGGGAAAGAGATCAATAAGAAACATCTTGCTGCCAGTGCCGGGTTCATAAAATTTTGTCCCAGGCCTCCAAACAACATTTTTACTACAAGAATTGCAAACACACCGCCCAGGGCAGCCATCCACAGAGGAATACTTACCGGCAGATTCAGTGCCAGCAGCAGTCCGGTGACCACCGCCGACATGTCTGTTATGGTTATTTTCTTCTTCCACAGCCAGCCGAATAACAATTCTGTCAGGACTGTGCTTGCAATGGTAACAGCCATTACTGCCAGTGCTCTGGGACCGAAATTGTAGATTCCGAAGCCGGCAGCAGGCAGCAGTGCGATCACCACAGCCGTCATAATACTACTGGTCGTTACTTTCGACCTTATATGAGGATTTGAAGATACTTTTAAAAGTTCACTCACTGTTCTTCCCTCCTACTTCTTTTTCTTTTTGGCCAGTTGAATTTTACGCATGGACTTGATCTCCTGCGTCAGAGGTCTCTTGGCAGGACATACAAAGCTGCAGCAGCCACACTCACAGCATTCCATTCCGTTATGTTCTACGAATGACTCTTCGTCAAAATGCTCCGCATAAGTTGCCAGCAGACTGGGAACGATCCGTCCCGGGCATGCTTCCACACATCGTCCACAGTTAATACAGGGGCTGGGTTCCATCGCAGAGACATCATCCTGTGTCAATGCCAGCAAAGCAGTAGAAGTCTTGGTCGTCGGAACATTGAGATCAAACATACCGAATCCCATCATCGGACCACCGCAGATAATCTTCTCCGGATCCTGTTTAAATCCTCCCGCCACATCCAACAGTTCCTGATAACTCATACCGATGGGTACCCGGAAGTTCCGTGGATTCGCCACAGCATCACCGGTCACCGTGACAATGCGCTCCATCAGAGGGCGTCCTTCTGTAACCGCTCTGTAAATAGCAACCACGGTATCTACATTGTCTACAATGCATCCCACATCCGCGGGCAGCATGGAAGAATTGATTTTCCGACCCGTTGTGGCATAGATCAACTGACGTTCCGCACCCTGCGGGTACTTGGTCTTCAATGCCTTGACCGTGATCTGCGGATCATTTTTGGTCATCTGTTTTAACAGAGAGATGCAATCCGGTTTATTATCTTCCACTGCCAGAATTCCATGAGCATTATCGAACAGCTTCAATATGATCTTCAGACCGCCGATCAACTTGTCCGGCTCCTCCATCATCCTGCGGTAATCAGAAGTCAGATAAGGCTCACATTCCGCACAGTTTGCAATTACATAGTCAATTTTATCAGGATCCTTCGGAGATAATTTTACATGGGTAGGAAAGCCGGCTCCTCCCATACCTACAACTCCGGCTTCTTTTACAATATCGATGATCTCATCTTTTTGTAATTTATCCACTGGTGCATAGGGATGAAATTCCATACTTTCATACAGACCGTCATTGTCTATTACAATGCTCTGTATCAGATCTCCCGTCACTACACGCCTTGTCTCGATAGACTTTACAGTACCGGACACGGATGCATAAATCGGCGCCGACACAAATCCACCACTCTCCGCTATCTTCTGTCCTGCAAGTACACGATCTCCTTTTGCCACGATTGGCTTAGCCGGGGCTCCGATATGCTGAGACATGGGATAGACCATTTCTCCCTTAGGCAGAACATCCAGGATCGGCTTGTCTTTCGACAGGTCTTTGCCGTCATAGGGATGGATTCCACCTACAAATGTCAACTTCGCCATTTTCTATCGTCCTTTCTGAATCATTCTTGTATTTCAGATCACATTACGATAATTGTACTATTTTTATCAACTTTTATCAACAAAATGCTACTGCATTTTATAAAATTATGGTAGAATAAATTAAATAAGCAAACATGCCCCACGGCAGAAAGAGGTCATACATGAAAAAATCAGAAGAGACTCTGGAGGATTTTGCGATCTCCTATCCCTTGGATAAGCTGGCACCTCTGGAACAGGTACTGTTTCTCGATATTGAGACCACGGGATTTACTTCCCGTACTTCTTATTTATATATGATAGGCTGCGCTTACAATCGGGCCGGTAAATGGCATACCATACAATGGATGGCAGAGGATTACGCGCAGGAGGGAGCGATTCTCACTGCTTTCTTTGACTTTGCGAGATCCTATAAATATCTGGTTCATTTCAACGGCAATAACTTCGACCTTCCCTTTATCAGCCAGAAATGTGCCCAGTTAATGCTTCCATTTTCTTTCGAAGGTTTTCAGGGAATCGATATTTATCGTCGGATCTCTCCTTATAAGTTTTTCTTAAAGTTGCCCAACTGCAAACAGAAAACTCTGGAGCAATACCTTGGAATCGCCCGTACGGATGTCTTTTCCGGTGGTGAATTGATCGGATTATATCACGACTATGTCAAGAATCCTTCCGAATTCACCGAAAAGGCTTTATTCCTTCACAATGCGGACGATTTAAAAGGGATGTTGGAAGTTCTTCCGATTCTCGCATACTATGATCTGTTTAACGAGAACTGTGTCAAAGCCAAAAAGGTACAGGCCAATTATTACAAAGATATGCATGGGGCACAGCGAAAAGAGCTGCTGATCACACTGCAGATTCCTACACCGCTGCCCAAACCTATTACTGCCTCTGCCGGTAATTGTTACTTCCGCGGCGAGGGAGAATCTGCTACTCTTAAGGTTCCGATCTATGAAGAAGAATTAAAATATTTCTATTCGAACTACAAGGATTATTATTATCTTCCTACCGAAGATGTGGCACTTCATAAATCCGTAGCTGGTTTTGTTGATAAGGAACACAGACTCCAGGCTTCCGCAGCGAATTGCTATACCAGGAAGTTTTCCTGTTATCTTCCCCAGTGGGATATTTTATTTACACCTTTCTTCAAGAGAGATTATAAGAGCAAGGAATTATTTTTTGAACTTACAGATGAAATGAAGAAGAACCGTGAAGGTTTTTCCCGTTATGCCAATCATGTCCTGTCCATGATTGCCGCCACATATTAAAAAAAGGAAAGCTGACCGCTTTCCTTTTTTCTTCCTATAAACCTATCAGGGTTTGACATAATAAAAAGAACTTTTTCTCTCAAATCCTATCTCACGATAATTCATGATCTGTTCCGTACTTCCGATAAAAAGCATTCCACCCTTTGCCAGGGAATGATAATACTTTCGAAATACTTCATCCTTTGCTTCCTCTGTAAAATAGATCAGAACATTTCTGCACACGATCAGATGATATTCTGTCGGATAAGCATCCTTCAACAGATTATGCTGATGAAAATCAACTCTTGCCTTAATCTCATCCGCAATCTTATAAGAGGGACCGATCTTCGTGAAATATTTCTTCTTTAGATCTTCCGGTACACCTTCTATGCTCTTCTCATTGTACAATCCGGTCTTTGCCTTTGCAATCACCTGCTTGTCCAGATCCGTAGCATAGATATGGATCTGTTGTAACGGAACATGCCGTGACAAAGCCATAACCAGTGAGTACGGCTCATCTCCCGTAGAACAGGCAGCGCTCCAGATTTTTAAATTCTTACCAAAGCGCTGAATCAGTTCCGGGATAACTGTCTCATCCAGATATTTCCACTGTTCGGGATTACGATAGAACTCCGATACATTGATGGTAATAT
>OJUG01005072.1_pt1 | contig 9891 bp, 8 predicted proteins | sample 1599841 | NCBI WGS metagenome assembly OJUG01 (sample SAMN04168659, study PRJEB22393) | human gut metagenome | biome: human gut microbiome; feature: stool | host: Homo sapiens | collected 2014-05-12 | reverse complement strand
ATGTGTGATTATGTCCGGCTGGGGCGGCGAAAAAATGACGGCGATGGAAAAGGTGCAGAAGATGCTTACGGAGTATGAATGCTCAAAAACGGACGCAACTATTCAGAGGTTTTCCAATAAAGGTGAGAATACCTACGAGACAACGCAATATTCCAAAATAACAGGAGAATATCGCATGGAAATCAAGTCGCCGGAGGCGATGAACGGCAACTATACTGTTTTTGACGGAACAAGCGTAAAGCAATATAATGCTAAGACAGATGAAACAGTCAGCCTTGATGTGCCTAAAATGCAAAAAGGCAGTCAGCTTTTTATATCGACATTCATCAAAAACTATTTGATGTCGGAGAATGTGTCGGTTGAAACTGCGGCATCACTTGATGAATCCGTTTGTACGGTTCTTGAGGCAGTTATTCCCGAAGGCAACAAATACATATCAACTGAAAAGCTGTGGGTAGATAACGAAACGCTTTTGCCGCTTAAGCTCGTCATATATGATGAAAACGGCGGAGAAAGATACATTATAACCTACAACAATTTTGAATATAATCCCGAAATAGACAGCAGCGTATTTTCGGCTAAGTAGCGGAGGAATGAAAAATGACAGATGAGGAAAGAGTACTTGCTCTGATTGACCTTGATGCACTTGAATATAATATCAAGAGTATCAGAAAAAAAACACCCGAAGGCACGGGAATAATAGGAGTTATAAAAGCAGATGCCTATGGACACGGTTCGGTTGAGGTGGCACAGGTATTGCTCGAAAACGGTGCGGACTGGTTTGCGGTTGCGGTTGTTGACGAAGGACTTAATCTCAGAAAGCATGGAATAAATGCTCCGATACTTCTTCTCGGATATACGCCTGAGCTTCGTTTTGAGGATGTAATAAATAACGGCTTTATTCAGACCATGTATTCATATGAAATGGCTGAAAAGCTTTCAAAAACTGCCGTAAGATTAGGCAAAACGGCAGTTGTACATATAAAAATAGATACCGGTATGGGAAGAATAGGCTATCGTGTAAATGATGAGGCGGCAGACGAAATTGTCAGAATATCAAAGCTTCCCGGTATTGAAGTTAACGGTATGTTCACTCATTTTGCGGCTTCCGATGAGGCAGACAAAGCATATACAAATATGCAGTTTGAGCGTTTTATGAAAATGGATAAAATGCTCAAAGACAGAGGACTTAATATACCCGTCAGACATGCGGCCAACTCTGCGGCTATAATGGATATTGATTCCATGATGCTCAATATGGTTCGTCCGGGCATAATTCTTTACGGAGCATATCCTTCCGACGAGGTTGTTAAGGAAAATCTTGATCTTCGTCCCGTTATGTCCATAAAAACTCATGTCAGCTTTGTAAAAGAGGTTGAAAAGGGTGACTGTATAAGCTACGGAAGAACATACACGGCACCGGATAAGAGAAAAATCGCAACAATTCCCGTTGGCTATGCGGACGGCTTTATAAGAGCCTATGCTAAGGACGGAAAGGTGCTTATAAAGGGTAAGTTTGCACCGATTGTCGGAAGAATCTGTATGGATCAGTTTATGGTTGATGTTACGGATATTGATGACGTAAAAATAAATGATGAAGTTGTCCTTATGGGAACACAGGGCGAAAACAGCATAACTGCCGATGACATTGCAAAGGCTTTGAATACAATAAATTATGAGGTATTCTGTACTCTTTCCAAGAGAGTACCTCGTCAGTACATAAGAAACGGTAAGGTGACGGAAACCGTTAAATATGTATAATAGCTTTTTTAAAGGGCAATAATACCTGCTGAAGATAGTTGAAGTGCAGGTACATAGACAAAATAAAAAAGCATTACATACCGCTCAACTATTTTTAATATGCAGGCGGAGAGTGAATTGAGATGACAGTTGCCAGGGGAGATATATTTTATGCCGACCTATCACCTGTTGTAGGTTCAGAACAGGGCGGAATACGACCTGTGCTTATAATACAGAATAATATGGGAAATAAATACAGTCCTACGGTTATATGTGCGGCTATTACATCACAGATAAATAAGGCTAAACTGCCTACACATATCGAAATTTCAGCCGAAAAATATTCGCTGGTCAAGGATTCGGTTGTTCTTCTTGAGCAGATAAGAACGATAGATAAAAAACGACTGAGAGAAAAAATATGCACGACGGACAATGCTTTTATGATGATGATAAACAAGGCGTTATGTATCAGCTTGGGAATATTATGAATAAAAATCGAGACTCACAGAGCGAAATCTGTGGGTCTTTTTGTGTTTATAGGACAAAAGCAGACAAAAAGTTTTACAAATGTAAATGAAATATATGTCGAAAATAGATAACTAAAAAATTAACAAAATATGTATATAGAAATATTTAAATTTCAAACGATGTTGCTCCTGTTATAGTAAATGGCAGAACTTTGGTTCCCATTAGAATAGTAACAGAAACTCTTGGCGGCGAAGTTAGTTGGAATGACGCAACAAAGACAGTTACTCTTAAAATAGATGGTAAAGAAATAACAATGACAATAGACAAGGTACTTGAAGCATACGGTGTTGCACCACAGATAATGAATGACCGTACATATGTACCAATCAGATTTGTTGTTGACGAAATTGGTGCAGAAGTAAACTGGAACGGTTCACTGCAAAAGAAAATTATGGGAATTGCTTTACCTAATGGCATTGAAAACGGTGTACATCAGCTTGTTAAGGTTGCACTTTCAAGTATGGTTGCTTTATTCGGCACATATCAGATTGCCGCAAACGGTATGGCATAGAGTATATGGTCATTGGCCTCGATAATGGGATTGGCAATGGCTCCTGTTTATACAACGGTAATAGGGCAGTGCATGGGTGCAAGAGACATTGATTCAGCAAATTTTTATTTTAAAAAGCTTAATAAAATAACTTTTGTGTTGTCTGTACTCTGGAATGCTCTTGTTTTTGCAATAATACCGTTAATTATAAAATATTCGGCTATTTCGGCAGAGGCAAAATCCCTTGTTATATAGCTTGTTCTTATTAACAATATTCTTAACGGACTGTTTTATACGTTTGCCGGTTCGTTCGGAAACGGTCTGCGTGCTGCCGGAGATGTAAAGTTTACAATGATTACTTCCATAACGCTGACCATTGCGGCAAGACTTGCTTTTTCGGCATTGTTCGGCTTGGTGCTTGGATGGGGTGTAATAGGTATTGCGATAGGAATGAGTATGGATCTTGTATTTCGTGGTATTATATCTATCAGAAGGTATCATTCACAGAAGTGGACTAAGTTCTGTCTGATATAAAAGAATAATGATATATAAAAAAGGCTTGGAGCAATTTCCAAGCCTTTAATATCATGATATTAAGAAATATTGTCTTTAACGACGCATTACATAGCGTTGTAAAGTCTCTGGATTGTTGATTTTCTTCTTGCAGCAGCATTCTTGTGGAAGATTCCCTTTGTGTATGCTCTGTCGATAGCAGCGATAGCTTCTTTGCAAGCTACCTCAGCAGCAGCCTTGTCGCCTGCAGCGATAGCAAGCTGAGCCTTCTTAACAGCTGTCTTTGTAGCTGATTTGATCATTTTATTTCTTAATGTTTTCTTTGAGATTACTTTAATTCTTTTCTTTGCTGATTTAATGTTAGCCAACGTTATTTCCTCCTAAAATAAGCTTATTAAAATTTTTTTCGTTTGATATTGGGGAATATCACTTACTTTGACCACTGATAAGCACCACGGCCGAGTGTGCTTTCCATAGGGTTGCGGTCAAATCAACAGCTAATATTGTAAACCAATAACAATTATAAGTCAATGAATATCTGTAAATTTTAGCGGAAAAATATTTAAAAACGCAAAATTCTTTTTATATTATAGCATAGGAGGCAGATATTTTGAATAAAACAAATAAAATTTCCGTAAGAACAGACCTTGCCATGGAGGCCTGTGAGCTTTTGAGCAAGGAAGAAACTTATAAAGGTATAGAAACAGAAATGAAAAGAACGGACGGAATAGAGATAACAACGGTAAGGATAACAAACGACAATGCTGCAGAGGCGGTAGGAAAGCCGAAGGGAACATATATAAGCATTGAGGCAGATAAAATGAAGGGTGCAGATGCGGATTTCAGACAGAAGGTTATAGAAATAACAGCCGATATGCTCAAAACTGTTCTGAATTCCGACAGAGAGAAAAATATTCTTGTGGCAGGACTCGGCAACAGATATATAACACCGGATTCTTTGGGACCTAAGGTTGTGGCGAAGATACTTGTTACAAGACATATAAGAGATACGCTTTCCGATAAAATAGACGACAGTGTTGCGTCTGTTGCGGCGATAGCTCCGGGAGTAATGGGTATAACCGGAATAGAAACGGCAGAAATACTGAAGGGCATTGCCGAAAGAATAAAGCCCGATGCAGTCATTGCCATAGATGCACTTGCGGCAAGAAGAACAAGCAGAATAAATTCGGTTATACAGATTGCCGACAGTGGTATTTCTCCCGGTTCGGGAGTAGGCAACAAAAGAATGCTGCTTAATGAAGAAAGCCTTGGCGTTCCGGTTATCGGCATAGGCGTTCCGACGGTTGTTTCTGCGGCAACGCTCGTTAATGACTCAATGGAAAGGATACTTTACGCAATGGCAGAGGCATCGGAGGAAAAGCTGTTTTATAACACATTGAACAATCTCGGCGATGAAAGAGAGGCGTTGATAGCAGAATTGCTTGAGCCTTATGCTGAAAATATGTTTGTTACACCGAAGGAGGTTGATGAGGTTATAGAACGACTTGCCGAAATTATTTCAAATGCAATAAATATCGCTGTACATCCGGCACTTACAAAAGAAGATATTAACAAATATGTATGAAATATTTATATAATTCATGCTTTTTGTGGCATAAACATAATGCTTGCAATAATCGGAAAATTAAAATATAATATAAAAATGTGTGTATACAATTTAATAAATTAAAATAACAAAAGGGTGAGAAATATGAATAAATTCAAAAAAATTTCTGCGATTTTGACTTCGGCACTTCTTGTTTTTGCGGCAGCAGGCTGCAGCTCTGACAGCAATACGGTTGCGGATATTGTAAGCAAAACCGAGGCACTCGAAAATTATAAGGGTTCGGTTACACTCAGCACCGAGCTTAATTATCAGGGAAATGCAACAGAGCTTAAAATGGAGAGTCTTTTGGATTATAACAAAGATCCGTTTTTTGCCCATACTTCCATAACAACATCAACAAAGGAAGGCGAAGGTGCGGAAAACTCTTATACATCAGATATGTATTTACAGACTGTTGACGGAGTTAACACAGCTTATGCCGGATATAACGGCGTATGGTATAAACAGCAGGTTGAAACAGATGATTTCACTTATTCTGTTTCACAGTACAACCCTGTTGAAAACGGACTTCTTTTCATTAAATCTGCATCGGGACTTCAGAATATGGGTTCTGAGCAGTATAACGGAATGGACGTTGACCGTTTTGAAGGAACAATACCTGCCGATATGCTTTCGGACGTAATGGAAACCTCAGGAGCAATAGGCCTTATAGGAACATCTATTGACGCTTCATATTATAAGAATACGGCTGACCAAAAGGTATCAATATTTGTAAATGAAGAAGGAGTAATCGTAGGTTATAGCTTAGACCTTACAGACCTTGTTTCAAGCCTTCTTTCGGTTCTTTACGAAACAAACGGTATTTCAGATGACCAGCAGATTATCACAGCAAATAAATATATGTGCGAAGGAACAGTAACCGAATATAATAAGGGCGTTGACACAACGCTTTCGGATGATGCACAGAATGCCATTGAAATGCCGGCTGTAACGTCTTCGAATTCATCGGATTCATCATCGGCCGGAGCACAGACAGACACAGCGGCAGACGGCACGGATAACACAACAGATAATTCGGAAAACACAACAAATGCAAGTGCTGAATAATTACAAAGGATAAATATATAGGAGAAAATAATTTATGATTAGTGCAAATGACGTATCTTTACAGTATGGCGGCAGAGTCCTTTTTAAGGACGTAAACGTAACTTTTTCAAAGGGCAACTGCTATGGTATTATCGGTGCAAACGGTGCCGGAAAATCAACCTTCCTCAAAATTCTTGCCGGAGATATTGAGCCCAATACAGGCTCGGTAACAATAACACCCGGTGAGCGTATGGCTGTTCTCAGACAGGACCACTTCATGTTTGATGATTTTGAGGTTATCAAATGCGTTCTTTACGGACATAAACGTCTTTATGAAATAATGGAAGAAAAGGAGGCTCTTTATTCAAAGCCGGATTTCAACGATGAGGACGGCATAAAGGTTTCCGAGCTTGAAGGCGAGTTTGCGGAGCTTGACGGTTGGTCGGCAGAATCAAATGCCGAAATCCTTCTTAACGGTCTTGGAATTACAAACGAATTCCATTATGCAAAGATGAGTGAGCTTACAGGTAACCAGAAGGTTAAGGTTCTTCTTGCGCAGGCTCTTTTCGGAAATCCCGATATTCTTCTTCTCGATGAGCCTACTAACCACCTTGACCTTGCGTCTATCAACTGGCTTGAGGATTTCCTTCTTGACTTTGAAAACACTGTAATCGTTGTATCGCATGACCGTCACTTCCTTAATACAGTATGTACGCATACAGCCGATATTGACTTCGGTAAGATAACAATGTATGTCGGAAACTACGATTTCTGGTATGAATATTCACAGATGGTTGACCGCCAGATAAAGGATCAGAATAAGCGTGCGGAACAGAAGATTAAAGAGCTCACAGAGTTCATTCAGAGATTCTCCGCAAATGCGTCTAAGTCAAAACAGGCAACAAGCCGTAAAAAGCTTCTCGATAACCTTCAGATGGATACATTAAGAATTTCTTCAAGACGTTATCCCTTCTGCAGCTTCAAGCAGGACAGAGAGGTCGGAAACGATGTTCTCGAGGTTAAGGGCATTTCAAAGACGATCAACGGCAAAAAGGTGCTTAACGATGTAAGCTTTATCGTTATGCCCAATGACAAGATTGCTTTCGTAGGCGATGATGAAATTGCAAGAACAACTCTTTTCCAGATTCTCTGCGGAGAGATGGAACCGGACGAAGGAACTTATAAATGGGGTGTAACAACAAGTACATCATATTTTCCTAAGGACAATTCAAAGTACTTTGATGACTGCACAGATTCACTTGTAGAATGGTTAAGACCATATGCAAAGGAAGGCGAGCGTTATGATTCAGACATTAGAGGCTGGCTCGGAAGAATGTTATTCAGCGGTGAGGAATCACTTAAGCCCGCTAACGTACTTTCCGGTGGCGAGCGTGTAAGATGTATGCTCTGCAAGATGATGATTTCCGGTGCAAATGTGCTTGTGCTTGACGAGCCTACTAACCACCTCGACCTTGAAAGTATTCAGGCACTTAATAACGGACTTGTTGACTATAAGGGAACTATCCTTTTTGACTCACATGACCACCAGTTTGTTGAAACAATAGCAAACAGAATTATTGAAATTCTTCCCGGCGGTATAATCGACAGAAGAGAAACATATGACGAGTTCATCAAAAATGAAGGACTTATCGAAGTAAGAGAGAAATTAAAATAAGAAATAAGCAGAATATAAAAGAAGGCTCATGGACATCAATCCATGAGCCTTTTAGTATGTCGTTTATTCCTTGAAGAACGAATATTCATCGAATATTTTGTAATATATCCAGCGCTTATATTTCTCAATCATTGCCTGTTCATCGGCTGTTATCATATCGGTGAAGGTTCCGTCCGGATACATTATTATGTTGCCGGATGCAACCGGCATAACTCGTCTTATTTCATTTGCATATTCCATAAATGGCGATATGTTTTCCATATCAAGCAGCTCCATAACGGTCGAACCGAGGAAGGATGAGCTGATTATATGATTATCCGGAAGGTCAATGCTCTTAATGTTTTTGCTGTAATTTGTCATTGTCTTTGCCGCATCGTTTGCCCATACGAAATACGGTGTTTCGTATGCCTTTGCACGCTCTTCGATATTTCCGTTCATATTTATATCCTGTCTGAACTGGTCAAAATAAGTCATTCCGTTTGAAAATCCCGGAAGATGATCTCCGAAGAACACAAGCACAACAGGTTCCTCCGAATTGCTGAAATAATTTACAAGGTCTTCAATCTGCTTGTCTGCATCATCAATGCCTTCGAAATAGCCTGAATATATTGCTTCTTCGTCCTCTGTAAGGCTTGTATTGCTTGCGAAATTCTTTGCAAGGTCTGTATATTTTTCACCGTAAGGACCGTGGTTCTGAATCGTTACGCAGAATTCAAACAGAGGATTGCCGCTTTCCGCTGTGTGCTTTTCAAAATTTTCGATAATGCTTTCGGCTGTGGCTTCGTCAGAAATATATCCGCCTTTGTTCTGCTTTTCGGCATCAAACGAGGTTTCAAGACTGAGAAAATCATCAAAGCCGAGAAGCTTATAAACATTGTTTCTGTTGTAGAACCAGCCATAACCCGGATGGATTGCGAGTGTGTCATAGCCGTTGTTTTTGAGAAGGCTCGGTATAGCCTCGAGATTATTATTGAGAATGTTGTAGCTTATCTGTGATGAGTTGATATATCTTGTTGAACAGGCGGTAAGAACATCAAATTCCGTATCGGATGTACCGCCGCCGAAGTTCGGAACAACAATATGTCCGGAAAGCACATCACCACGCTGTATAAATTCCTTATAAAATTCCAATGGTTCATCATAGCCTTCAAAACTGATGTCATCGGCAATGCTTATGTCCGAAAAAGCCTCACTCATTATCATAACTATGTTTGGCTTTGCAACATCTTCGAGTACGTCCGGCTTGGAAGTGTATTCCTCAGACTCAAATTCGGTTGGATTGTAATTATCAGGCTTTGCAACCTTAAGATTTTCAATATCATATAAAAAGCTGTAAGTAAAGCCCTTTGAGACATACTGATTTACCTTGAAATACTGGTTTCCGTCAACCATAAAGCTGTCATAAAGCTCTGAGTTTGTATATGTAGTGCAGTAAAGAAGGGCAGTTATGCCTATTGTTACTGCCGCACCGATAAGCTGTTTTTTCCATGTAAGTTTTTTGTCCTTGCGGATAAATATAATTTCGATTATACATATTATAAAGAACGCAACAACAATCGTTATGCCGAGTTTTACATAGTACGGATCAAAATTTTTAAGCAGAGATTTTACTTCCGTAAAAACAGCAAGGTCGCTCGGAACAACCGGATCCTGACGCATTTTTATCTTCTGGCGGTTGCAGAAGGCGAATGCCGCCCATATTCCGGCAGGAAATGTTGCGCCTAAAAATGAATTTCCCGTAACGAAATATATTATCAGCATCGATAAAATTACAGGAAGATAGTTAAGGAAAAATAAAGCAGGCTGCTGTTTGAGCAGTGATAAAAATGTCCTCAGTGAACCGGGAGAATAATAAAACATAAAGCCGGTCGTTAAAAGCGAAACAATTATTATAGCTATAAACGACGGCAGAATATCCGGTCTGAAGGTTTTTAATTTCTTGTTCATATGTTAAGCCTCCGTTAAACATTCATTAAAACTTAGGGGTGGCCCCGATTTTTCTATATTAATGCTTTTGTGCCAATTTTGCAAATATTATTGATATACACATCTAATTTCAGAGTTTATCCAAAATGTGCATATATTTTTCCGTCATGTATTTTTTTACATTATATAAGTTCCATTTTGACGACAGATAGTGTAAAATGACGTCAAGAGTAATTTTTAAAGGTTAAATTGCTTAAGATTTTATTAAAAATTGTATAATATTAACGAATTTATTGTTTTATCGGAGAATTTTTGATATAATGTATTAGTTAAATTTCAAAAATAGGATTGTTTATTAAGATATAA
>OJUG01005062.1_pt1 | contig 9907 bp, 8 predicted proteins | sample 1599841 | NCBI WGS metagenome assembly OJUG01 (sample SAMN04168659, study PRJEB22393) | human gut metagenome | biome: human gut microbiome; feature: stool | host: Homo sapiens | collected 2014-05-12 | reverse complement strand
CCCGCGTATGCGGGGAAAAGTATCTGGTTCCGCTGGCCAAGGGCGAGAAGATCGGATCACCCCCGCGTATGCGGGGAAAAGTCATGGACACCAGACCTTTGTGAAGCCTGTCTAGGATCACCCCCGCGTATGCGGGGAAAAGAGGATCGTTGCCGGTCTTCTCCTGAATCATGGAGGATCACCCCCGCGTATGCGGGGAAAAGCCGGCTACATCTTTCAGCACCGGAAGGAAATTAGGATCACCCCCGCGTATGCGGGGAAAAGACTAAAAAGATCCCATAGCATCGGCCATTTCAGTTGCATCCTGTGCCTGTTTCATTCAGTTTTGCATAGAGCCTCTGTGTCAGGCGGCAGTCGGGCAGGGCCCTGTGCTCCACCCTGTCTGCCAGCCCAAAATACCGTACCAGTGTGAGCAGCTTAAAGTTGGCAACGCCTATCACCTTCCGCCGCGCAAGCGGCAAAAGGTCGATCTTCCGGTTGGTCAGTATCGGCTTCTGGTTTCGCGTACAGGCCGCGCGCAGGAATTCCAGATCAAATTGCAGGTTGTACCCCACCAGAGCATCTTTGCCCACAAATTCCAGAAATGCTTCCAGCGCAGCGGCCGCGTCCATCCCGCCTTCCAGTTCCGACTGTGTGATTCCCGTCAATTGCGTGATCTCCGCAGGCAGCGGAGTTTGCAGGTGTACCAGGGCCGAAAATTCTTCCGTCGGCTGCCCGTCCCGCACCCGGACGGCGCCATACTCCACGATCGAGTCCGTTGCCGCGTGCAGGCCGGTCGTTTCCAGGTCGATCACTGTGTAATCGTTTTTTCCGGGCTTTCGGGCAGTCCGCTGTGCCATTTTTTGTGCCATCTGGTACTTTGCTGCCTTGCTGAACCCCGGTTTCAGGTCCATCGCCTCGGTCTGCGTCTGGGGCAGCGGGCGGCGCATCAGCTTGATGCCGTCAAAATCCACAGCTTCCCAGCTGGTGTTGTGGGTGCGGAACTCCATCCGCTGCTCCCCTGCCGCCGTGTAGACCAGTGTCGCCTGCCCGTTTTTCAGGTTCTGGCAGACACGGTCCCACACTGCATCCCGGACGCGGCTGCTCACATTGCCCACATAAACGCCCGTGTTGATCTCGCACAACCATTTGGACAGATCCCCGCGCAGTTTTGGCGGGCAGTTCGTCATGGTGAGAACTACGATGTTTCATCACCCTCTTCTTCAAAATAATTGATGCCGTTGGCCACAGTGCCCACTTTGTTGTCCCACAGATAAACAGCTTCCGGCTCCTGTTCCCGCTCATCCTCATTCAGGAGCAGATACCGGATATCATGCACCATGCGCTCCAGAATATGATGCTCTACCATGGCATCCCGCACCCGGCGGCGCACTACGGCCGGCAGGTCGTCCGGAGCCTGTGCCGCCACTTCAAAGGCGATGGGAATGGTCACCTCGGCCTTGTACAGGTCGGCAATATCGTACACAAAGGAGCACTCGTGCCCCACATGAACAAAGCCAAGACCCGGGGCGCAGCCCAATGCCACGATCACCGCGTGCGCCAGACCGTACAAACAGGCGTGCCCGGCAGAAAGCGCCTGATTGACGGCATCTCCCGATGCAAAATCCTCCGGGCGGTACAGTCGGCCGCTCCACGGAACACCGGTATCCTTGGAAGCTTTGCGGTATACCTGCCGCACACGGCTGCCCTCGCGTCCCCGCAGCTGCTGCATCGTCAGCCGGGAGATATCTTCGTCCGGGAAACGGAGCTGATACATCTTGCGTACCACATCCATGTGCTTGCGGGTGTTGCTGACAAGCTCTGCCTGCCGCAGCAACAGTTGCGAGTGGGTGGTCAGGGGACGGCCATGGGCGTAATACCGCACACCGTGCTCACCTACCCAGACAGCACCCACGCCCGTGTCACCCATAAGTTCCATGGCACGGTGGGTCACCCGTGTACCCGGCCCCAGCAGCAGCACCGAGATGCCCGCCGCCGGGATCTGAACGATCCCTTTTTCGTCTGTAACGGTGATTGCGCCGTCCTGTCGGCCAAGGGTGCAGTGTTCCAGATACAGAAAGGTCATCCGGTCTTTCACCTGCGGCAGCGCCTGCAGGTCCGGCCGGATCATGCCCGGCATCTCGTCCATCTCAGTTTCCTCCGCGCATAACGGTCATCAGTCCAAGGCCATAGGCCTTGCCGCGCCCCATGCCCTGACACAGCAGTGCCCGGAACTGCTCTGCATCGGTCACCTGCAAAATGCCCTCATAGGTCACTGCCAACAGGGTCACCGGCCGGGTGCCGTGCTTGGCAAAGTGCTGCCACTGCACCCGGGTCACGGTAAATTCCTCCTCCCGCAGGGCAAAGCCGTGCTTTGCGGCGCGCTCCAACAGCCACTGCTTCTGGTACTGTGTCGTGCAATGTGCGGCTACAGTTCCCCGCGCTGCGGGGTTTTGGGGGTCTTTGCTGCTTTTGGTGGGGTTTGCGGTCAGCCGAAACTGCCAGCAGCTGCCCGGCTCCACCCGCTGTAAAAGCGGGTCGTAGCTGCGGGTCTCCGCAGCCGCTCCGGTGCCAAACTGCTCCACCACGCCGGACAGCTCTGGCGCATCTTCGCTGAGCAGCAGCAGATACAACCGCTCTCCCAGACGATCCAACCGCCACAGTCTGCGGCGGCGCTCCCCTGCAAAAGCGCTTTCCACTGCGCCATGCAGTTTTTGCGGTGCCGACAGCGCAGCCATGGTGCTGCGGCGGGTTGGATCTAGTTCTACCCGTGATAAATACATTCTCTCGCCCCCTTTTTACAATTCCCGGAACGGATCGTGCTCCGTAGTCTCCGGGCTGTCCGGCACTTTCTGCCAAAGCTCCCGTACCGAGCGGTAGCCGTACTGCCGATGACGCGGGTCAAAGCTCACCGGCACATCCCGCTGCGGAGCCGTGCTCGGCTCCAGCGGGTCGGCATCCATCACCAGCCGCCAATGCCGTCCCGGACACAGCGGCGGTTCTGTCTGCAGTGCTTCCTGCAAAGAACATTGCCGCAGTCCCAGACAAAGCGGCAGGGTGGGCGGACAGGACCGGCGGCCCAGATATAGCGGAAAGGCCGGGTGCAGCAGCGCCTGCTGCAGCTGCTGCAAAAGGGCAGTGTCTTCGCTTTCGATCCCAGCCAGAAACACGGCGTCCTGCAGATAGTGGCGGTAGGTCACATAGGAGGTGTCCCGGCTTTTGGCGGTGTGAAAATCCACCAGCAGGCTGCCCTCCTGATCTGCCCGCACGGCAAAGCGCAGGCCGTTCAGCCGGGCAAGGCCCTCCGTGTCGTCCCGGCGCAGCCCCAGCGCCGCCGCCAACAGGCCCAGGACGCCGCTCTTGGTGGGTTCCCGGTCGGTCTTGCGGGTCTCAAATTTGGAGTCCGCGCCCCACGCCTGTAAAGGCGCTGCCAGCCGAAGCAACAGCGTTGCCATTACCCCACCTCATTTCCGGCAAGTGCATCCCGGACAGCCTTTTCCAGTGCGCCCAGCATCGCCTTTGCCGTCTGCGCCGGAGCCAGTTCCTCCAGCCCGCTGCCCACGGTAAAGCTTTGAGCCGGGGCCTCGGCAAAGCTGCTGTACATCTGCTGCGCATACTGTGCCAGTGCCGCCTTGGAAGGCGCGGCATACCCCTGCGCACTGCGGGGCACGGCACGCTCGAATGCGCCGCACAGGTTCACCGGCTGATCCTCCCGCAGGGTCACATATACCGCATCCGGCAGAGTGCGGTTTGCAAAGGTGTTCTGCTTGCCGGTGGGCATGGAGAAGAGGAACGCCTCACCAAAGGCCCGCACCGTTTCCGCGGTCTGCGCTGCACCCAGCTGCCCGGCCAGCTCCATCACGTTCACTGTGGCATAGCGGTACAGGGTGGAGGAGTTGTACTCCACAGTGCCCAGATGGCCTGCACCGGCGTTGTCCTCTGCTTGACAGTCATCCACGGCGGTAAAGTAATCGTACTCGTTCTGCACGGCATGGGTGGAGATGCTGTGGGCCACCTGCGCAGCGGCGTCATAGTTCAGGGAGGGGTCATCTGCCACCATGCGGCCAAACAGCGCCATGTCCATCGAGGGCGCTGCTTTCAGGGCATCCCGATACTGCTTTTTATCCGCAGAGCCCTCCACAGCCAGCTCTGCCAATGCCTTTGCCTGCGCAGTGCTCATGAAGAGCAGTGCCTTGGTGCCCTTATCGTCGCTCTTGATGCCCGCATTCTCCAGCGCTTTTTTTGCCAGCTTGTCCGCATCCAGTTCCGGGGCCAGTGCAAGGATCTGCGCCTTCACCAGTTCTGCGGCCTTTTTAGTGCGCTTGCCCACGTCCAGCTGAGCATTCTCCGCAAAGGCCGCACGCATGGCGTGCTTCCATGCCTGTGAGGAAACTCTGGCGCGGAGCACACCGCCGTACACTGCCGTTTTTGGGCTGCCGGTATCATCCCGGTTGATGCAGCTGGGCGGGACGGTCTGCAAAATGTGGAAATCAACATACAGGCGCTTATTCATGATCAATTCTCCTTTTCTTTCTCATCCGGTGCAGGCTTCGGGTCGCGGTACAGGTCCTGTCCCCACCGTAGACGAACATTGGCGGGGGTCTGCGCATACCGCGGGTCGGTGCATTGCAATTCATACAAGTCTGCCGCAAGCTGCGGATAGTCCAGCGGGATGCCGCCATCCTTTGCCGCGCTCAACAGCTGGATCATGCCCCGCAGATGGTGGCTGATCTCGGTGATTTCTTCTGCGGTGGCCAGCGCGTTGAACCGCCGGAGCACACTGGCCTCGGTCCAGTCCTGTCCGGCACTGTTCCGCTCTGCCAGCTGCCGCACCGCACGCCCCAGCGTGTTGCCGGGGCAGTTCATGGGGCGGTCGTTCCCCTGCTGATGCATAGCATACAGGGTCAGGGCAAGGTAGACCGCCCACTCTGCCGCCGAAGGAGCACCGCAGCCCTGAAAGCTTTCCGGCATTCCCAGCAAAAAACTTCCCCACAGTTCCGGCAGTTCGCCGGGTGCGTGGCCGATGCCCCGACGCAGCTTTGCCAGTTCCGCCCGCCGCTGGTTGTCCGGCAGAGCCTGAAGCCTGTGCAGCTGCTGCGCCGCATATAGTTTGACGTCCTGTGTTTTCATACAATTTCCCCTTTATGGTTCTGTTTTGGGATAGATTTCCCAAAGCCCTGTGCGGAAACGATTATAGGCCTTTGGCGAGGTATACAGGATGGTGCGCTCGGTCTTTTTATCCTTATCCACCACAATGCGGTGTCCCTTCAAGGCGGCATTTCCGGCCTCCATCACCATCTGTTTTCCCAGCTTTTCCGCGACATTTCGCGCCTGCGCCTGCCAGCGCAGCGCTGCCTCATCCGGGTCGTCCTGCTCCGGGTCGATCGCCTGCAGCCACTGCCGAAAAGGCTGATCCACTGCAAAGTAGAATTGTGCACGGGCGTCCTCCGTTACCTTCTGCTTATCCTTGAACCCTTTCACTTTATTGTAGTCCAATCCCCCGGCAAGCTTCAGTTCCACGCACAGTGTGCCAATGTTTTTGGCAGTTTCTTCACAGCGCTGTACTTCCCGGCTTATCCGCACCGTCCATTTTCGGCCAAGATCGTTTAACGTTGCAAGTTGCATTTCCAACTGGTCAGTATACACATCCTTAACAGATGCTCCCTGATCGTCATATCGTATTCCGACCACACTAATCACGATTTGTTCTTTTTTGCTCAGGATTCGCAGACTTTGCAGCTTCTGATTCCATATCAGAACACCCGGTTTACGGCCCTCCGGGTCCAGCATGGCGGGAAGTTCTCGCCACAGCTGCTTTCCCATCTCATGCTGTTGCGGTTCATAGGTCACCTTTTCATTTTCCTTCGATGTTCTGCGCCAAAGAGTCATTTGCTCGCCAAACGCATTTTCGCTGTCCCAATAGTCTCCGCCCAACACCTCATACCCGACTACACCGGGCATTTCTTCTGAGCGTATCAGCAAAATGCGTCTGGATTGCAGGGTCAAAAGTTCTGCCTGATTTTTCGGCATCACAATCTCAACGCTCTGTTCCGTTCTGGCGTGCTCCCGCTCCCAGCAAGGCAGTTGCTTTTCCCGTAGAGCATCCTGCTCTGTCGAAAACGCCATATTCCGCAGCAGCGTTTCGTACAGATTTTTCCCCTTAACAGCCACAAACCCAATCTGCCCCAGCCAACCAACACCATGCCTTGGCTTATTGCCAGCCTTCGGGCGGCCGCCGCGTTCATCGTATCCATTTTGATAAATCAGCCATCGAGCTGCCTGTGCATAGGTGAGTACCGCACATTCTGCTTTTGAAATGTTCTGAAATAACGGCGTTTTATTACCGCTTTCCGCTCGTTCCCCGTTCAACTTTTTTCCGTCAAACTCAATGCCATTGCTAAGGGTCGGCACCTGCCAGAAGGGGTGTGTCGGGTGGAACAGCCAGAAGCGGTCCTTCCACTGCTCCAGATAGTCCCGGACAGGCTCTGCCGGGAAACGCCCAAGCTGCCACAGCTCGCTCCAGCGCTCCAGTGCATCATCGCTCTGTGCCAGCGGTTGGGGTTTTCCCTTTGCATCCACCCGGGAGAACACGGTGAACAGCACCGCCAGCAACAGCCGCAGCACGGCGGCGTTCTGGGTGGGCATTTCGCCTGCCAGATCCACATAATCTTGCGCATGGAGCAGTGCGTCCGTCAAAGAAACTTCCTGCACCGTATTGTCTGGCCGACGAACCCGGACCCACGGTTCGGTCAGCAGGTTGAATTCAATTTCCTTCATCCGTTTCCTCCTTTTGGTAGGTCAGGCCGTTTTCACGGTCATAACAAAGTTCCATGCCCGCAAGCCGGGCAGTCAGGTTTTCATCCAGCAGCAACACCAGCTCTCCGTGCAGCAGCGGAGACAGCTGCCACGCCGCAAGTCCGCTGCGGTTGTCCGCTTCCAGTTCCCGGATGACCTCGTCCACCTTCCACGCTTTGCCGAACACCGCCGGGAGCCGCAGCTTCTGCCGGGCAATCTTCAGTGCCGTTTCCGGCGGGGGCGGGCTGTCAGCAGCTACGGCGCTGCCACCCTCCTGCCACGGCAGAAAGTGGATGCTTCCGTCTGCCCGGCGCTGCATTACAAGCACCTCTACCGAGGGGTCGCCGTCCCGCACTGCTGCCCGCGCCGCCGGGTCGGAGCGGGCACCCTCGTTCTGCATCCAGTCGTCCAGCGTATTCAACTGCGCCAGCCGGTGCGTTTCCGGCTGCGGCACAAGGTACACCTCGGCGCGCGCTTTCTTTTTCTCCTGCATCTGCTCATATACGCAGCGCATTTTCTCCCCCTGCGCTCCACCGGGAGCTTCCCGCTCCCAGCCGTAGACCTGCTGCACCAGCGGAGAGATTTCCTCCGGCAGCCGGATGCTCCGGGGCAGAAACTTCCGGGTACGCCAGAGCAACCACTGTCCATATACCGCCTCGCTGCCCGCGTCAAAGGCATCTTCCCCGGTGTCCAGCACCGCGCAGCAGGCCTGCTGCAATGGGGCGGGGCGGCTGCGGCGGTGACGGTGCAACCGTCCGATGCGCTGCAGCAGCAGATCCATGGGGCAAAGCTCTGTAACAAGAACATCCAGATCAATGTCCAGCGACTGCTCCATCACCTGCGTGCCCACCACGATCAGGTCGTTCCGGCGCTCCGGTGCAGAGCCCTTGCCAATGCGTGCCATCAGCTGGTTTTCCCGCGCTGCGCGGTCCGGCATCAGGAACTGCGCATGGAACAGCTGCACCTCTTTGTCCGGCAGGCTTTCCCGCAGCAGCTGCGCGATCTTCTGCGCTTTTTTGACCGTGTTGACGATCACTCCCGCGCAGCCGCCCTCTGCCAGCTTCCGGCGCAGCAGCGCGGGCAGCTCCGGCTCTGTGAGCGTGGTCAGCTGCACCGTTTTACCGGGTGCGTCTGGTGGGATGGCCGTCTGCTTTACCTCTGCGCCGTCCGTCCATGTCAGCAGCGGATAGCCGCAGCTGGTTTTCCATGGGGCGTCCGGGACAGCCTTTTTCTGCTGGTAAGCCTCGACCAGTTCCGCGCGCCGCCGGGCAGGCAGGGTGGCTGACAGCAGGATGACCGGCACCTTGTACCAGCCCAGCCATTCCAGTGCGCGGTCCAGATAGCAGTTCATGTAGGTATCGTAGGCGTGGCACTCGTCAATAATGACCACCTTGCCCGCAAGCCCCAGATGCCGCAGCATAACGTGCTTCTGGGCAAGTGCCGCCAGCAGCAACTGATCCACTGTGCCAATCACAAAGTTTGCCAGCAGTGCCTGCTTGTTTCCCCGAAACCACTGGTGTACCTGCACCTGATGCGCTTCCTGCGCGTCCTCCTCCAACTGCACCCCGCGCCCCTGCAGCCGCAGATAGCACTCGTTCAGTTCTGCCATGCCGTGTGCCAGCTTTATAGCCTGCGGCAGCGTCTCCTCAGACTGTGTGTCTGCCCAGCCAAGCAGCCGGGGAAAGATGCCGTTTGCCGTGGCCTGTGTGGGCAGCCCGAAAAAGACACCACCCAGCCCGAACCGGCTGGCCATGACCTCCGCAGCGGCCAACGCCGCCTCGGTTTTACCCACGCCCATCTGTGCTTCCAAAATCAGGATGCCCGGTTCTGCTGCGGTATCCACAGCCTCCAGAACAGCCCTCTGCACCGCATTGGGCGCAAAGCCGAACCGCACCGCAAACTCCTGCGGGTCTGCGATGCCCGGCTGTGCCTCCCACGGGAAGGGCAGCGCCAGCTTTTTCCAAGCCCTGTCCACCCGCGCCGGGTAATTCTCCATACTGCCCAACTCCTCTACCGGGATCAGGGGAAAGTATTCCGTATTGCTGGCGATCCAGTCTGCCATGATCAGAAGTCCGGTCAGAAGCACTTCCTCCTGCGGATTCAGATCATCCAACTCCGCTGTGTCGTCAAAGCCACAGTCCTGCAAAACAGTCATGAGCAGTTCTGTCCAGAAGTTCTCCCAGACCTTTTTCTGTCCCTTGGGGTAGTAGTTGCTCTCCCAACCCTCTAACTGATCATCGACCGCCGCGCAGCTCTGTGGCTTGCCGTGGTGCGCCCCCACAATGGAGGCGATCCCTCCGGGGCAGTCATCCCACAGCAGGACTGCCTCGCCCGCCCGGGCATGCGGCGACTCCCGGCGGTTCTGTTCAGGACAGTCCAGCGGCGTCAACGTTTCCAGCCGCTGCCGCGCCTCCGGCAGGGTGCGCAGGATATTTGCCTGAAAGGCTACCGTAGCCTTGCCTATATCATGGATTCCACCCAAAAACCGGGCATGCGCGAGCAACGCTTCCTCGCACTCAAAGCCCATGGCCCGTTTTACGCTTTCGGGGAGCCACTGCCGGACTAGCCGCTCCATGATGCCCGCCGTATCCCACAGATGCATCCAGAGCGGCAGCCACAGGCTGGTATTTTCCGGGTCCGTTTTACCGGCCAAAAACCTTGTTTTATTCAACGTCCTTCGCATTTTTGCTCCTTTTCCGGTGTGTGTGTGCCTTCCATGTACCGAGCATAACAGATAATGTGTACTATAATCCGTACTTTTTGTATTTTATCTCCGCAAATGAAAAAAGCGGCACACCGGGTCGTGCCTCATCAAAACGAAAGTGTCCTCGCAAGGTAAAGAAACCTGCTATTTATAGCCCGGTTCCGTTTTCTGTTTCAAAGATACGCTTCTGCCCTTCTGCTGTCAATGACTCTGCGCCAATTCATCAAAGCTACAAAAAAACGATTTCTTTTTTGTATAAAAAAACGCCCCGGCTTCCTGCTTCGGAAACCGGGGCGGTTCGTTTGCTTTATTTGTGCTTTTTCAAGCCCTTACGCCATTACTTGCGGGGATTCTTGATCGCAGCCTGGGCGGCAGCCAGACGTGCGATAGGCACACGGAAGGGAGAGCAGCTGACGTAGTCCAGACCAA
>OJUG01005061.1_pt1 | contig 9908 bp, 6 predicted proteins | sample 1599841 | NCBI WGS metagenome assembly OJUG01 (sample SAMN04168659, study PRJEB22393) | human gut metagenome | biome: human gut microbiome; feature: stool | host: Homo sapiens | collected 2014-05-12 | reverse complement strand
CGATCATCCGCGATGCGGAAATCCGCAGCGGCCAACTGTGCTACGGCAAACGCAGCTACAAGGATCTCTTCCTGGTGGGCGTCGAGCGCATGGAACCCGCAACGCTCGCAAAACTGTACGACTTCGCCCGGCAGGGCGGCCGCATCTTCTGCATCGAGACGGTACCCTGCAAATCGCTCGGCTGGAACAACCACGAGCAGCGCGACGCCGAGGTACAGGAGTGGGTAAAGAAACTCGAGGCGATGCCCGACAACTTCATCCACCTGGAAAAACCCGCCGACGACAATTTCATGGCGTGGTATCCCGCGATCCAGAAGCAGTACGGCCTCACCCCGTCGGTACAGATCGAAAGCCCCGATCCGTTCGTAATGGCCAACCTCTTCACGCGTGACGACGGTTCGGAGATCTATTTCTTCACCAATGCGCACCTGCACAACAGCCATTCGACGCGGCTGGTCTTCCCGAAGGAGGCGACCCGCAAGAATGCGTGGGTGTGGGATCTCGACAACGGCGAACGTTACCGCCTGCCGCTGGACAAAGAGGGCGCTTTCGTGCTCGACCTCGGCCCGGCGGACTCGCGCATGATCGTCTTCGACAACGACAACAACAAGAAGGCTCCGGTGTGGAGTCCGCTGCCCACAACCGGTACCGACAGCCGCACGCTGACGAATTGGGGCGTCGAATTCCACCACAGCCTCCAGCACTGGACCAAAACCGCGACGATGGATACGCTGAAGGACCTGAAGGATACCGAGTGGAAAGCCTTCACGGGACGGGTGGTGTACCGCAACGACGTGGAAGTGGACGATCCGCAGGGCATGATCCTCAACCTGGGCAAGGTGTACGGCATCGCCGAGGTGAAAGTGAACGGCCGTGACCTGGGTGTCAGCTGGTACGGACGGCGCATCTACGACCTCTCGGACGTGCTGCACAAAGGCTGGAACCGGATCGAGGTAACCGTCACCACGACGATGGGCAACTACCTGCAGACCTGGACCGACAACAAGCTCGCGCAGCAATGGACGAACCGTCCCGGCCGCCCGCAGCCGGTTCAGTCGATGGGCATGGCGGGCCCGGTAACCCTGTACCGGGAATAATACCCCGGCGATCGCGCACGGAGCGGTTGCCCCGGAAACTTTTCCGGCGGAAAGTTCCGAAAAGGAGCCGAGAAGCAGACTCTGGCCCGGGCCCGAAAAAGCCCCGGAGCACCGACCGGCCGTCCCCGCAGCAAGCTACACTTTTCCAAACACATAATGCTCAACAAAACACTTACAAATAAAACGACTATCGACATGAAAAAAACAAAAGCCCTGATTCTCTCGCTCCTGCTGCTCGTATGCTTCGGCGGAGCCCAGGCCAAGGACTACAATGCGTCGCTGTTCGGCATCAAATCGAACGGTACGACGATGAACACCACCGCAATCCAGAAAGCGATCGACTACATTCACGAACAGGGCGGCGGACGCCTCGTCTTCTACGTGGGCCGTTACCTGACCGGTTCGATCGAACTGAAAAGCAACGTGACGATCCACCTCAACGAAGGCGCCGTGCTGCTGGGCTCGACCAATCCGTACGACTACCGCCAGATTCCCGGCACATGGCTGGGCCTGATCCTCGCCAACAAAGCCGAGAACATCGGCGTGACCGGCCGGGGCGTAATCGACGGCCAGGGCCGCGAAACCTCGTACAACTACATCGACCAGATCCAGAAAGGCGTGATCAAAGACGAGCTGAAATACGACCGTCCCGCTTCGCGTCCGACGCTGATCTTCCTGCGCGAGTGCAAAAACGTGGAGATCAACAACGTAACGTGGAAAAACTCGGCCTTCTGGGTGCAGATCTACGACCAGTGCGAGAACCTCAACATCGACCGCATCACCGTGGACAGCAAAGCTTTCTGGAACAACGACGGCATCGACATCGTCGACTGCAACGGCGTGAAGCTGACCAACTCGTTCTTCGATGCGACCGACGACGCGATCTGCCTCAAGTCGCACGATCCGAAAAGCATCTGCCAGAACATCGAGGTAAGCAACTGCGTGGCCCGTTCGAGCGCGAGCGGTATCAAATTCGGCACCGCATCGCGCGGCGGATTCCGCAACATCAAGATGACCAACATCAAGGTTTATGACACGTACCGTTCGGCCATCGCGATCCAGGCCGTAGACGGAGGCCTGGTCGAGAACATCACCATCGACAGCCTGCACTCCTACAACACGGCCAACGTGATCTTCCTGCGTATCGGCGAGCGCTACGAAGGAGAGAAGGCTAAACTCAACAACGTAACTATCTCGAACGTGTATGCCGAAGTTCCCGCCGGCAAACCCGATGCGGGTTACGAGTACGAAGGCCCGGTGGAAGACCTGCCGCGCAACATCTCCCCGGCCAGCATCACCGGTCTTCCGGGACAGTACGTAACCAACGTGACGCTGAAAAACATCACGATCGTCTATCCGGGCGGCGGCAACCCCAACTACGCGAAAGTGGGCACCGACGCGAAATCGCTGAATGCGATCCCCGAAATGCCGAAAGCCTATCCGGAATTCTCACAGTTCAAGGAGCTGCCCGCATGGGGCTTCTATATCCGCCACGCGAAAGGCATCACCTTCGATAACGTGACCCTCACGGCCGAGAAGCCCGACTACCGTCCGGCGATCGTGCTCGACGACGTACACGGCGGCGACCTGGAGAACGTAACGATCAACGATCCGGGTAAAAAGAAAAACGAGATCGTCGTCTTCCAGTCGACCGACATCAAAAAATAACGAAACGCCTTACGCATGTCAGGCCGCCAGCGCGCTGCGACCCGACATGCGCCGATAAAAAAGGCCGGAATCGAATGATTCCGGCCTTTTTTATTGACAACTATCCCTTTTCTTTCCCGTCGCGACCACACCGACACCATTACAACGTACCGCCTATCTGCCCCCTTCCATTTGTAACACAGCGCTTCTTCACTGATCAAGCATGCGGACGGCCCTTCGGCATGGACCGTTCATCCCGTCCAATCATCCGCACGAACCACAAAAACCTTTGGTCTTCGATGCGGAGACTATTATTTTCATTATTTTTACATCATCCGGTCACGTCTCCCCGTCGCGGGACGTCGCATCTTCCGGACTGCATATCCGAATCCAAAGCCAACCGCCGAAACCGACACCCGCGTCCTGCATGCCATACGAACCCATGAAATCCGATCCGCAACCTATTTCCGTCACCGCCTCCAAACCCGTATCCGCTCCTCGAACAGCGTCTGGCACGGGATCCGGACCAAACGCCGAAACCAGGTTTGAAGCAGCGGTCAACACCGCCGCCGAAACCGGATTCAAACTCCGATCCGTCCCAGAATTTTCGTTCGCGATCCGCTGCCTGATAACGGGATTGGCACTTTCCTTTTGCATTGCATTTCAGGGTGCGGCACAGCATACAGTACAAAACGTTCCGAACCCGGAAAGCCTTGCCGACACAGCCATCCTCCGGATAAACAGCACTGACGGTTCCGCAAACCACCTGCCTGGCGGGGAGAACACGGCCATTTCCGACGGCGAAGTTTCGCGTTTCGGGCGACTGCTGGTCCAAACGCCGCAGGGACGTATCGAACCGGTAGACACATATGCCTCCGAATTGCTCCGCAAGCTGCACCACCGCGATCACTACGGGCGGCTGACGGCTACGGAGTGGCTGCTCGGGGTGCTCGCCGATCCGGACCGCTGGAGCCGCGAACCGTTCATCTACCTGCCGGATAAAAACGTCCGCACGCTGCTTGCCGGGGCACAAGCCCCCCGGACGGACGGGACTCACCTGAACCCGGTATCTGCCACGGGCCGGACATCGCATGCCGCCGCAGGCAAATACGCCGCACTGCATGATTTTTTCGATCCGCAGGGCGGGTACCGGCTCGCAGATGCTGTCGAAAAGGCCTATGCAAAAACTCCCGGAGCACGCGACAAGCGGGACAAAGAGCTGCTCAAGGCCGATGAAAAGGTCAATATCCTGTACGGCCTGCTGGCGGGCCGTATGCTGGCGATGTTTCCCACACCGTTGCGTTGGTACTCGCCGGGGGACGACCTGAGCGGGCTCGCGCGGGAAGATTCCTTGCTGATCGCCAAAATCCTGCCGGCCTACTCCGCCGCGCTCGTCGGCGGCACCCCTCCCGGCGAGCGTGCCGAACTGCTCGGCATGATCGAAACCTTCCAACAGGCGCGCGGGGCCGGCATGCTGCCCTCCCCCGCCCGCATCAGCGCCGAAATCTTCTACAACCGGGCGGATATTTTCCGCACCGCATTCCGCGCCTACCTGCTCCTCGGTTTCCTGTTGCTGGTCGTCGCGATAAGCGGCAGCACCCGGCGCAAAAAGGCGCTCTTGCAAACTACAAGTAAGTGCCGACGCTGGCTTCCAAGCCTGCTTACCGTGCTGATCGTCGCGGTATTCCTCTGGCAGAGCGCCGGGTTGGGGCTCCGTTGGTACATTTCCGGACGCGCACCGTGGACGAACGCCTACGAATCGATGGTCTACGTCGGCTGGACGACCGTCCTGGCCGGACTGATCTTCGCACGCCGCTCGCGGCTCGCACTCGCACTGGCCACCCTGATGGGCGGCGTGATCCTCTTCGTCTCGAACCTCAACTGGCTCGACCCGCAAATCACCCCGCTCGTACCGGTGCTCAAATCCTACTGGCTGATGATCCACGTCTCGGTCATCACCGCCAGCTACGGCTTTTTCGGCATCGCAGCCGTCACGGGACTCGCGTCGCTGATTGCGATTATCGCCGGACGCCCGCGGCACGACCTGCGGATCATCGGCGAACTGTCGATGCTGATCGGGCTGGTACTGCTGGCAGCGGGAATCTTCCTCGGAGCGGTATGGGCCAATGAGTCGTGGGGACGCTACTGGGGCTGGGACCCGAAAGAGACCTGGGCGCTGATCACACTGTTGGTCTACACTTTCGTCACGCACTCGCGCCACATCCCACGCCTGAACAACGACTACGCCTTCAGCGCGATGTCGCTCGCCGCGATCGCCTCGGTGCTGATGACCTTCTTCGGCGTAAACTATTACCTGTCGGGACTGCACTCCTACGGCGGCAGCGGCGAAGTAGCCTTCGCACCGGCCGCCGCAGGCACGGCAATAGCGGCCGTACTGATCCTCTGGGCCGGAATCCGCTATCGCCGCCTGCAGCGCTGAACGCCCTTTCCCAAAACGCCCGGCATTTTGTCCGGTACTCCCTCTTTCGCCACACAGGAGTATCAGCTACTGTCATTTCCCGACTCTTTTCCGGACGCCTCGACCAAGACTGCTCCGGCTACCGCCCTTACCCCCTGTTCTGACCGCTCTCCGGGTCCCGATATACGTTTTCCGCACCTTTTCCCGGCTGCATTCATCCCTTTTCCGGCCTCTGTCCAGCCGAAATTACAGTCGCTGATTTCACCAATCTTCCGGACAAACCGGCCGGCCATAACCGTAAAGATTTAGCCGAACGCCCGGCAAACCTATCGTTTTTCTTCCTATATTTGTATAATCGCCTCCTCAGAGAGGGCGCCGACTTCCCCGGCAAACAGAACGTAAAACACGAAACATAAACTCATCAACATGCAAACAAAAAGATTTATCGGAGAGAATCCCAAAGTGGGTATCCGTCCCGTGATCGACGCACGCCAAGGCGGCGTGCGCGAGTCGCTCGAAGAACAGACGATGAACATGGCTGAGCGTGTGGCCGAGCTGATCACCTCGACGCTCAAATACACCGACGGCACGCCGGTACAATGCGTAATCGCCGACTCGACGATCGGACGCGTGCCCGAGGCCGCCGCCTGTGCCGAAAAGTTCCGCAAGGAAGGCGTGGGTCTCACCATCTCGGTTACACCGTGCTGGTGCTACGGCAGCGAGACGATCGACTACGACGACCGCATGCCCAAGGCGATCTGGGGTTTCAACGGCACCGAGCGTCCCGGCGCGGTTTACCTTGCCGCAGCGCTGGCCGGCCACAACCAGAAAGGTATGCCCGCATTCGGCATCTACGGCCGTGACGTGCAGGACGCCGACACGCAGACCATTCCCGACGACGTGAAAGAGAAACTGATCCGCTTCACCAAAGCCGGAATCGCCGTAGCGCAGATGCGCGGTAAAAGCTACCTTTCGATCGGTTCGGTGACGATGGGCATTGCCGGTTCGATCGTCGATACGGACTTCTTCCAGGACTACCTCGGCATGCGTAACGAGTCGGTCGACGAAGTGGAGATTATCCGCCGCATCGAAGAGGGTATCTACGACAAGGAGGAGTTCAAGAAGGCGATGGCCTGGACCGAGAAATACTGCAAAGCCAACGAAGGCCATGACTTCAACCCCGCAGACAAGCAGAAAAGCCGCGCCCAGAAAGACGCCGATTGGGAATATATCGTCAAGATGATGATCATCATGCGCGATTTGATGTGCGGCAATCCGAAACTGCTTGAGATGGGATTCAAGGAGGAGGCATTGGGCCACAATGCGATCGCCGCAGGCTTCCAGGGCCAGCGCCAGTGGACCGATCACCTGCCCAACGGCGACTTCGCCGAGGCGATGCTCAACTCGTCGTTCGACTGGAACGGCATCCGCGAGGCTTTCGTGATGGCTACCGAGAACGATTCGCTCAACGGCGTGGCGATGCTTTTCAGCAAGCTGCTCACCGGCAGCGCACAGGTATTCGCCGACGTGCGCACCTATTGGAGCCCCGAGGCTGTGGAACGCGTGACGGGCAAGCGTCCGACCGGTGCGGCTGCGAACGGTTTTATCCACCTGATCAACTCCGGCGCAGCGAGTCTCGACGGCAGCGGCGAACAGACCAAGGACGGCAAACCGGCGATGAAACCTTTCTGGGAGATCACCGAAGCGGAAGCAGAACAGTGCCTGAAGGCTACGACCTGGTATCCGGCCAACCGCGACTATTTCCGCGGGGGCGGCTTCTCGTCACACTTCGTGTCCAAGGCCGGAATGCCCGTAACGATGGCCCGTCTGAACCTGGTCAAAGGACTCGGCCCCGTACTGCAGATCGCCGAAGGCGAAACCGTAGAGCTCGCGCCCGACGTACACAAGATTCTCGACGAACGTACCGACCGTTGCTGGCCGACCACCTGGTTCGCACCGCGCCTGACGGGCAAAGGGGCGTTCAAGGACGTCTACTCGGTGATGAACAACTGGGGCGCGAACCACGGCGCGTTCAGCTACGGGCACATCGGCGCCGACCTGATCACGCTCGCGTCGATGCTGCGCATCCCCGTTTGCATGCATAACGTCGAAGACGACAAGATTTTCCGTCCGAGCGCATGGGCCGCATTCGGCATGGATCCCGAAGGGTCGGACTACCGCGCCTGCAAAAACTACGGCGGCCTGTACAAATAGAGCAGGAATCCGGATAAAGCGTGCCCGCAACCGCGGCACGCTTCAGGTCCATAAACACGAAAATACCCCGCGAATCCAGTTCGCGGGGTATTTTCATATGCCCGTGTATTGCCCGCCCCGCTGCCGGTCCGGCGGACAGCGACGGCTATCGGTACGAAGGTCCGTTCAGCTGCATTTTGTTCGCCTGCGAAGGAAGCATGACATACCCTTGCAACCCGGCAATCAACGGAACCATGTTCGATCCCTGGAAGAGCTTGAACCGCATGTGCAATGGCCAACCGCCATACGAAATGCCGAAATTCATCACACGCATCGCAGCGTCGATCTTCACGTCGATATTACCTTTTTTGTCCGGAGTCATCTCGAAACGGGTAATCGTACCCTCCGAGTGCGCATATCCTCCGCCCCGGCCGGAAGCCGGACTTCCCGGCCATGCGGCCTGCATGACGATGCTGTCGCCCTGAATCTCGACATAGTTATAGCTCGCGCGGGTTTTGGACGTACTGCGCGAATCGTAGATCTCGATTATGCAGTTGCGGCTCTCGAGTGCATGTTTGGCCAGAGAGAACTTCAGTTCTCCTTCGGCCTGCTGTTGCAGCGTCCGCTTCTGTTTGCGTGAAAGCGCCTCCCCGTCGGCAGTATCCACAGCATTCGCACCATCTGCCGCAGCAGGGTCTTGCACGACGGACTGAGTGGCGGGTAAAGCCGGGGAACCGATTCCGGATCCGGTCTGCGCCGTTGCAGGAATTACTCCAAATGCCATTGCAACCAACATTTTGCAAAAAATAGATTTCTTCATTTTATCTAAGTATTTAATTCATATCAAGCAAAAACAATGTACCCGCAACCGAACATGAAATCGCATGCGAACCTCTTATCCCTGCATCGTGTTATGCCCGCATCGGACGGCTTCCGGATTCATTACTAACGCCATAATTTAACATGAAGCGCTTCGAGCGTATTCAAAATGCCTCCAGGCTTTTGGAATTCCTCAAAACCAGAGGCACTCCGCCCGATATGCACAGACATCCGGCATCGGACGATACCGGGTACTTATGATGAACTGTCAACCCGTTTTATTTGATAAATCCCTGCGGAATATTGAGCGGCATCGATCCGCTGAGCCGAGTGACATTGGCTTGCGAGGGCAGGACGATGTAGCCTTCCCAGCCCCCCATCCAGGGTGCGGCATTGCTGCCCTTGAACAACTTGAAAGAGCTGGTCAGCGTCCATGTCGTACGCCACGAACTCTGCACATCGGTCATATCGGCCTTCATGTAAACTTTCATATTGCCTTTCTTGTCGGGGGTCATCGTCAGTTGTTCGATCTTGCCGACGCTCTGCCGGAAACCTTCCCGGCTTCCGCCCCACGCTGACTGGTAATAGATCGAATCGCCCTCGATCTTCATGAAATTGTAGCACACTCTCGACTTGTCGGTGCTCCGGGGATTATAGAACTCCCACACGAAATTTCGGGCTTTGATCGCTTCGACGGCCGTTTTGAAAAGAATATCCCCCTGAACGGCCTTCGCTTCCTGTTTCTGTTCTTTTGTGCTTTTGGCGGCATCTGCGCTCTGAGCATAACCGGAGGTGGCACACAGGCAAAAGAGCATGCTCCACAATGCGATTTTTTTCATAGTCGGTTGGTTTTTAACATAAATTGAGTGTCAGAGTTGTAGGTAAATTAAAGCCTATACAGGTGTAATTTACGGTATCCGCATCCGCCGGGGGAGCTATCCGGGAAACAGGTATATATAGATAGATACAAAAAAGGCGGTGTACGCTGCATGCCCGTGCAGCTAACATCACCTTTTTTTGTTTCATGCCCCGGAACGCCGGCATTATGCCGTGCCCCGAACCGGTTTAGTTCACAAGCCCCCAGGGAATCAGGATATTCGGCTGTGCTTTGTAAACATCCGACTGCGAAGTGGGATAGAGCCTTCCGAAGAAGGTAATCCGCGAATTGCTGTAAGTCGAATTCAGCACGACCGATACCTTATTATCCCCGTTGAACAGGGTGATGATGACCGTAGACGAGATCGAATTACCTTGCAGCTGGTACTGGTAAGTGACGTTACCATGCTTGTCGGTGCGGATTTTCAGGTCCGAAATGGTACCCGACAGCGTCACGCCGCCCGCGCCGTTGAGTCCCGGCACGCCGTTGTTGAACGCGAGCTGCACGGTCGAAGTGTTTTTGTTCAAAGCCACGAAGTTGTCGTTGGCGGTGACATAAACGACCTTGCCGTACTGTCCTTGTATCTGGTTGACTTCAATAACGAAAGAACTGTCCTTGAGTGCCTGCATCGCCGTCTGGAAATTACCCGCGTTCTGCACCTGCTGTTGCTGTTGCTGCTGCTGGCGGCGCGCCTCGCGGGCGGCTTTGCGGTCTTGTGCCTGAGTCAGTGTGGCGGCTCCCAAAAGCAGGAATACGCCCAAAATTGCGATCCTTTTCATATGCATGTGGTATTAATATTGATGTTTAAAGGGTTAATTGTATAGCCTCACATGCAAATTACTAACCAAATATACAA
>OJUG01005058.1_pt1 | contig 9913 bp, 8 predicted proteins | sample 1599841 | NCBI WGS metagenome assembly OJUG01 (sample SAMN04168659, study PRJEB22393) | human gut metagenome | biome: human gut microbiome; feature: stool | host: Homo sapiens | collected 2014-05-12 | reverse complement strand
ATCCGTAAAGCGGCGGAGCCGCTAACGGCTGCCCTACCTTACCGTTGCGGAGAATTTACCACTTTATTGACAATCTCTGATTCTATCTTTCTCCCTATTTTACGGCAAGAAATCCGGTATTTCAATAGTCTTTCCGCAAAACCGCCGGAAATCCTCTGATCCGGCGTCCTGTCGGTCCGGACTCAGCTCAGTAGCTGCTGATGTCCAGGCTCTCGTCATCCGAACCCTTTTCGATCTTTCGGATCTCCAGAGTATATTTCATCTCCGGACTGACGGTGACCTCCACCCGCTCCCCGGTCCGACGGCCCATGAGGGCCTGTCCCACAGGGGATTCCTTGCTGATGAGTCCCTTTAAGGCGTCCTGCCGCAGGGTGGTGACGATGCGGACTATCATTTCCTTCTTCATCATCTCGTTATAGACCGTCACGGTGTCGAACAGTCCCACGGCGTCCGCCGTCTCCTTCACCTCGATAACCTTGGCGGTGCGGATCATCCGTTCCAGATAGCGGATGCGGCTGTCATTGCGGTTTTTCGCCTGCTTGGCGCATTTATATTCATAATTCTCGCTGAGATCCCCGAAGGCGCGGGCGGTCTGGACCTCCTCGATGAGCTGGGGACGCAGTTCCCGGACCCGGTAGTTGATCTCCTCCTGCATTTTCTGAATGTCCACTGCCGTCAATTCATCATACATACAAGGTCCTCCGATCCTGATCAATTCTAATGGGATAGTATAGCACAAGCCGCCGGGCAAAAGCAATGCCCCGGAGCTGTTTTCCCGGCTCCGGGGCGCTTTCCCATTCCTGTTCAACAGTTGCCCTGCCGCCCAAGGCTCCGCTCCAGCAGTGCCATGAGCCGCTCCGCATGGCGGTATTCGTCCTCGCTCAGTTCATTGAGCAGCTTGACAAGGCAGACATCCGTGGTGCCGTCTGCCGTCCGGGCATAGTTCAGGCCGCCGCACGCCTCCTCATGGTAGCTTCGCCGCAGTTCCTCCGCCCAACGGCCCGGGCAGAACACGCCGCACACCAGATTGGGCCGGTAGGGCTGACCGGTGATGAGATACCGGGCCGCCATGAGCCGCCGGGCGTGGCCGTTTTCCTCCTCCGCCATGTCCCGCAGGGTCTGCCTCGCCCACGAGGGTGCCTGCCGGGACAGCGCCAGATAGCGCCGCCGATCCTCCAGTTCCTCCTCGATGTATCCCTCCAGCACCGCCAGAAGCTCCATTGCCTCGCTGCCCATGCAGCAGGGGTTCGGCTCCGCACCGGGAAGCTGGCCCTCTTGCGCCGGTGGCAGTTCCTCCCTTCGCGGCATCGCTTCCGCCGTGGTTTCCGGATAGGGCTCCAATCCGGGGCTTACCCGCTGCCAGAGCCGGTCATGCTGCCGGAAATCGTAGATCTCCGGCTCGTGGAGATTTCGTTCCATGGGCTCCCCCTCCTTTTCCCTCCAGTCTATGCGGACCCGGAAAAAAAGTGCCGGTTTTACCGAAAAATCCCCCCTTACCCTTTGACAGGTAGGGTAAAATATGTTAGGGTATAACAGTATGCGGATTTCGGCCGTTTCCGACCGATTTCTGTTGCTTTTGCAACCAATATTTCCCCGTGTTTTTGGTATACTACATGAGAAAGACAGGAAATTTTTCCTTTCCCCATAAAGGAGGACCTTCCATGCTGGAATTAAAACATATCAGCTATTCCGTTCGGGAAGCCGATGAGACTCTGGGCATCCTGAAGGACATTTCCCTGACCGTGGACGATCACAAGCTGGTGGTCTTTACCGGTCCCAACGGCGGCGGCAAGACCACGCTGGCCAAGATCATCATGGGTCTGGTGACGCCCACCGAGGGTCAGATCCTCTGGAACGGGCAGGACGTCACCCATATGACCATTACGGAGCGGGCCAAGCTGGGCATCAGCTACGGCTTCCAGCAGCCCCCCCGCTTCAAGGGCATCACTGTCCGCGACCTGCTGACCATCGCCTCCGGCGACGACAAGCTTTCCAAGGACAAGTGCTGCCAGTACCTCACCAAGGTGGGACTCTGCGCCAATGACTATCTGGACCGTGAAGTGGATGTGTCCCTTTCCGGCGGCGAGGTCAAGCGCATTGAGATCGCCTCCATTCTGGCCCGGAACGCCGACCTGATGATCTTCGACGAGCCGGAGGCAGGCATCGACCTGTGGTCCTTCGCCCGGCTGACGGAGACCTTCGAGCAGATCCACAGTCAGGGCAGCGCCACCATGATCATCATTTCCCATCAGGAGCGTATTATTTCCTTGGCGGATGAAGTCATCGTGGTAGGTGACGGCACCCTCCGTCACCGGGGTACTCCGGAGGAGATCCTTCCCCGGATCCTGACCGACACGCTGGGCGGCTGCCCGGTACTGAACAAGGAGGTACACGCCTTATGATGGAATCTCAGGTAGATCGGGAGCTGCTGGAAAAAATCGCGGACCTGATCGGCAAGCCGGTAGGCGCCTTCAACATTCGCAAGGACACCGGCTGCGACGGCCGGCAGTCCACGGAGAACATCCAGATCACCGGCAAGACCGACGGCAAATCCGGCATCGATATCCGTATCAAGGACGGGACCAAGGGCGAGCAGTGCCACATCCCCGTCATCATCACTAAGCCCGGCATTCAAGAGTTGGTTTATAATGACTTCTACATCGGCGAAAACTGCGATGTGGACATCGTAGCCGGCTGCGGGATCCATAACTGCGGCGCGGAAACCAGCCGCCACGACGGTATCCATACCTTCTATGTAGGCAAGCACTCCCATGTGAAATATACGGAAAAGCACTACGGCGAGGGTGACGGCACCGGCGGCCGCATCATGAACCCCCAGACCATTGTTTATCTGGAAGAGGGTGCCACCATTCAGATGGAGACCGTCCAGATCCGGGGCATCGACTCCACCAAGCGTGAGACCAAGATCGTCTGCGGCAAGGATGCTGAGGCCGTGGTCACCGAGCGGCTCATGACCCACGGTGATCAGGTGGCAGAAAGCGACATGGAGATCTCGCTGGACGGCGAGGGCGCCCGTGGCCGGGTGATTTCCCGCTCCGTGGCCAAGGGCACCTCCCGTCAGGTGTTCTATCCCAAGATGGTAGGCAACGCTGCTTGCTTCGGCCATGTGCAGTGCGACTCCATCATCATGGATGATGCCCACATTGAGTCGATTCCCGCCATCGTTGCCAACAGCACGGAGGCTCAGCTGATCCACGAAGCCGCCATCGGCAAGATCGCCGGGGACCAGCTTTTGAAGCTGGAGACCCTGGGTCTGTCCCCCGAGGAAGCTGAGGAGTGCATCCTGAAGGGCTTCCTGGCCTAAACTTCCGATTCAATATACGATCAACGCCCCGCCGGATGGCGGGGCGTTGATTTTGTTGGCAATTATCCTCTTTCGGTATACGCAGACAGACGGCGCGCTTATCGGAAATTCTTCGGGCTGGTATGGAAGGTGTTCTGAAAGGCCCGGAGGAAGGTGGAATACTCCGGAAAGCCCGCCTGCTCCGCCGCCTTCATCACCGGAACGCCCTCCCGGATCAGCTCTCCCGCCCGCAGCAGCCGCTTCTGCACGGTGTACTGGTGGACGGTGTAGCCGGTGATCTCCTTGAACCGGTGCATCAGGTAGTACCGGCTCATGTAAAAACGGGCCGCCAGCGCGTCCACGGAGAGGTCTCCCTCCAGATTGGCGGCGATATAGTGGAGGATCTCCTCCATTTTGGGGTCCAGATGGTAGCTGTCCGTCTCTGCCGGAGCGGTATTGGCCCGGAGGAAGTCCCGGTTTACCTGAATCAAAATCTGTTGGCACAAGGTGTCCGCCATGCGGTGGGCGCCAAACTCCTCGGACCGCAGGGCCTCCTCTAACTGCTGGATGGACCGGGCGTAGCCAAGACGCCCCTCCTCCCCGGTCCGCAGAAGGTGGAACCCCTGCTCCCGGCTCTTGTCCAGACAGGCGTCCAGCGGCTCGCCGGGATCGCTGCGCTGGGCGATCCAGTCCCGCCCCAGCCACAGCACCGCCCGCTCGTAAGGTTCCTCGGCGTGGATGATGGGCCGGTGGATCAGGTTATGCTGGATCAACACGATGTCCCACGGCTTGAGGAAATAGGTGACGCCCTCCACCACGTAGGTCACCTTTCCGCCGAGGAAGATCACCAGCTTATCAAATTCATGGTAATGGTAGTCGATTTTCTGGGCCAGAGAATCCTTCAGATGCACCAGGCGGAAGTCCCGGTCCAGATACCCCCGCTTGCCCACCTCGCTGCGATCCAGCATACTGTCACCTCTTTCGTTTATGATCCTATTTTACAGCACTTTTTGCTGCTTTTCAAGGAATGAACGTTATTTCAGCAGAAAAGCTGTGATTGATTTTCCGATTTTTTCTATACAACATTCTCTGTGGGAGTATCTTGTTTTCCTCTTCATTCTTTGCTATACTGTGTAGAGTTAATGAGAATTTGGGAGGAATGTGTCATGAGCTACGCCGATCAGGTCTTTATGCAAAACATTCGGGAGATCCTTGACCACGGCGTCTGGGACACCGATCAGAACGTCCGTCCCCGCTGGGAGGACGGCACGCCCGCCCACACCATCAAAAAATTCGGCATCGTCAACCGCTACGATCTGCAAAAGGAATTCCCCATCCTGACCCTCCGCCGGACCTACTGGAAAACAGCTGTGGACGAGCTGCTGTGGATCTGGCAGAAAAAGTCCAACAACGTCCATGACCTCAACGCCCGGATCTGGGACCAGTGGGCGGATGAGACCGGCTCCATCGGCAAGGCTTACGGCTATCAGCTGGCCGTCAAGCACCACTATCCCGAGGGAGACATGGATCAGGTGGACCGGGTGCTCTACGATTTGAAGCATAACCCCGCCAGCCGCCGGATCTTGACCAACATCTACAACTTTGCCGACCTCTCTGAGATGCACCTGTACCCCTGCGCCTATTCCATGACCTTCAACGTCTCCGGCAACGTGCTCAACGCCATTTTGAACCAGCGGAGCCAGGATATGCTGGCCGCCAACAACTGGAACGTGGTGCAGTATGCCGTTCTGGTGCACATGTTTGCCCAGGTCAGCGGCCTTGTGCCCGGTGAGCTGGTCCACGTCATCGCCGACGCCCATATCTATGACCGCCATGTGCCCATCGTGGAGAAAATGCTGACCCAGACCCCCGCCCCCGCACCGAAGTTCGCCATAGACCCCTCCGTAATGGATTTCTATGCCTTCACCCGGAACAGCTTTACGATGGAGGGCTACACCCCCGCCCCCTTCGAGGACAAAATCCCCATTGCCATTTAAGGAGCCGTGCCATGAACACCATCGTTGTCGCAGATAAACAGTGGGCCATTGGCCGGAGCGGTGATCTGCTGTTCTCCCTGCCGGGGGACATGAAGCACTTCCGCACGCTGACCACCGGCGGCACCGTCATCATGGGCCGCAAGACCCTGGATTCCTTCCCCGGCGGCAGACCGTTGCCCAAGCGGCGGAATATCGTCATCACCCGGTCCCCGGACTTTCACCGGGATGGCTGCGAGACTGTCTCCACGCCGGAGGATGCTCTGGCGCTGGCCGGAGATGAAGAAAACGTCTGGCTCATCGGTGGCGGCAGCATTTACGCCGCGCTGCTGGGCCGCTGCCGGCGGGCCTCCGTCACCCGAGTGGACAGCACCGTATCGGATGCCGACACCTTTTTCCCCGATCTGGACGCCCTCCCTAATTGGAAAATTGAGCGGACCGGCGAGGCCGTCACGGAAAATGGCCTGACCTACCGCTTTGTGGACTATGTGAATACCGCGCCGTTGTAAGCCAAGGCTCCGCCGTTTTCTCGGCGGAGCCCTGTTCTTTTCTCTGCCCTCTTTTCAAAACCGCCGCCGCCGTTTATAATAGCCTTATGAAAACTGCGGAAAGGAGGCGGGCGCATGGCGGATCTGAACACCAATGTGCGGTACATCAAGGGCATTGGCGAGGCCAAGGCAAAATCCCTGGGCAAGCTGGGCATCGCCACGCTGGGCGACCTCATCAACTGGTTCCCCCGGCGCTATGAGGACCGCCGGGAAATAAAGCCCATCAGCCAGCTCATCCCCGGTGAGCCGGCCTGCGTCTCCGCCATGATCGCCTCAGAGCCAAAGCTGTCTCACATCCGCAAGGGCATGGATCTGGTGAAGGTCCGGGCCGTGGACGACACCGGCGCGCTGGATGTGACCTTTTTCAACCAGTCCTGGCTGAAAAGTCAACTGCGGGTAGGCGAGACCTACACCTTTTATGGCAGGGCGGAGGGAAGCCTCCTGCGGAAAAGTATGGCAAGTCCCATTGTAGAGCCAGAGGGACGGCGGGAGCACACCGGCCGCATCGTGCCCATCTATCCCCTTACTGCCGGGATCAGCCAGCTGCTGTTGTCCCGGGCCATCCGGCAGGGTTTGGACAGCTGCGCCGATATTCTGCCGGACTGCCTGCCGGACGGCGTCCGTCAGGCGCATCAGCTGTGCCGGATGAATTATGCCTACGAGAACATCCACTTCCCGGAGGCCCCGGAGGCGCTGGACATTGCCCGGAGGCGACTGGCTTTTGAGGAGCTATTTTTCTTCGCCATTGGATTGAAGCTGCTGCGCTCCCGGCGGGAGACCGTCTCCGTGGAACCGTTTCAGCCGGTGGATATGGCCCCGTTTTACAACGCCCTCCCCTTTACCCTCACCGACGCTCAGCGCCGCTGTGTAGAGGAAGCCATTGCCGATATGCAAAGCGGCAAGCCTATGAACCGTCTCTGTCAGGGGGATGTCGGCTCCGGCAAAACGATGGTGGCCGCCGCCTGCGTGTATTTCTGCATCAAAAACGGCCATCAGGCGGCGTTGATGGCCCCCACGGAGCTGCTGGCAGAGCAGCACTACCGGGGCCTTGCCCCGCTGCTGGAACGGCTGAATATCCGCTGCGCCCTGCTCACCGGCTCTACCCCCGCCAAAACAAAACGCTCCGTCACCGCCCAACTGGCCACCGGCGAGATCGACTTCGCCATCGGCACCCATGCCCTGATCTCCGGCGGCGTGGCCTACGCTGACCTGGGGTTGGTGGTGACGGATGAACAGCACCGCTTTGGCGTGGCCCAGCGGACGGCGCTGGCAGAAAAGGGAGAGCATCCCCACACCTTAGTCATGTCCGCCACGCCCATCCCCCGGACGCTGGCCCTGATTTTGTACGGCGATCTGGATGTGTCCGTCATCGACCAGCTTCCACCGGGACGGAAGCCTATTGAAACCTATGCCGTCACCTCCGCCTATCACCCCCGGCTGTACGCCTTTATCCGCAAGCAGGTGGAGGCCGGGCGTCAGGTGTACATCGTCTGCCCCATGGTCAGCGAGAATGACGAGCTGCCCGACGAGCGGAAGGCCGTGACGGAATACGCCCAAAAGCTGCAAACGGAGATCTTCCCTGACTTGAAGGTGGCCTTCGTCCACGGCAAGATGAAGGCCAAGGAGAAGGACGCCGTCATGTCTGCCTTCGCCGCCGGGAAAGCGGACATTCTGGTGTCCACCACCGTGATCGAGGTGGGCGTGGATGTGCCCAACGCCAATCTGATGGTGGTGGAGAACGCGGAGCGCTTCGGCCTCAGCCAGCTCCATCAGCTTCGGGGACGGGTGGGCCGGGGGCAGCACCAGTCCTACTGCGTACTGGTGTCCGACAATAAAAATGACGAGACCCGCCAGCGGCTGAAGGCCATGACGAAAACCGCCGACGGCTTCAAGATCGCCGAGGAGGACCTCCGGCTCCGGGGCCCCGGCGACTTCTTCGGTCTCCGGCAGCACGGCCTGCCGGGATTGCGGGTGGCGGATCTCGGCTGCGACACCCGGCTGCTGGCGGAAGCGCAGTCCGCCGCCGACGGACTGCTGGCGGAGGACCCGGCGCTGACACACCACCCCGCCACGGCGGAACGGGTACAAAAGCTGTTTCAGCAGAGCGAAAACAGTCTGAACTGAATCCGGGAGACCGGCCAGATGGCCGCTCTCCTGGTTCTGTGAAATTTTTTCGTCCGTCCGGGTTGACAGCGCCTGTTTTTTGGCATACTATAAATGTGTTATCAAATGACAACCGCATAGAGTTCCGGTAGGTAAGGCTACCACAGGGATATGGATCGCTGCCGCAGAGTGATGGAGACATCATGAGAGGGTTTGAACAGGCGATATCGAACAACAAGGTATCATCTAACGCGATTTCACCGCCCTGTGAAGCTAAAGCTTGAACGGTAGGGATGCTGTCCTCTGAGACGCTCCTGGAAGCAGGACTTCACCGCACCGGAATGGGACGCGGCGAGGTCTTTTATTTTGCTCCGCGCCATGCAGAAGTACCGGGTGGAAGGCCCGGAAAGGAGGTCACGCTATGTTTGAAATGGAAAGCCGTGGGGAACTGGTCGAAAAAATTGAGGATCTGGTAAACCGAAAACGATATACAGAACTGCGGGACCTTCTATTGCCGTTAGAGCCTGCGGACATTGCCATTCTGGCGGACGATCTGGACGATGAAAAGACGCTGCCCCTGCTGTTCCGTCTGCTGCCTAAGGAGCAGGCGGCAGAGGTGTTCGTGGAGCTGGAAAGCGACCAGCAGGAGCTGCTGATCCGGGGCTTTTCCAACACAGAGCTGAAGGAAGTGCTGGACGAGTTGTATCTGGACGATACCGTGGACATCGTGGAGGAAATGCCCGCCAACGTGGTCAAGCGGATCCTGAAGCACTCCGACCCGGATATGCGCAAAAGCATCAACGAAATTCTGAAATATCCGGAGGACTCCACCGGCTCCATTATGACCACGGAGTTTGTGGATCTGAAGGAGACCATGACGGTGGAGGACGCCTTGAAGCGCATCCGCCGGACCGGACCGGACAAGGAGACCATCAACGTCTGCTACGTCATTGATGACTGGCGGCACCTCATCGGCGTTCTCTCCATCCGTACTCTGCTGCTGGCGGAGGAGGATGACATCATCGGGGACATCATGGAGCGGAACTACATCTGCGTCCAGACTCTGGATGACCAGGAGGAGACCGCCCGTGCTTTGGGCAAGTACGACTTTCTGGCCCTCCCCGTGGTGGACACGGAAAATCGCCTGGTGGGTATCGTCACCGTCGACGACGCCATCGACGTTTTGCAGGAAGAGACCACGGAGGATATGGAAAAGATGGCGGCTATGCTGCCGACGGACAAGCCCTACCTCCGCACCAGTGCCTTTGACACCTTCAAATCCCGTATTCCGTGGCTGCTGCTATTGATGGTCTCCGCCACCTTTACCGGCCAGATCATCTCCAGCTTTGAGGACGCCCTCAGCGCCTTCACCATCCTCACCGCCTATATTCCCATGCTGATGGACACCGGCGGCAACTGCGGCTCTCAGGCCAGCGTCACAGTGATCCGCGGCCTGTCTCTGGGCGAGATCGAATTTTCCGACCTGATCCAGGTGGTCTGGAAGGAGTGCCGGGTGGCGCTGCTGTGCGGCACCGTTCTGGCCGGCGCCAACTTCGCCAAGCTGATGCTGCTGGACCGGATGGTATTCCACAATCCCATTACCGTCACCGTAGCCGCCGTCATCTGCCTGACGCTGGTGTGCACCGTGTTCGCCGCCAAGATCGTAGGCTGTATGCTGCCGCTGCTGGCTAAAAAGATCGGCTTTGACCCGGCAGTGATGGCCTCTCCCTTCATCACCACCATCGTGGATGCCCTCTCCCTGCTGATCTACTTCCGCTTCGCCTCCTTCCTGCTGGGTATCTGAAAAGTGTATAAAAACGCCCCTGTATGATTTTTCATACAGGGGCGTTGTTTATATGGGTTTCAACGAACCTGGAGCACTTATTCCAATTGATCAATTTATTAAATCGGAAGTTGTTTATTAAACCTTTTTAACCTTAACCAACAACATCATAGGTCTACGC
>OJUG01005052.1_pt1 | contig 9930 bp, 7 predicted proteins | sample 1599841 | NCBI WGS metagenome assembly OJUG01 (sample SAMN04168659, study PRJEB22393) | human gut metagenome | biome: human gut microbiome; feature: stool | host: Homo sapiens | collected 2014-05-12 | reverse complement strand
GCCAGCTTCAGGGTGAAGGAGCGGTATTCGCCGGGCTGCACCGTGACGGTCAAGTCCGCCACACGGCCCTTGATGCCTTCCAGAGAAGTTTCGCTTTGCACCGTCACATTTTCGTGGAAGGTGCGCTTGCCATGGACGGCATCCAGCTCCCGCACGGGGGTCTGAAGAATGCGTCCGTCCTTGATATGCAGCTCCCGGGGGCAGATGGTCTGCCCGAACCACTTGCAGCCCTGGGGCTTATCCTCGGTGTCCGACCAGGTCTGCAGCCATGCGGTCATGATGCGGCGGCCATCCGGGGCAAGGGTGGTCTGGGTGGCGTAGAAGTCGATGCCGCCGTCCATCAGCTGCACATTTTCCTTGGTGAAGGTGTGGGTGGCTTCGTCGTAGCTGCCGATGAAGGCAATGACGTTGTGACCATTGTGGAACTCGCCCTTGGGCAGCATCTCCATGGGCCCCAGCATCAAAACCTGCTTGCCATCCAGCGGGAAGAAGTCCGGGCACTCCCACATTTTGCCGTACTGATTGTTGCAGCGTTCCAGCACCGTGACAAAGTGCCAGTCGAAGCCGTCCTTGCTCTGGAACAGTGCCGCTGCGCCGCTGCCGTCCTCGGCCCGGCAGACGGTGACGGCGGAGTAGGTGCCGTCGGCCTCACGCCAGATCTTGGGGTCCCGGAAGTCGAACCTGCTGAAGCCTTCCGGCAGGTCTTTCTGGGTCAGCACCGGGTTGCAGGCAGGCTTTTCGTAGTTGAGACCGTCACCGATGGCAATGCTCTGGGTCTGGATGTCCCGCATCTCCCCATTGGGCTGCTTTTCTGCCACCACGCTGGTGTACATCAGCAGCTGCTTGCCGTCATCCATCTCGGTGGCAGAGCCGGAGAAGCAGCCGGGGCCGTTGTCCACCGGGGAATCCGGGGCAAGTGCACAGGGCAGATACTCCCAGTGCAGCAGGTCGGAGCTGACCGCATGACCCCAGTGCATGGGCGCCCACCGCACATCGTAGGGATTATACTGATAGAACTGGTGATACTTCCCTTTGTAATAAGAGAAGCCGTTGGGGTCGTTGAGCCAGCCCACATAAGGAGTCATGTGGTAAGCAGGGCGTTCCGCCGGGGAAATGGCTGCGCCGTGCTCGGCCTCGTAGGCACGGGCTTTTTGTAAAGTCAAATCGTTCATGGAATCCTCCAAAGGAAAGAATTCTTATGCGTAGTAAGCATCCAGATACTTCTGCATAATGCCCAGATAGTCGGACAGGCCGTAGGCTTCCAGCTTGCTCAGATATTCGTTCCACTCTGCATCCGTAGTGCCGTTCATGATCCAGTTCGCCTTCTGCGTATTCATGTAGGTCTGCAGATCTGCCTGCAGGTTAGAGACCTGCTCGGTGTCCTCGTTGCTCATAAAGACATTGGGATAGACATAATCGTTGTTCATATCCGGGGTGTAGATCTCCTTGATCCAGTCCAGACGGTACTGTGCATCGTCCGGGCAGGTAACGTATACACCATAGTAATCATCCAGAACCGCCAGAGGCCCACTGACACACTGCGCTTCACGGACTTCCACGGGAGAAGCATCGCCCAGAGGAGCGTGCTTCAGCATGGGCTCGCCCTTATCGTTGGTGGACAGTTCAAAAATGTTAAAGCCTTCCGCATCGCCGTAAGTACCCCAGTTGTTCTGCGGAGACTGGAGGGGTGCGTACATCTGATCCAGCCATGCGCAAACCAGTGCAGGATTAGCCGCCTTTGCGGTAACAACGCACTTGCCGCGGGCAAAGCCGCTGGTGAAAGAGCCGTTCTGCGGAGTGATATTCCGGGTATCGGCGGTCAGGGCAGGCAGCGGCTCCCAGTCGGTCAGGTTGTCAATGTTGGCAACATCCCAGCTGAAGCAGACACCATAGCGGCCAGCCTTGCCCTTGGAAACATAGGTGGACCACTCCTGCGTGAAGCACTCCGGGTCGATGAGCTTCTCGGCATACAGCTTGTGCAGCCAGTCCAGACCATCACGGTAGCCCTGCTGGGTGGCGGCACAGATGACTTTCCGGTCGTTGGTAACAGCGATATGGCGGTCTTTGTCTGCATCGCCGTAGCCTTCGCCAAAGCCATTGATGAGGATGCTGGGGTCCTGATCGCCGTTGTTGACGATGCAGGACATGGGGATGATGTCGCCGTCAATGCCATACTCTGCCTTGATAGAAGCGGCGTTATCACGGAATGCCATCAGCACCTGCTCAAACTCGTCCACTGTGGTGGGCATCGACAGACCGAGGAAGTTCAGCCACTTGGTATTGATGAAGCTCATGTTGCCAATGGTCTGGATGGCGGTCTTTTCTGCGCCGAGCTGCTCGATCCAGGGCAGTGCCCAGATGTGGCCATCGCTGTCGGTACACATGGTGCGGTACTCCGGGTACTGCTCAAAGACCTTCTGGAGATTCGGCATATTGTTGTCAATGTAGTCTTCCAGATTGAGGATGACACCCTGATCTGCGTAGCGCAGCAGATTGCTGTCGGTAAAATCAGCAGTAAAAACAAAATCCGTCAGGGTGTTGGGGTTGGACATATTCAGGGTGATCTTATCGCTCCACTGGTCGGACTGGATGGCGGTCCAGTCGATGTGCACATTGGTCTGCTCTTCCAGACGCTTGAAGATGGTGCGGTTGTTCGGCTCGGGTTCGCTGCCCACAGGGAAGCTGGTCATACCGGTAAAGGTGACCTTTTCGGACAGCGGAAATGTAACGGCACCGGTCGTGTCCACAGCTGCGGCAGCAGAATTGCTGCTGCCGGTGGATTTGCCGCCGCCACAGGCAGACAGAGCAGCGGCAGAACCCGCCAGAGCGCAGACCTTGAGGAAGTTGCGGCGAGAGATCAGCTTTTTCATGGTATTTTCTCCTTTTTTGTGGTTCTTTCTTCGTGTAACAGATGAGCGTACCGGCTCATAAAATTCTGGAATATCCTCAGCCTTTAATGGAACCAGCCATGATGCCGGCATCAAAATACTTCTGGAAGAAGGGATACATCACCAGCAGCGGCAGACTGGAAATAATAATGGTTGCATATTTGAGCAGCTCTGCCATCTTCGCACGTTCGGCAGTGCTCTGGATATCTGCGATCATGCCGGATTCCGGCTGGCTCTGGATCAGGATGGAACGCAGCACCAGCTGCAGCGGCTGCTTCGATGCGCTGTTCAGGTAGATCATGGCATCAAAGTAGCTGTTCCACATTGCCACGAACTGCCACAGAGCCAGAACTGCCACCACCGGCATACAGACGGGCAGCAGGATCTTGAAGAAGTAAAGCATCTCGCTGGCTCCATCCACATCCGCAGCTTCGCGCAGCTCACGCGGGATGCCTTGATAATAGGTACGGGCAATGATCATGTTCCACACGCTGAATGCTCCCGGCAGAATGACCGCCCACATGGAATCCAGCAGACCCAGATTGTTGATGAGCAGGTAGGTGGGGATCAGACCGCCGCTGAAAAACATCGTGATCACAAACAAGGTGTTGAAGATCGTTTTGCCTTTGAAGTCCGGCAGCGACATGGGATAAGCGGCAAGCATCGTCACAGCTACCGAGATGATGGTGAAGATGATCGAGTAAAGTACTGCGTTCTTGAAGCCGACCCAGATCTGCTTGTCCGAAACGACACGCTGGTAAGCATCCAGACTCCACTTGCTGAAATCAAAGGAGATTCCCTTGTTTTGCAGAGTGACCGGGTCCATAAAGGACGCGATGACGATGTAGATCATCGGAACGATGATCGCCAGCAGGAACAAGCCCAGAAGTGCGTAGCCGCAGTACAGGATGATCTTATCTTGTCTGGTGTAGAGGGCCATTTTTGATTTTTTCTGTTTTGCCATGGTAAACCCCTCCTTACAAGCCCTTGCCATCGTTCATTTTGGCAACGATCTTGTTCACTGCGATCAGCAGGATGACGTTGACAACGGTGTTGAACAGACCGACTGCCGTGGAAAAGCTGTAATCGCCGTCCAACAGGCCCTTTTTATAAACGTACGTTGCAATGATCTCGGCAGTGTTCAGGTTCAGGTCGGTTTGCAGGGCATAGGCTTTTTCAAAACCGATGCTCATGATGTTGCCTGCCTGCAGGATAAACTGAATCACGACCATATCCTTAATGGCGGGCCACTCCACCGTCATGATCTGCTGGATCAGGTTTGCGCCGTCGATCATCGCAGCTTCCTTCAGATCTTTGCTGGCGTTAGAAAGAGATGCGGTGTACATGATGGATGCCCAGCCGGCACCCTGCCAGATGCCGCTGATGATGTAGATGGGGCGGAACGCTTCCGGCAGCGTCATGAAGTTGATGCTGGTGTGAAGCAGGCCGTTCACCGGGCCGGTGACACTCAGCAGCACCCGAACGATACCGCACAGCACGATGACCGAGATGAAGTTGGGCATATACAGCACCAGCTGCACCTTCTGCTTGATCTTCTTGCTCTCGATACGGTTGAGCAGGAATGCCAGCAGGATGGGGATCGGGAAGCCCCACAGCAGACCGTAGACGCTCAGCTTCAGGGTGTTGATCAGATAGCGCTGGAAGTCCGGCGAGGACATGAAGCGGGTAAAGTTTTTGAAGCCTACCCACTCGCTGCCCCAGATGCCTTTGAAGGGATTGTACTTCTGGAACGCGATCAGCACACCGCCCATGGGAGCGTACTTGAACACCAGCGTCAGCACCACGGCAGGCAGCAGGAACAACAGGTAAAGCTGCCAATGCCGTTTGATGTAGACCCATGTGTTGTGCAGCTTGCGTTCTGCTGTCAGCACAGCCGTTTCCGGCGAGGCCGTCTTTGCTTTCATGAATCATTCTCCTCCTTTTTGATTTGCTTGCCGTTTGATTTGTGTTTTACATTTGCACCTTTGAATTTTACGTTTTTTCATTTCGATTGTGCAAATGTAAAATCCTTTGATTCATTTATACCACTCACGCAAGCGAATGTCAACGATAATTCATGGTATACATCAAAAATTATTGTGGATTTGTACAGATGCACAAATCCGAAAGTGCGTAAATATGCAAAATGATGATTTGCATTTTTGCATTTGACTAATTTGTGCATTTGCACTATACTGGAGTCGCAAAGAATAAGATCCGTCACCAGACTTTATCTATAAAAGAAAGAGGATGACTTATGGCAACCAAAGTCACCATTCAGGATATTGCAAACGAACTGCAGCTTTCCCGCAACACAGTTTCAAAGGCCATCAACAACACCGGTGTGCTGGCAGATGCCACACGGGAGAAGATCCTGCGCAAAGCCGCCGAAATGGGCTATAAGCAGTTCGCCTATCTGCCGCTGTTTCAGGAAGACGCTGCAAAAGCAGCAGAGCCTTTCATTCTGCCGAGTGACAAACGGGAGATCGCCATGCTGACGACCCAGTTTCTGAGCAGCTCTCACTTTTCCTCCACGATGCTGGATCGTTTCCAGTCGGAAATCAACCATCTGCACAGCGGCATGACCATTCATCGCATTTCTCCCATAGAGCTGAAAGAGAAAAAACTTCCATCTTCTCTCAACATCCAGCGCACAGCCGGCATCATCTGCATTGAAGTATTCGACTATGACTACGCACAGATGCTGTGCGATCTGGATGTTCCGCTGCTGTTTGTAGACACCCCTGTGATGGATATGCGTCCTCCTCTTAAAGCCGACCGCCTTTATATGGAAAACCGCATTGAGATCCAGAATGCGGTGGCCCACATGGTCCAGCGCGGCAAAAAACGCATCAGCTTTGCGGGGGATAAAAACCACTGTCAGTCCTTCTTTGAGCGTTATATGGCTTATAAGGATGCAGTGGAGTACTTTGGTCTGACAGAAGGCCTGAGCACCTGTGCGATGCCATCCGGACAGCAGAACTATCCGGTATCCCTGTACGAAACCATACGTCGGTTCAAAACGATGCCGGATGCCTTTGTCTGCGCCAATGACTTTGTTGCCATGGATCTGGTCAAGGCATTGAATGAGCTGGGGTATTCGGTTCCCGATGATATCTGGGTCTGCGGCTTCGATGACAGTCAGGAGGCTTCCTACTTTGCCCCCCGTCTGACTTCGATCCATATCCATGGACAGATCATGGGCTACACCGCTGCCAATCTGCTTATGACCCGCATCGAAGAGCCATCGCTGAACTATCGCACCGTCTATACGGAAACCAACCTGATCCTGCGCGAATCCACAGGAGATTGAGCGAAAGGAGAACCCCCATGCGTGACCTGTGCAATACGGACAAGCCGCTGTTTGCTGTGCTGACGAAATTGACTTACAGTGCTTACCTGAACATCTTATGGCTCGTGTGCAGCCTGCCCATCGTTACCATAGGGGCTTCTACGACCGCATTGTTCTACGTCACGCTCAAAATGGCGGAAGATCGGGACGATGGTCTGACCCGGATGTTTTTTAAGGCGTTCCGGGAAAATTTTAAGCCTGCCACAAAACTCTGGCTTATCCTGCTGGCAGTCGGCAGTTTCCTGGCTGCGGATGGCTTTGTGCTGCGCCGAATGTGGAGCGAAAACATTTTCTGGACGCTGCTCACTGCAGTGCTTATTGGTGCGGCAGTTCTGTACGGCATCGTTCTGCTGTATACCTTTCCTCTGCTGGCACGGTTTGAAAACACCACCTTCGGCATCCTGAAAACAGCGTTTCTCGTGGGTGTCCGGTATCTGTTTTGCACCCTGCTGATGGCGGCGATCTATGGCATCATGGGGTACGTCATAGTGTTTGTGTTCACGCCTGCATTCCTGCTGGGCATGGGCTTCTGCGCCATGCTCTGCTCCTTTCTGATGCTTCGGATCCTCTATCTGATTGGTGGAGACCCTGATGCAGTACACGAGGAATACGACCATGACGAAAACTGACCGGGATACGCTCCGCTCCCTCCATGGGCGCAAAAAGTGGGAGCACATCTGGGCATATTACAAGCTGCCCATTGCGATCGTGCTCATCGTCGTCTATATCCTCGGGTATGCAGCCTACCGTCATGTGACGAAAAAAGAGGATGTGCTTTACCTTGGTCTGGTAAATATCACTGCCGGGTCTGATCTGACGGAACAGCTTACCACCGGCTTTGCCGAGGCGCAGGGTCTGACCAAAAAGCAACAGGTCGATCTGCTGTCCGGCTTGCTGCTCAGCGAGAGCGAACGCGCAGAGGAGCAGTATGTATATGCTTCGGAGATGAAGCTGCTGGGTGCAGTCAGTGCCCAGCGGTTAGATGTTGTTCTGATGGACGAATATGCACGGGATCGACTGTTGGCAGATGATTATTTTCTCGATCTGCGGACACTGGATGCGTCTTTCCATGCACTGTCGGGTCTGAACGCCGGTGGGACCGTGCTGGATATTTCGGACACGCCGTTTGTCAGGCAGGCAGGTTTTTCTGGCAAGGTCTATCTTGGGGTGGTGCAGAATGCACCGCACCCGGAGCGTGCAGCCGCTTACATTCATTATCTGTTCCAGCGGTGATCGTTGGGTTTTAGCTTATAGGATAAAAATAAGGAGAAAACGTATGGACATTTTAACGATTGGTGAAGTCTTGATCGACCTGACCCAGACCGGCAAGGATGAGCGCGGCATTCCTCAGTTTGCCGCAAACCCCGGCGGTGCCCCGGCAAATCTGGCTGTGGCTGCTTCCAGACTGGGCGCACAGACCGCCTTTATCGGCAAGGTAGGTGCGGATGCCTTTGGCCGCTACCTGAAAGAGGTTCTGGCAGAAAACAAAGTGGACGTTTCCGGCATGGCGGTGGATGCAGACCATCCCACCACCATGGCCGTCGTGTCAGTGGATGCCACCGGCGAGCGGGATTTCAGCTTCTACCGCAGCGCCAACGCTGACGTGATGCTGAGCAAAGAGGACATTTCGGAGGGCGCTCTGAAAGCTGCCAAAATCGTCCACTTCGGCTCTGTCAGCCTGACCGCTGACCCCTCCCGCACCGCTACGCTGGACGCTGCCGCCCGCGCCAAAAAGCTGGGTGCTGTCATTACTTATGACCCGAATTACCGTGCAAACCTCTGGAAGAACAAAGAGGATGCCATTGCTCAGATGAAAGCACCCCTGCCGCTGGTGGATATTCTGAAAGTTTCCGATGAGGAGCTGCCCCTGCTCACCGGCACCACTGACTGCGAAAGTGGCACGGCACAGCTGGCACAGAACGGCATCCGGCTGATTTTCGTCACCTTGGGTGCAAACGGCGTATTCTACCGCTTTGGGGAGAAAACTGGCCATGTGGCTGGCGTGCCCTGCAAGGTGGGCGACACCAACGGCGCAGGCGATACCTTCTTTGGGGCCGCTCTGTCCAAGCTCTGCAAGGAGGAGCTGGACACCCTGACGGTGGACAAGCTGGAAGGCATTCTGGCTTTTGCCAACAAAGCGGCCAGCATCACCACCAGCCGGCATGGTGCTATCCCCGCCATGCCCACCCTTGCAGAAGTGGAGGGCTGAACCATGGCAGTAAAGCAGGAATTTGAGTCCCGGTTTGCCAAGCACAAGGACGAGCTGGAATGGCTGTTCATGGAACTGTACCACAACCGGGAAGGGCTGGAAGTTCTGGAGCGGGAGATGGCAGAAGCCTACAACGCCCGCAGCGCCGAGCTGAAAGCACTGGACAAGGCACGCTCTGCCGACCCGGAGTGGTACAAGCGGGGCAATATGTTCGGCATGACCATGTACACCGACCTCTTTGCCGGAAATCTGAAAGAACTGGCAAAGAAGCTGCCCTACCTCAAGGAGCAGAAGCTGACCTATCTGCACCTGATGCCCCTGCTGCAGATGCCCCACCCCCACAACGATGGCGGCTATGCGGTGGAGGATTTCGATACCGTAGACCCGGCTCTTGGCACCAACAAAGATCTGGAAAACCTGACCCGGGAGCTGCGGAAAGCCGGCATCAGCCTGTGTCTGGATTTTGTCATGAACCACACCGCCAGCACCCACCGCTGGGCCATGGCGGCAAAGGCGGGTGACCCGTGGTTTCAGGCCTATTACCACCTCTATGACGACCGCACCATCCCCGACCAATACGAGCAGACTGTGCCGCAGGTGTTCCCCAACACTGCGCCCGGCAACTTTACCTGGTGTGAGGAGATGCACAAGTGGGTGCTGACCACCTTCCACGACTACCAGTGGGACCTGAACTACGCAAACCCGGCGGTGTTCGTGGACATGACCAAGAGCATCCTGCATCTGGCAAATCTCGGTGTGGAAGTGTTCCGCATTGATGCGGTGCCTTATATCTGGAAGCAGCTGGGCACCACCTGCCGCAATCTGCCGCAGGTGCACACCATCGTGCGGATGCTCCGCATGGTGCTGGAATGTGTCTGCCCGGCGGTCATCCTCAAGGGCGAGGTGGTCATGGCTCCCAAGGAGCTGGCAGCTTATTTCGGCACCCCGGAAAAGCCGGAATGCCACATGCTCTACAACGTGTCCACCATGGTCAACCTGTGGGGTGCCCTTGCCAGCCGGGACACCCGGCTGCTGAAGGCCCAGCTGGATGCCCTCCACGCTCTGCCGAAGAATTGCTGGTTCGTGAACTATCTGCGCTGTCACGATGATATCGGCTGGGGTCTGGACGAGGCGGTGGAAAACCGGCTTGGCATCGACCCGCAGAAGCATAAAGAATATCTGTATCACTTCTATGAGGGCAATTTCCCCGGCAGCTGGGCAAAGGGTGAGCTGTACAACTACGACCCCGCTACTGGCGATGCCCGAAGCTGCGGCACCACTGCCAGCCTGTGCGGCGTGGAGCAGGCACTGGAAAAAGGCGATAAAACCGCACTGGACTACGCCGTGAAGCGCGACCTGCTGCTGCACACTGCTATGGCGTTTTTGCAAGGCTTCCCCATGCTGAACTGCGGCGATGAAATTGCACAGCTCAATGGCTGGGACTACAAAAACGACCCCGACCGTGTGGAGGACAGCCGCAA
>OJUG01005045.1_pt1 | contig 9947 bp, 7 predicted proteins | sample 1599841 | NCBI WGS metagenome assembly OJUG01 (sample SAMN04168659, study PRJEB22393) | human gut metagenome | biome: human gut microbiome; feature: stool | host: Homo sapiens | collected 2014-05-12 | reverse complement strand
CATCAAATCCGTTTATTATTACACTAGGCAGAAATTTGATTTTCGTCAATTTAAGGAATAATGGAGGAAAGCAAAATGACAAAAACGTCGGCAATCAACAGAATTCATGATTTGCTTGATGACAACAGCTTTGTTGAAGTTGGTGCTTATATTACTGCCAGAAGCACTGATTACAACATGCAGTCTCAGGAAACCCCTGCAGATGGTGTTGTTACCGGTTATGGTACGATCAATGGTGCTCTCGTCTATGTGTACAGCCAGGACGCGTCTGTAATGGGCGGATCCATCGGCGAAATGCACGCAAAGAAGATCGAGAAGCTCTATAGTATGGCCATGAAAATGGGCGCACCCATTGTTGCCCTGGTAGACTGTGCAGGATTCAGACTCCAGGAAAGCATGGATGCCCTGGACGGCTTCGGCAAACTTTATGTCTGCCAGGCAATGGCATCCGGTGTGATCCCGCAGATCCAGGCTGTGTTTGGAAACTGCGGCGGTGGAATGGCTGTGGCATCTGAAATGGCTGATTTTACATTTATGGAACAGGAAGCAAAAATGTTTGTGAATGCTCCGTTTGTAATCGCTGAGAACGATGCTGACAATTCCAGCGCTGAGTACCAGGCAAAAGAGACAGGAAACGTATGCGCGACTGGCTCCGAGAAAGAAATTTTCACCGAGATCAGAAACCTTGTTTCCATCCTTCCGGCTAACAACGAGGATGACATGTCTTACAGCGAATGTGAGGATGACTTAAACAGAATCTGCACAGATATAGAGAACTGCGCAGGCGATACATCCATCGCACTGTCCATGATCTCTGATGACAGCTTCTACATGGAAATGAAGAAGGACTACGCACCGGAGATGGTAACGGCATTTATCCGCTTAAACGGAGCTACCGTTGGCTGTGTTGCAAATCGCAGCGAAGTTTATACAGACGGCGAGAAGACTGCTACTTATGACGCAGCCCTTACCGCAGCAGGATGTGAGAAAGCAGCAGCATTTGTAAACTTCTGCAACGCTTTCGAGATCCCGGTACTTACACTCGTCAATGTAGATGGTTACAAGAACTGCAAATGCAACGAGAAGAAGATCGCGAAGGCGGCAGCACGCCTGACCTACGCGTTCGCAAACGCTGACGTTCCGAAGGTAACTGTCGTTGTCGGCAAGGCAAACGGAACAGCAGGTCTTACCATGAACAGCAAGTCTATCGGTTCTGACATTGTATACGCATGGAAGAACGCGAAGATCGGCGTTATGGAAGCAGCACCGGCTGTGAAGATCATGTATGCTGACGAGATCGCAAAGGCTGACAATGCGGCAGCCCTGATCAATGAAAAAGCAGCACAGTATAATGAGATGCAGGCAAGCGCACTTGCGGCAGCAAAGAGAGGATATGTAGACGATATCATCGAGGCTTCCGAGACAAGACAGCGTGTAGTTGCTGCATTTGAGATGCTGTTCACAAAAAGAGAGGATCGTCCGTCCAAAAAGCACGGAACGATCTAATATGAGGTGGCTGAAATATGAAACAGAGAATTAGAAGAATCTGGCTTGCACTCTGCATGGCAGTTTGTCTCTTCGCGCTTGCAGGATGCTCTGCAGCCGCTGACACCGCTGAAACAATCGATCCGCAGATCGAAATGGCGATGCAGTCCGGCTCCCAGCAGTACCTGGATCTGTTCAACCAGATGGATGATGCTTCCATCGAACAGGCCCTTGCAACAAGCGTAAAGAACAAAGATACTGTTATGGAGAATGCGTTAAAATCCTGGGATTCCATTAAGGATGACCTTGGCGCGTTCGTTTCCAGCGAGACAGCAGTCGTTACAAAAGGTGATGACGGCTATATCGCAAGAATGAACACCGTTTACGAGAAGAGAGCGATGGAATTCACTCTGATCGCGGACGAAGATCTCAGCAAAGTTGAGACAATTTCCTTCTCCCCGGTTTACACAACAGGCGAGAAGATGGCGAAAGCCGGAATGAATACCTTAATGGGTATGGGCGTTGTATTCGTAGTCCTGATCTTCATCAGCTGGCTGATCAGCATGTTCAAATACATCAGCGTATTTGAGGCAAAGATGAAAGCAAAGAAGAATGCGGCAGCGCCAGCACCGGCAGCACCAGCAGCTCCGGCCCCTGCAGCAGCACCGGCTCCGACAGCAGCTCCGGCTGAGGAGGAGAACCTTACCGATGATACAGAACTCGTTTCCGTGATCACAGCAGCAATTGCAGCTTACGAGGGAAAAGAGACTGTTGACAACGGACTTGTAGTCCGCTCCATCAAACGTGTTTCTAACAGAAACTGGAATTAATATTATCAGGAGGAAATCACAATGAAAAATTATACAATCACAGTAAACGGTAATGTATATGAAGTAACAGTAGAAGAGGGCTTCACAGGCGCAGCTTCCGCACCGAAGGCAGCAGCACCGGCTCCGAAGGCAGCACCGGCAGCAGCACCGAAGGCAGCTCCGGCACCGGCAGCAGCTCCGGCTGGCGCAGCAGGCGCAGTAGCAGTTACAGCTCCGATGCCGGGTAAGATCCTTGGCGTTAAGGCATCTGCAGGTCAGGCTGTTAAGAGAGGTCAGGTTCTCCTGATCCTTGAAGCTATGAAGATGGAGAACGAGATCGTTGCTCCGCAGGACGGCACTGTTGCAACAATCAACGTTGCTGTTGGTGATTCCGTAGAGCCGGGTGCTACACTCGCTACATTAAACTAATTTTCTGCTGACTGCAGATTCCACATGGAGGGATTAACATGGAATACATTCAAAATACACTTTTGAATCTTCTTCAGCAGACAGCATTCCTGAATTTAAGCGTAGGAAACCTGATCATGATCTTAGTTGCGTGTATCTTCCTTTACCTTGCGATCGGAAAAGGATTTGAGCCGCTTCTTCTTGTACCGATTTCCTTTGGTATGCTGCTTGTAAATATCTACCCGGATATTATGCTGAGCATTGAAGATTCTTCTAACGGAGTTGGAGGACTTCTTCACTACTTCTATTTACTGGATGAGTGGAGTATTCTTCCGTCCCTGATCTTCATGGGTGTAGGCGCGATGACAGACTTCGGTCCGCTGATCGCTAACCCGAAGAGCTTCCTTTTAGGCGCTGCCGCACAGTTCGGTATCTACGCCGCTTACTTTATGGCTATTTTCATGGGCTTCAATGACAAGGCAGCCGCAGCGATCTCCATCATCGGCGGTGCTGATGGCCCGACATCCATCTTCCTTGCAGGTAAGCTTGGACAGACTGAGTTCATGGGACCGATCGCCGTAGCAGCTTACTCCTACATGGCTCTCGTTCCGATCATTCAGCCGCCGATCATGAAACTCTTAACAACGGAAGAAGAGAGAAAGATCAAGATGGAACAGCTTCGTCCGGTATCCAAACTTGAGAAGATCCTCTTCCCGGTTATCGTTACGATCGTAGTTTGTATGATCCTTCCGACAACAGCTCCGCTCGTTGGTATGCTTATGGTTGGTAACCTCTTCCGTGAGTCCGGCGTTGTTAAACAGTTACAGGAGACAGCTTCCAACGCTCTTATGTACATCGTTGTAATCGTTCTCGGTCTTTCCGTTGGCGCTACAACAAGTGCTGAGAGATTCTTAAAAGTTACAACCATCAAGATCGTTATCCTTGGACTTATCGCGTTCGCGTTCGGTACAGCAGCCGGCGTTATCTTTGGTAAGCTCATGTGCAAGGTAACTGGTGGTAAGGTTAATCCGTTAATCGGTTCTGCCGGAGTATCCGCAGTTCCGATGGCAGCCCGTGTATCCCAGAAGGTTGGTTCTGAGGCAGATCCGACAAACTTCCTTCTGATGCACGCAATGGGACCGAACGTAGCCGGCGTTATCGGTACAGCAGTTGCTGCAGGTACCTTTATGGCTATCTTCGGAGTTTAATTGGAACCGAAACTTTTAATATAGGGGAGGTCTGCCCGGGCAGATCTCCCGGTAGGAGGATAATAAAATGGCAGAAGTTCAGAAAAAGCCGGTTAAGATCGTTGAGACCGTTCTTCGTGATGCACATCAGTCTCTCCTTGCAACAAGAATGACGACTGATCAGATGCTTCCGATCGTTGACAAAATGGATAAAGTTGGCTACTACGCAGTAGAATGCTGGGGCGGCGCTACTTTTGATGCCTGCCTGCGTTTCCTGAAGGAAGATCCGTGGGAGAGACTCAGAAAACTGAGAGCTGGATTCAAGAACACGAAGCTCCAGATGCTGTTCCGTGGTCAGAATATCCTTGGATACAATCATTATGCAGATGATGTGGTTGAGTACTTTGTACAGAAATCCATCGCAAATGGTATTGATATTATCCGTATTTTTGACTGCCTGAATGATATCAGAAACCTTGAGACTGCCGTTAAGGCAACAAAAAAGGAAGGCGGACATGCCCAGATCGCCCTTTGCTACACATTAGGCGATGCGTATACACTTGATTACTGGAAGAATATCGCTTCCGAGATCGAGAGCATGGGCGCTGACTCCCTCTGCATCAAGGATATGGCTGGTCTTTTAACTCCGTATGCGGCTTCCGAGCTCGTTACGGCATTAAAGCAGGGCACTAAACTGCCGATCGACCTGCACACGCACTATACCTCCGGTGTTGCTTCCATGACATACTTAAAGGCTGTGGAAGCAGGCTGTGATATCATTGACTGTGCAATGTCTCCGCTGGCTCTCGGTACATCCCAGCCGGCAACAGAAGTTATGGTCGAGACATTCCGCGGAACCAAGTATGATACTGGTTACGACCAGAATCTGCTTGCAGAGATCACCGATTACTTCACACCGATCCGTGAGGAAGCTTTAAAGAGCGGCCTTCTGAACCCGAAGGTTCTCGGTGTAAACATCAAGACGCTCCAGTATCAGGTACCGGGCGGAATGCTTTCCAACCTTGTTTCCCAGTTAAAGGAAGCTGGCCAGGAAGACAAGTACCGCGCAGTGCTTGAGGAGATCCCGAGAGTAAGAAAAGACTTCGGTGAGCCGCCGCTTGTAACTCCGTCCTCCCAGATCGTTGGTACACAGGCTGTATTGAACGTTCTTGCCGGCGAGAGATATAAGATGGTTCCGAAGGAGTCCAAGAAGATCATGATGGGCGAATTTGGTAAGACGGTAAAACCGTTCAACAAAGAAGTCCAGAAGAAGATCATCGGCGATGCAACTCCGATCACCTGTCGTCCAGCAGACCTGATCGAGCCGCAGCTGCCGAAATTCGAGAAGGAATGCGCACAGTGGAAGCAGCAGGATGAGGATGTATTATCCTATGCTCTGTTCCCGGCTGTAGCAAAAGACTTCTTCGAGTACCGTGAAGCCCAGCAGACGAAGGTTGACCAGAAGACTGCAGACAAAGCAAATAAAGCTTACCCGGTATAATTTTGCAGTAAATCTGAAGTGTAATTGACGAAAAAACATGAGGCCCGGCGTTTCCATGAGGAGATGCCGGGCTTTTGTGCTGTCATGCATTCGAAAGAAACTGGCGGTGGAAGCTTCTGCAGGTTATAGTTTCTTTTTTAAGTTTTTATTAAGAAAATGCGGCAATATTTGGAATTTGTGTGAAGTTTCTCCTGCGCGGTTGACAGAAAAGTGCCTTTATCATTATAATGGATATGATGTCGATTTTATGCAAAATTTCACGAAACCGGCAGTGGGAGAGAAGAAAAACATGACAAAGAGACAAAAAAGATTTCTGGCGCTGATGCTGGGGGCGGTCCTTTTGGGAGATTGTGCGGCTCACACCGGAACGATGATATCCGGGCTGTCTTCCGTATACGCGGCGACAGGCTCGGCGACAGTAAATGCCACGACTCTGAATGTGCGGAGTACACCGGGGACAACGGGATCTATCGTAAAAAAACTTGCCTACGGAGCTGCTGTGACAGTGGTTTCCGAGACAACGGGATCCGACGGGAAGATCTGGTATAAGATCCAGTTTTCCTCCAGTTCAGGGACACAGGGAGGCTATGTCCGTTCAGACTATATCAAATTCCCGGTATCCTACAGCTATGACGCGAACTTTGAGAGCTATTTAAACAGCCAGGGATTCCCGGAAAGCTACAAGACGTCTCTGCGGACCCTTCACACGGAACATCCGACCTGGGTCTTCCAGGCCCAGAAGACGGGGCTTAACTGGAGCGATGTGATGGAGGCGGAAGGAGCAGTCGGAACGAATCTGGTATCGAAGGCGAGCATTTCATCCTGGAAATCCACAGACTACGGCGCTTACGACTGGAATACAAGCACCTGGACCGGATTCGACGGTTCTTCCTGGGTGGCGGCATCCAAGGACATTGTCGCCTACTATATGGATCCGAGAAATTTCCTAAACGATACCTATGTATTCCAGTTTCTGCATCACGCCTTCGACAGCAATACCCAGACGAGAGCGGGACTTACGAGCCTGATCACGGGAACATTCCTGGAAAAGACGCCGGAGGAGACGACGGCAGCCCAGAGTATCCAGGAGACTTCGGGGTCCGGTACAGCGGCAGTCATAAACAGTAAAACGAATACTGAAGTTTCCGGCTCCCTGCAGCAGGGGGAAAACTACGGACCGGGAATGAGTTCTGGAACGTCCGGCGGAAGTCCTTATGGAAGCGGCAACATAAGCTCTGGCAGCGAAAATCAGGGTGTGAGCCTTGAGGGGCCGGGTTCTACGGTGAGCTCCACGATCAGCCAGAGAAAGATGTATACAACGGCACTCCCGGAGGTAGAGTATGGTCCGGGAATGGACGCGTCTGCCATCACCGATGACAATACCGGCGCGTCAAACACTTCACCGGTACCGACGGGACAGACTTATGTGGATATTATTATGAAGGCGGCGGCCCAGACTGGCGTCAACCCGTATGTCCTTGGCGCTATGATCCTTCAGGAGCAGGGGACAGGTAAATCCGGAAGTATTTCAGGAAAGACCTCCGGCTATGAAGGCTACTATAATTTCTTTAATATCGGCGCTTTCGCTTCCGGCTCCATGTCAGCCGTCACGAGAGGTCTCTGGTACGCGTCCCAGTCGGGAAGCTACGGAAGACCGTGGAATTCTATCGAAAAGTCCATCATCGGCGGCGCGACCTACTACAGTGAGAATTTCCTGAAAAATGGACAGGATACCTTCTATTTAAAGAAATTTAATGTGCAGGGCAGCAGCCCCTACAAGCATCAGTATATGACAAACGTGGAAGGAGCGGCCGGGGAGGGCGCGAAGCTCGCGAGGGCCTATACGGATGAGATGAAGAAACAGGCGCTCGTGTTCAAGATCCCGGTATTCAACAACATGCCGGAAACTGCCTGCGTGAAGCCGACCGTGACGGGAAGCCCGAACAACAAGCTGTCAGGGATCACCATCGACGGATATTCCCTGACACCAACCTTCAATAAAGATACGGAGAAGTATGATCTCATTGTAGACTCTTCAGTTTCCTCTGTAAATATCCGTGCTACGGCTATCGACTCCAAGGCAGCAGTCAGTGGAGCAGGATCGATCAGTCTCGGAAGCGGAACGACGATCGTGAAGATTCAGGTGAAGGCGGAGAACGGTGATGTCCGCACATACCAGGTTTCCATTGCGAAAGGAAACGGAAACGGCAGCACCACCGTAGTTTCCCCGTCGACGGGAAGTTCCACAGGTTCTTCGTCCTCGGGCTTTACGACGACCGGATCTACGGTAGGCCCTGGCGGATCGACCGGAATATCCAATAGCGGGAGCAGTTTCGGCACCACTGGCCCTGGAAGCACAAATTCCGGATCACAGAGTTCTTATCCAGAAGGCGCATCCGGATCTGGAAAGCTCGTGACGTCATCGACAGGAACGAGCGGCTCTTATCCGGAGGGCGCGACCGGCAGCGGAAAGCTTGTGACCGGCAACTGATATGGGAATATCGGGTCATAAAAAGATCCATTTCAGGAAAGACTATGCTTGGAAGTACAGGCGGAAATTATGGAAACAAGACAATGATCAGCCTGGAAAAAGCTGGAATAGGAGATAAAGAAATATGAACAAATACATGAAAAAACTGGCGGCGGGGCTGTTGGCGTTCGCACTGATGGTCATGCTGTTGCCGGCTGGCGTGGTGGTTTCATTTGCGGCCAGCGGAAAACTTTCGTTTTCCGACCCGACCGTTTCGGTGGGAGACCAGATATCCGTCACGATGAAGATCGTCGCGGACGCAGCGCTCGGTTCCTCCGATGTGATGCTTCAGTATGATGCGGATGCCCTTGAATTTGTCAGCGGTACGAACTCCAATGGCGGAGCAGGATCTGTCCGCGTCATCGGTTCTGCGGAGGCTGCGGACCAGAAGACGTTCAGCTTTACATTAAAATTTAATGCCTTAAAGGCTGGAACTTCCTCCATCACGGTGAAATCCCAGGAAGTTTACGATGCCGACTCCAAGGCAGTGACTCTCAACCATATTGGAAGCTCTTCCGTAAAGATCAACGCGGCGGATACTTCTTCCAGGGACGCGTCCTTAGCGTCCCTCACGATCTCACCGGGTACTTTAAAACCGGCGTTCTCCGCGGATACGACCGAGTATACCGCTGCGGTTCCAAGCGATGTGACATCCATCACGGTCAGCGCACCGGCAAAGGACGGCGGCGCAAAGGTGACTGTCAGCGGAAATGATGATCTCCAGGACGGAGAGAACACCATCACTTGTACCGTAACAGCGGAGGATGGGGAGACAACAAAGACCTACACCATCGTTGTCACAAAGTCTGACGACGCGGCAGCTTCCGCCGGTGAGACAGACGCGGGTTCCGCAGAGACAAACGCAGGAGTCATCGGTGAGGACGGCAGCTGGACTGTTGCGGATACCTTTGATGATTCTGAGCTTCCGTCAGGATTTACAGCGACGGAGATCGAGTATGAGGGCAGAAGCGTAAAGGCAGCTACAGATGATTCTGGAATGACCTTACTTTATATGACAGATGATTCCGGCAACGGGGACTTCTTCGTATACAACAGCGAGACAGGCACTTTATCTGCTTATGTAGTCGTGAAGATGGCAGAGAAGACAGTCGTAGTGCTTCCGCCTGAGTGCATCCCGGAGGGAACAGCACTCCCGGACGGTTTTGCCGAGTGCACCCTCGATATCGGAGATCACACAGTCCACGGCTGGATCTGGAAAGACAGCGGAGATTCCGCACCGGAGTATTGTGTCGTTTACGGACGTAACGAGAACGGTGAGGAAGGCTTCTACCGCTACGATCAGAAGGAGATGACGCTCCAGCGTTACTTCCAGGATCCGGACGCAGCAGATGCCCGCAGCAAGTACTTAAAGGTTGCTGAGGATTACAACAGTCTGCTTAAGGATTACGAGATCCGCGGAATGTTCGTGATCGGGCTTTTTGCACTCAGTATTCTCTTAGTGATCATCATTATCGTTCTCTTACTCAGAAAGCCGAAGGCACCGAAGAACCCGGGCCGCGACAGATACGATGACGAATATGATGACTACGAAGACGGACGGAAAAACAGAAAGTCCGGGAAGCAGACAGCGAAAAAGTCCGGAATGACGGCGAAAGCACCGGAGAGAAGACCGGCCGCAAGACCGGCTGCCTGCACAGAAACACTTCCGTATGAGGAAAATGAAGAAGCGCCGCGCAGAAGACAGCCGGCTGCACAGACACGCCGTCCGGCGGTACAAACCCGTGAAACGGTAAGAACGGAAAGACCTTCCGCAGAAACCGGAACAGCAGCACCGGAGAGACCGGCAAGACCTGTCAGAAAGAATGTCGCAGATGTGGAAAAAGATCTGTCGAGAAATCTTGCGAAGGAAGCGGAAGCCGCGAAAGCAGCTCCTGATAAGAAGACAGAGAATGATGATGGCTTCGAGTTCATCGATCTGGATCTGTAAGGAAATGTAAAAAACAACGAGCCAAAGTCCGCGCTTGCGCGAGACCTTGGCGACTGTCGCGATAACAAGGGGAAACTCG
>OJUG01005043.1_pt1 | contig 9949 bp, 10 predicted proteins | sample 1599841 | NCBI WGS metagenome assembly OJUG01 (sample SAMN04168659, study PRJEB22393) | human gut metagenome | biome: human gut microbiome; feature: stool | host: Homo sapiens | collected 2014-05-12 | reverse complement strand
ATAATATCGGATGTGAGGTGAATGAAGAACCGGCAGTTGAAGCAATTCAGTACCTTTTCCACCGCTATTCACACCACTTTTATTTAATAATAACTCCTTTGAGTTGGTTTTTGCAAGACCTTTATTCTTTGAAAACATGATTTCTCCTTTTGAAATATTCAGACTCGGAAATATATACAGGCAAACAATCTTTAAAATACAGTTGCCTCTTATTTATCGATTTCTTCCGCAAGCTCGCGCATATAAGCGACATCTTCCGGATCAAGTTCCAATTCAGCTGATTTCACATTTTCTTTAATCTGATCTACTGTTGTCGAGCCACTGAGAAGATTCAGGAAATCTCCTTGTGCCAGTATCCATCCAAGAGCCAGATTTGCGATTGTACAATTATATTTTTCGCAAAGCGGTTTCCATTTATCCATCATATCCATTGCCGCCTGCATATTATCCGGCTGGAACCATTTTTTCGGAATCTGTGCTCCGACCGGCTGATAATCTCTCGGCATCGTTCCCGAAAGAAGTCCCATCTCAAGCGGAGAGTATGCCTGGATCGTCACACCGTTTTCACGACAGCACGGAATAATCTCATCTTCAATACCACGATCAAGTATCGAATATTTCGCCTGAACAATATCAAGATCTCCCCATTTCAAATATTCTTTGATCTGGTCGATATCTACGTTTGCCGCTCCGATCGCACGTATCTTTCCCTGAGCTTTTAACTCATTTAAAACATCCATTGTCTTTTGGATCGGCACATAATATTCTGATCCTTCCACAGACTGCCAATGTGTCATATACACATCCACATAATCTGTTCCGAGACGCTCAAGAGAGCCGACAATTTCCTTTTTCACAGACTCGCTGTTCAGGTTTTTATAAAGCTGAATCCCGTTTACTTTATTAAACAGGTCTCCTTTCATCTCCTGATCCCATGTAACTCCGCATTTCGTAATGATCACAACTTCTTCGCGATTCATTTTCTCAAGAGCTTTTCCGAGAATTTTTTCACTGTTTCCGAAATTGTATCCCGGCGCTGTATCGATCAGATTGACTCCTGCCTTAGGAGCTTCCCTTATCGTATCTACAACTGTCTGAAGCTCATGATCTCCGCCCCACGCAGAACCGCCTCCGATCGACCATGTTCCAAGTCCGATTCTTGAAATATCTATTCCTGTCTTTCCTAATTTCATCGTTTTCATAATAGCTGTCTATCCCTTTCTTAACCTATTTCATCCAACCAAACACTTTTAAGTATGCAGATATTATTTATAATCTTCACGGTATTTCGCAAGCATCTTATCTACGATCGCTTTATCTGTCACACCGCCTGTCGCGCCGACATACTGAACAGAAACAGCTGCAGTACAGTTTGCATAGATCGCACATTCACGGATATCTTTTCCTTCCAAAAGGCCTGTAATAAATCCGGATGCGAAATTATCTCCTGCTCCGATCGTATCGATTGCCGTCACTCCTTTGCATGCCGGAACGATCATCGCACCGTCTGCATTACGGATGTAGCATCCTCTTTTACCGATCTTCATGATTACGTTTTTCACACCGCAGGCATATAACTTATCAGCCACTTTCGCTTCGTCTGTCTCTCCCGTCATTTCACTTGCCTCTTCAAAATTCGGGAAGAAATAGTCTACATAACTCAACGCTTCCGTAATATCTTCCAGTTTCTCATTCAATCTTGGCGACACCATATCGGCACAAATGATCATACCTTCTTCTTTTGCTTTGGAAAATACAGATACAAGCGCTTTATTATCAAAAAGCGGATTGTTGAAAATACTTGCAAACGAAAGAATCTTTGCTCCTTTTAAAGCTGACATATCCAAATCTTCGTACTTAAATTTCCAAAGACTTCCCTGACGGTTCGTGATAAAAGTTCTCTCTCCGTCAGCCGCTACCAGACCGACATTGATCGAAGTATCGATTGCCGGATCTTGTTTGATATATTTTGTATCGATTCCTGTTCTTTCACAATGACTTAACACAAACGCTCCGGCTACATCGACACCGATACAGCTCATCAAAGCAACTTTATGTCCCAGTCTTGTAATAATGGTCGATTCATTAAGCGCATCTCCTCCGATCGTCATTGCAATTCCGTCTACCGGATAAGATACAACGTCAAACACTTCTTTACTTACCGGGCGCAGCGGCAGATCTACGATCGCCGCCCCGATAATCATTACGTCCAAATCTTTACTCACCTTATTCATCAGCCCTTCCGTCATCACCAAATAATTTGATCTTGTACATTGCACGTTCTTTTACAGCCTGTCTTACCGCACGTTCCACAGCCAAGAACGGCTCGTCTTTATGTTCGTTGATCGCTTCCATAGCAGCCTGGCATAATTCTGTATGTATATTGATCTTAGCGATTCCAAGAGAGATCGCTTTCTTAATATCTTCATCTCCGATACCTGATGCTCCGTGAAGTACAAGCGGAACGTCAACTGCATTTGCAACCTCTTCCAAAATATCAAATGCCAGCTTCGGCTCAGAAGAATAAACGCCGTGTACGTTTCCGATCGCAACAGCCAGAGAATCGCATCCTGTTCTGTCCACGAAATCTTTTGCCTGTTTCGGATCTGTATAGTGATACTCGGACAACGCTTCTTCGTAGATCGTCTCGTTTCCTACATGTCCAAGTTCTGCCTCAACCGGAATGTTATAAGCGTGGAAATAATCTACGCATCTTTTGATCTCTGCAACGTTCTGTTCGTACGGAAGAGCAGAAGCGTCACGCATTACAGAATTCATGCAATGGTCTACGGCATTTTGAAGGATCGTCATATTGCGGCCGTGATCCCAGTGAAGAATTACCGGAACACTTGCTTTTTTCGCCATAGATTCCATCATATAACAGTAATCTTCAAAAGAAGTATTTCCCGTAAATCCTGTTCCGAATGAAATAATGATCGGCGCGCGCAGTTCTTCCGCCGCATCAATAACTCCCATCAGCATCTCTGCATTCCATACATTAAAATGAGGGATTGCATAATGTCCTTCACTTGCTTTCTTTTCCCAATATCTGATATCTGAAATCATAACTTTTCTCCTTTTCTTTTCAACGACCCAAGCTTGGATTTATGCACTTTCATATCGCCCGAGTCGGATAGATTCACAATTTTACTATTCTGCTACTTTGATCACGCCTTTAACCATCTCCGTCTTTTTCACAGGATCGATCGCTTCTTCAAATGCCTTCTGCACGTCTTCATAATCATAAATGTTCGTTACCATATCTTTTACATTAAATCTTCCTGATGAGATCGCTTCGATCGTCTGCGGGAAGTTATTGCAATAACGGAATGATGTCTGAATCGTCACTTCTCGGTTAATCTTTAAGAAATCGATCGGAACCGGCTTCGACTGTGTTCCTACCATCATGATTTTACCGCCCCGGCTTACGATCTGTACTGCCTGCTGTGCCGTAAATACAGCTCCCGCCGCCTCAAATACGAGATCCACGCCATGATCTCCGTACATTTCTTCCGATCTAAGAACCGCAACCGTATCTTCTTCTTTTCCGTTGATTACTCTTGCAGCACCTAATTTTTTTGCAAGTTCCAGACGTTTTTCAATAACATCTACAACTGTAATATCTGTTGCCCCGAGGCTGATACAAGCCTGAAGAACCATCAGACCGATTGTTCCTCCTCCGAGGATGACGATACTTTTACCCGGCTGTGCTCCTCCGAGAACAGCAGCATGCATTCCAACTGCCGCCGGCTCTACAAGAGCCCCTTCCATCGTTGTCATCCCTTCCGGAATATGATATGTCCATTCTTCCGGATGAGTCATATACTGTGTCAGCGCCCCTTTATAGTTCGGCTGTGTTGCCATAAAGTCAACTCCCGGACAAATATTATAACGGCCTGTACGGCAATACTCACATGTATCATCCGGAACACCCGGCTCAATAAGCACTTTGTCTCCGACTTTAAATTTTGTTACTTTCGCTCCTATTTTAACAACTTCTCCCGCCACCTCATGTCCGAGACCGATCTTTTGATTCGGATCTTTCGGAGGAATAAACGGTCCAAATTCAAATCCATGAATATCAGATCCGCACATTCCGACATACTCTACTTTCATAAGAATTTCATGATCTTTCGGCTCCGGAACCGGACATTCCTGTATTTCAAAATGTTTTGGAGTCACTAAGATTGCTTCTGAATTTTTCATTTTATATCCTTCCTTTCACCTTTCATCTTTTACAATTTTTCCTGTTCCCCAATACTAGGAGAACAGGAAACTCATTTACCTATTACTTCTGTTTAATCAACATTTCCGATATCTTCTACAGATTCTCCTCTAGTCTCTACGCCGAAGATCAAAATACATACTCCGATTATTACGGCAACAACAGAGATCAGGACGAATACTCCCGTGCTTCCCATAGAACCTGCTGCAACGCTTGTTACGAGGAACGGGAAGAAGATATTGCTGACACGTCCGATCGCATTACAGAAGCCGGAACCGGACAGTTTTGCCGACGTAGGCCACATTTCCGGAACATACACCGCGGAAGCATAGCATACGTACATATAAATTGCCGTGTTCAGCAAGAATGTTGTTACGATCAATGCTGTCATTGTTGTCTGCTGTCCTGTAATAACTCCAAGTACAGCCATTGCTGCCAGAAGAATCACGCCCATAACTCTTCTCGGAATCTTATCCATGATCAGTGATGCGATAAAGATTCCAAACGGAGCGCCGAACAGTCCGAACATTGTCATAAACTGTGACTGTGATGTATCATATCCCATTGATTTCAACAAGGACGGCATCCATGTCATCAATGTATACTGGATCGTGTTCATACCGATCAATACGAGAGAACCTACGATCGTTCTTCTCAAAAGTTTGCCTTTAAACAGAGCCGAGTACGGAAGCTGTTTTACTTCTTTCGGCTCTTCTGTTACAGGCGGAAGCGGTTTTCCTGTTGACGCTTCAATTTCTTTTTCAATCTTTGTAAGGATTGCGTCTGCTTCGTCAACTCTTCCCTGTGCCTCTAACCAACGCGGAGACTCCGGAAGCTTCTTTGCAATAATGATGGATGCAATAATAGAAAGAACAGACGGGATCATATACTGGATTCTCCAGTTCATATTATAGCTGATTCCTGTTGTCACGATCAAAAATGCAATTCCGTTACAGATCGGGTGAGCCCAGTTTCCGATAAAGGAGTTACGGCTTGACCATACACCACGGTTTCTTCCCGGCACATACTCTGTAAATCCTGCAAACAGAACTACGAGAAGCGCTCCGAGTCCGAATCCCTGTACAAGTCTGAATACATACAATACATAAATGTTCGGTGCGATCGCGCCGCCGATCATGGCGATAATATGGATAATTTCATATAAAAGAATACTTTTTTTACGTCCTATTTTATCTCCGATAGGACCTCCGACAAGCGCTCCGAAAAGCTGTCCTGCCGTATAAGTTGTTCCCCACATTGCAAGGAGTTTTGTACCCGGTTCTAACCAATGAAGCTCGTTAAGCAAAATATTCTGAACCGATCCTCCTATTCCGTTTGACCAGCACACCAACAAGGCAAATGCTAACAAGCCACATTTTAATATGCCATCCCGAATTCGGAAGGCGATCGAGTCTTGCGCCGATATTTGCGCTTTTTCTTGTTTCCATAATTAATTCCCTTTCTTTTCTCATTCTTTGTGACAGCCTCTTTTTCTATGTACATGAAACTGTCTGTATTGTATTTTACATTCCGGCGAGTTCACTTTTTACTTCCTGTTCCATGATTGCCCACGCCTTTTCGATATCCTCATCTTTATTCCAAAGAGCCGGAGGTCCGAGTACAACCATATCTGCACCTGCTTCATAAAGAGGAGCATAAACGCCTGCATTCATCGATCCGTCTGCCTCGATCAGAAAGTCAAGCTTCATCTCTTCTCTCCATTTTGCAAGGGTACGTATTTTATCATACATCTGTGTGATCACCTTCTGTCCGGCATATCCTGCATCTACGATCATAATCGTTACTTTCGACAGAAGGGGAAGGTAATATCGAATCGCCTCTAAAGGAGCTGCCGGGTTCATGGCAATCCCGGCTTTGCATCCCAGAGAGATAATCTTGTTGATCGTCACAAAAGCATCACCTTCAATGCAATCTGTGTGCGGAGTGATATAAGCTGCTCCGGCTGCAGCACATGCCTCAATATAATCTTGCGGATGTTTTACCATTAAGTGTGCATCCATCGGTTTTTTTACAACTTTTTTCAATACTGTCATAAAATCAGGACCAACGCCAAATGTTTTTACATAATTTCCATCCTTTATATCAATATGAAGGAAATCTGCATGTTCATCGATAAATTTTACTTGATGACCGAAATCATATAAGTCACAACAACCCATAGACGGTGCAAGCATTAATTTCTTTTCCATTGCTTCTCCCCCGGTCATCAATCCTCGTCATCAAAATCATATGTAAAGATTACTTTGATTGCTTCTTTTTTCGCCATCAGTTCAAATCCTTTTTCCCACTCGGAAAGTCCAAGTCTGTGAGTGATCATCGGCTGTACTTTGATCTGACCGGAAGCAAGAAGGCGGATCGCGTTTCTCCATGATGTGGAGTCATATGCCATATGTCCGATAATGCTCTTGTTCCATGAAGTAATGTCGTTGATTGAAAATTCAAGCGGTTTGAATCCCATTCCTACACGAACAACTTCTCCGTTCGGACGAAGCATCTCGATTGCCTGTTTCAAAGCAATGTTTGCTCCCGAACACTCAACGACAAGACCCAAGTTATCTCTTCCGCAGATTTCTGTACATCTTTTTACTACATCTTCTTTGGAACCGTTTACGCAGTGTGTAGCTCCAAGCTCTTTTGCAACCGGAAAACGAACCGGAACATCCTCGTCAAGTCCTACCATAACGATGTTGACCGCGCCCATAATTCTTGCTACCTGTACTGCAAATAATCCAAGCGGTCCTGTTCCGAATACTACGACATCCTGTCCCGGAAGGAGATGACTTTGCTGCGCGATCGCTTTGTATGAATTACAGATCGGATCAAGTACCGCCGCCTCTTCATATTTTACATTTTCCGGGATCTCCCAGATCGCATGTTTATGGATTCTCAGGATCTCTCCCGGAACTTTACAGTATTTAGAAAATCCGCCGCCCCATGTATTATTATCAAGACCTAAGTTTACTTTGCTTTCACAGCAGAGAAAATCTCCCTGTTCGCAAGCCGGGCAAACGCCGCATACATGAGCGCTGTTGTCAGACACAACTCTTTGTCCCACTTTCCAGTCCGTTACTTTCTCGCCAACTTCTACGATCTCACCTGCAAATTCATGTCCGCGGATCGAGTTGAATTCATCGGAGCCATTATCCACTTTATAGTGTTTCATATCTGCTCCGCAGATTGCAGCCGCCTTGATCTCAATAATAATATCTTCCGGACCGCATGTCGGTTTCGGAACGTCGATCATACGATATCCGCCAAATTCTTTTCCATATCTTGCTAATGCTTTCATCTTTTCATTCTCCTCTTTTTCCATTCTGTATTCCGGGGTTTCTTTTCAAATTTTACTTTTTTCAGTCACCCGCATTTTCATGCTCTTTAGCTTCCGGCCGGAAACTTTATTTCTTTATTTGTCTATATTTTATCATATATTTCTTTTAAGTCAACACTTTTTCTTTGTTTCAAAGATTTTAGTCTGTTTACACAACATTTTTTTAATTTTAATCCGTTTTTATCGTATTAAGTATTCTTTTTTTGTCTATTTTTTACATTTTGATTGTTAAAAACAAAAATTAAAAAAACACAACATAGGATAAACTTATTTTTTCCATATCGTTTTATCCTATATTGTGGTTTTTTTTCAATGATTTCAATTCAAATATTTTTGTTTTAAAAATATATTCTTTATTTCAGATATTTCAAACATCAAACGAAGAAAACATCAATTTTTCTTCTCGTCTAACACGAGCTTGGCAGATCCACAGATTCCCGCATCATTTCCCAACTGCGCAAGAACAAATCTTACATTTTTATCTGCAAAAAACGCTCTTTCTTTATACGGTTTCTCTATGTACGGAATCAGTACTTCGCCGGCTTTGGAAACGCCTCCGCCGATGACAAACACTGCCGGGTTCACGACTGCCGCAAGATTGGCAAGTCCGTATCCGAGATATTTTCCAAACTCAGCCGCAATCTCATCCGCCACTTCGTCGCCTGCCTTTACGGCATCAAACACATCTTTTGCCGTAATCGCAGCTTTATTAAGAATCGTTTCCCGTTTTTCTGTTTTTAATTTTTGTTCTGCCAGGCGGACAATTCCCGTAGCAGACGCATACTGTTCCAAACACCCTTTATTCCCACAGCCACATCGATCGTTCTCTTCATAGTTTACGCAGATATGTCCGATTTCTCCTCCTGCTCCGTTGTTGCCGACGAGCATCTTTCCGTCAATGATCACTCCGCCTCCTACTCCTGTGCCAAGCGTTACCATGATCATATTTTTTTCTCCGGCTCCGCCTCCTTTCCACATTTCACCGAGAGCGGCAACATTCGCATCGTTTCCGATGTACGCTTTCAAACCTGTCAGCTCTTCCATTTCCTTTTTCACTTCTTTATATTTCCATCCGAGATTTGCGCTCCCGTTTACAATTCCTTCTGCCGTCACAGGCGCCGGAACTCCGACTCCGATCCCGAGGATGTCTTCTTCGGATAGTTTTCTCTCTTCTATCTTTGTTTTTAACGAAAATGCAATATCCGGCAAAATTGCCTCTCCATCAGCCAATGTATTCGTCGGAATCTCCCATTTTTCAACAATAGTTCCCGTCTCTTCAAACAACCCTATCTTAACTGTTGTGCCTCCGATGTCAACGCCGAAACAATAATTCATAATTCCTGATCTCCTTCCTTATCTTTTATCTTTTTTTCGCAAGATTTTCCTGCACACGTTTATATAATTCCTGCGCCGCGTTATAACCCATCTGCTTCTGTCTGTGGTTTACCGCGGCTGACTCTACGATAATAGCAAGATTTCTTCCCGGTCTGATCGGGATACTGTGGCATACGACTTTATTTCCGAGAAATTCCGTATACTCTTCTTCCAGTCCGAGCCTGTCATACTCTTTTTCTCTGCTCCAGTCTTCCAGTGTAATGACAAGATCGATGTTCTGAGTTTCTCTGACGCTTTGGACACCAAACATTGATTTTACATCGACGATACCGATTCCTCTTAACTCAATAAAGTTTTTCGTCACATCCGGCGCAGAGCCTACAAGCGTCTCATCGCTCACTTTCCGTATTTCCACTACATCATCCGTCACAAGACGATGTCCTCTCTTGATCAGCTCAAGTGCAGCTTCACTTTTTCCGATCCCGCTTTCTCCCATGATCAAAACACCGACGCCATATACATCTACAAGAACTCCGTGAATCGAAATACACGGCGCAAGCTTTACGTTCATCCAACGGATGATCTCCGCAGAAAAATCAGATGTCGGTTTGGATGCGCTAAATACCGGCACATTACTTTCCACCGCCTTTTTTAAAAACACGTCGCCCGGCTCTATCCCCCGGCAAAATACCATGCACGGAATCGGGTGTTTCAGAAGCATTTCATAAATATACACTCTCCGCTCTTCTGTCAGCGTCTGCATATATGTGTACTCTACATTCCCGATGATCTGTACGCGGTTTGAGTCAAAATGATCAAAAAAGCCCGCTAACTGAAGCGCCGGTCTGTTGACGTCCGGCACATGGACTTCTTTCTCTGTCAGATCCAACTCCGGCGTCAGATTTTTCAGATCCATCCTTTCTGCGATTTCACTTAGTTTAATTCCTCGTCCCATATATTTTCCGTTCCTTTCATTTTATTTTTCATAGCCGGATCGGCTTTCCCCTCATCCGGCGACATTCTTTATTCATTTCTCTTAT
>OJUG01005029.1_pt1 | contig 9994 bp, 9 predicted proteins | sample 1599841 | NCBI WGS metagenome assembly OJUG01 (sample SAMN04168659, study PRJEB22393) | human gut metagenome | biome: human gut microbiome; feature: stool | host: Homo sapiens | collected 2014-05-12 | reverse complement strand
AGACCTTCGGCAATCAGGCCGTGCCTGCGGGCTGGGTCATCGTGGCGGCAGGCAACCCGCCGGAGTACAATAAATCCGTCCGCGATTTCGACATCGTCACCCTCGACCGCGTCCGCCGGATGGACATCGAGCCGGATCTGCCGGTCTGGAAGGACTACGCCCGTGCAGCCCACATCCACAGTGCGATCCTGAGTTACCTTGAACTGCACCCCCAGAACTTCTACCAGATAAACGCCGACGTGGACGGCACCCAGTTCGTCACCGCCCGCGGCTGGGAAGACCTCTCCAACCTGCTCAATACCTATGAGTCGCTGGGCCTGCAGGCCGATGAAGAGCTCATTCGCCAGTATATCCAGCACCAGAAGATCGCCGAGGACTTCTCGGCCTACCTCGACCTCTACTACAAGTACCGTGACGACTACGGCGTGGAGGACATTCTGGCCGGTCAGGCCAAGCCTGCCGCTTTTGCGCGGCTGCTGCAGGCCCCCTTCGACGAGAAGCTGAGCCTCGTGAGCCTGATCCTGTCCGGCCTCGAGACGCGCTTCTCTGCCTCCCGGCGGGCAGACGCTGCGGCCGACAGCTGCTATGCCTTCCTGCGGGAAACGAAGAAAGCCTTTGCCGAGATGCCCGCAGAGCTGGCGCAGGAGCCGAACTGCTGGGCGCAGCTCTTTGACCAGATGACCGCCGACTACGAAGCCGAGACCCAGAAAAAGCGCACCGCCGGTCTGCTGGATAAGCCCACGCTGGAAGCCCGCTTGCAGACCGCCAAGACCCTGCGCAGCTGGGAGAAAGAACTTCTGCGCGCCGCCGCGCCGGACGCGGACGCCGCTTTCAAGGTGCTGCGCACCCAGTTCGGCACCCTGTCGGATGCCCGGGACACCGCCCAGCAGACGGCCAGCGCCGCGCTGGAAGCGGTCTTCGACTTCATGGAGCAGGCATTCGCCGAGAGTCAGGAGATGGTGGTCTTCGTCACCGAACTGACCCTCTCGCCCGCCGCCCATGCCTTCATCGCCGAAAACGGCTGTGAGCGGTATTTCCAGTACAACAAAGACCTCCTGCTCGACCACCGCAAGGCGGCCCTGAACCAGGAGCTGGAAGCCGAACAGCGTCGGCACGGGATGCTGTAAAAGATATAAACGCAAACGAGAGGCCGCACAGCTGTGCGGCCCCTCGTTTTGTATGCAAAAAAGAAAAAGCATCTTGATAAAATCAAGATGCTTGGTGGTTGCGGGGGCCGGATTTGAACCAACGACCTTCGGGTTATGAGCCCGACGAGCTACCAGACTGCTCCACCCCGCGATATTTACTTTTTGCTGTCAGCCTCTCGCTGACTGCTCAAGTATAATACCACAAGGCGGGGGACTTGTCAAGCGTTTTTTCAAAAAGAATATGACTTTTTTGAAAAGGCCGCTGCCGGAAACAAAAAGCGCCCCATTCCGGGGCGCTTCGACAGAGCGAATATCACTTGCGGGTGCGGCGGCGCACGAAGCGGACGACGAGGGCGGCTGCGGCCAGAACGACCAGCACGGGCCAGACGCCCACGACCCAGACCGTCAGCTGCTGGATGCCGGAGACAAAGCCCGTCCAGCCATTGCGGAGGGCGCTGGACAACTGGGAGAGATAGGATCCCTCGGTGGGGGTGTATTCCTTCACCTCGTCCAGCGAGAGGTAGACCGTGGAGCAGGACACCTGCTGGCTGTACCAGTCCAGCTGCGACTGCCAGCTCTCGATCTGGTACTGGACGTCGCTGAGGGAAGATTCGATCTCCAGCAGGTCGGCGAGGTTTTCGGCGCTGGCCTGAAGCTCCTGCAAACGTGTGCGCTGGGCCGTCAGGTTGGAGAGCCGGGCCTCGATGTCCATATACTGGGTGGTGACATCCTGCACCTGCTCGCTCTTGTCCACGAGGTTGCCCGCCTGCGCGGCGGCTTCGAGAAAGCTTGCGTAGTTGTCCTGCGGGACGCGGATGGTGAGGGAGAGGGTGCGGCTCGAGCCGGTGTAAGAGGATTCATTGCTGGATTCCAGATAGCCTCCGGCGGCGCTCACGGCGTCGGTGAGGGCGGTGCGGGCGGCGTCAAAGTCCTTGCTCTCGATGGTGAGGTTGGCGGTGTAGATGAGCTTTGTGCTCGTCTGCGCGGCCTCGGCGCTGAGGGTGCCGGTGCCGCCTGCATCGCGGTCGCTCATGGCATCTGCGCTTCCACCGGCCGGGACGGCCATCTTGGGTGCGGCAAGGGCGCTGTTCACGTCGTCCATCGAGTAGGCGGCGGCGTAGGAGGCCGTCTCAGGGGCAGAGCTGAGGGCCGCGCCGCCCGCAGGCAGCAGGCTGATGGGGGAGTGGACTGCCGCATACAGACCAACGCCGCAGAGCAGGCCGCAGGCGGCGATGCTCAGAGTCTTGCGGGGAAAGTGGATGGCTTTTTTGGGCTTCCTGGCGGGTTTCGGTGCCTCTTCTGCCGGCTGCATGGCGAGGAGCTTTGCTTTCAGGTCGTCCGAAGCGTGAAGGTCGTCTACCTCCATCTTGTACTCATACCACCTCATCTTCGATCTCCTCCTTCAGCATCGTATGTAACTGCGCCCGGGCACGCCGCAGCCAGCTCAGCACCGTGTTGGATGGTGCGCCCATCATCCGGCCGATCTCCGCCGCCGTGTACCCCTCGTAGTAATGCAGATAGATGGCATTGCGGTAGTTTTCCGGCAGGGCGCGCACTGCGTCCAGCACACTGCCGTCCTCAAACGCATCGGGCGCGGGCAGGTTCTCGTCCAGCTCGGTGTCCTTCTGATGGGCTGCGCGGGTCAGGTCCCGGCAGCGGTTGATGGCCACCCGCAGCAGCCACGCCTTGAGGTGCTCCTCACTCTCAAACGTACCATTATAATGCAGGAGCTTCTCGTAGACATCCTGCACCACGTCCTCGGCATCGGCTGTGCATCGGCTGTTGTGTATGGCAGCGCGGTAAACAGCATCGCTGTATTTCTGCACTGCCAGCGTAAATACTTCGTTTCTGGTCAGCTGTCCCATAGTTTCAAGCTCTCCTTTACCGCCTGTACAGGGCTGGTGGAATTCGTGTTCCACGGGGGACATTCACCCTATACACGGCTGAACGCCCCCGAAGATTGCATTGCTGGAAAAATTTATGAAAATCACCTTTTATATACTCTCTGCAGCAGGGCCACCCGTTCTGCAAGGAAGGTCTCGGCCTTCGGATGGTGCAGCCAGCGCTTGTTCGCCGCTGTGCCAGCCAGCTTTCTGCCCAGCGCTGCCGGGTCGGTATCGGCCTGCATCACATCCTGCATGGTCAGCTGCAGCGTCAACGCCGCAGGAGTGTCCGGCAGCGGCGGCAGCGGGTCCTCCCACACAAAGGGCGGCAGCAGCTGCACCGCCACCGTGGCGCGGGTGCACTCCTCGGTGAGTAGCAGGGCTGCAGGCGTGCCGTCCGGCTGGACGTGCAGGGTGCTGTACAGCAGCTGCAGACTGCCCTCGGCCAGCAGGCGGATATTCCCCTCCCGCCCGGTAGGCGAAAGGCTCAAATATTCCCGCGCCTCGTCCAGATAGATGTGCCGGGCCGGTGCCTGCACGCGGGCATACAGCGCAGGCAGCGCAAAGCGGCCCGCTTTGTCCAGTGCGTGCTGCAAAAGCAGGTAGAACTCGGTCAGTGGGTAGGCCGGGTCCGGCTGCGGCATCCCGAAATCGGGGCGCGAAACATGTCCTCCACCCATGGGGAACCTCCTTGATAAATAACGCTGATGCGGTATTCTAAACATAGAAGGGGGCGCTGACTGCAAGGGTCAGCTTTCCATCCCGTTTGTCAAAAAGATTGACCGCACAGTTTGGAAGCAGGGCGGTCAATCTTTTTTTGTTATCATCTTACCATATTCTACGACGCATTACAACACGCCCTATTGTAAACCCTGCTGCAACTTCATTGTTGACCGTCTTCCCTCTGCCGCGTTATACTCGGGCACAGATGCCTTGTAAATTTTTAACAGAGGGGAATTCTATTCTATGAAAAACAAAAAACTGACCACCTATCAGATGGCTGTCACTGCGCTGATGGCCGCCGCGCTGTGCGTGCTTGGCCCGCTGAGCGTGCCCATCGGAGCCATTCCCATTTCGCTGTCAAACTTTGTCATCTGTCTGACCGCATGGCTGCTGGGGCCCAAGTTCGGCACCCTGAGCGTGGCGGTGTACCTGCTCATCGGCCTTGTGGGCGTGCCGGTGTTCTCCGGCTACGGCGCGGGCATTGCCAAGCTGGCAGGCCCCACCGGCGGCTATCTGGTGGGCTACCTGCTGCTGGCCTTCATCGGCGGTCTGTTCATCGAAAAGAGCAAGGGCCAGCCGGTGATCTCCGGCATCGGCCTTGTGCTGGGCGATGCCGCCTGCTACGTGCTGGGCACCGCATGGTTCGTGTTCCAGATGCAGTGCGAGCTGGGCTATGCGCTTTCGGTGTGCGTGTACCCGTTCATTGCGCTGGACCTCGCCAAGATCGTGGTGAGCTGCATCGTGGGTGCACTGCTGCGCAAGCGTCTGGTACAGGCTGGCGTGCTGAAGCTGAAGGAGGCCTAACAGGCAAAGCAAAAGGGAGACTGCAAACGCAGCCTCCCTTTTTTATTTGTGATCCGTTATTTTACATAGCCAAGGGTCGCAGCCATCACGGCCTTGATGGTGTGCATCCGGTTCTCGGCTTCGTCGAACACGATGCTCTGGGGGCCTTCAAACACTTCATCGGTCACTTCCATGGCATCGCGGCCAAAGCGCTCGCCCATCTCCTTGCCCACGGTGGTCTTGTGGTCGTGGAAGGCGGGCAGGCAGTGCATGAACACAGCGTGCGGGCCTGCAATGTCCATCAGCTTCTGGTTGATCTGGTAGGCGGCAAGGTCGTTGATGCGCTCAGCCCACACCTCCACCGGCTCACCCATGGACACCCACACATCGGTGTACAGCACGTCGGCACCCTTGGCGGCCTTGGCGGGGTCCTCCTCAAAGGTGAGGGTGGCACCGGTCTCGGCAGCGATCTTCTGGCACTCGGCCACGAGGGCAGCGTCCGGCTGGTACTTCTTGGGTGCACAGGCGGTGAAGTTCAGGCCCATCTTGGCGCAGCCCACCATCAGGCTGTTGCCCATGTTGTAGCGGGCATCGCCGAAGTAAACGAAGTTGATGCCCTTCAGGTGGCCAAAGTGCTCCCGGATGGTGAGGAAGTCGGCCAGGATCTGGGTGGGATGGAACTCGTTGGTCAGGCCGTTCCACACCGGCACACCGGCGTAGTGGGCAAGGTCTTCCACGATCTGCTGGCCATAGCCCCGGTACTCGATGCCGTCGAACATGCGGCCCAGCACACGGGCAGTGTCGGCGATGGACTCCTTCTTGCCGATCTGGCTGCCGGACGGGTCAAGGTAGGTCACTTCCATGCCCAGATCGTGGGCAGCGACCTCGAAGCTGCAACGGGTGCGGGTGGAGGTCTTTTCAAAGATCAGGGCGATGTTCTTGCCTGCCAGCTGGTCATTGTGGCGGATGCCGGCCTTCTTTTTTGCCTTCAGGTCTGCGGCAAGGTCCAGCAGTTCTTCGATCTCGGCAGGGGTGTAGTCCAATAGCTTCAAAAAGCTGCGGTTCTTCAGACTCATTGTATATTTCCCTCTCTATGCAAATTTCATTGTATATTTATACTTATATTATATATTATACTGGGATTCTGAAAAAATTGCAATACCCTGTCGGATATGCTATACTGGCTGTGCTGCCCTTCTCCATTCTGGCAACAGAAGGGGGTGGATACCGTGGACACCATTCTAACCAATTTTCTGGTGGCTGTCGCAGCACAGGTAGCTGCACACTTCCTGTGCAAGTGGCTTGAGAGTCACCGCAAGGGCAAGTAAGCACAAAAAGAACCCTCTCGGAGCTGCAACTCTGAGAGGGCTCTTTTTTGTGCGTGGATACAATGGAATGTTCTAACCAACTTCCTACCCTTAGTATATGCAATCCCACACAAAAGTCAAGATGCTATGAAAAAAGTTCACAGCTCCAGCTCTGCCTTCCGTCCGGTGGACTGATAGGCAGTCAGCTTCACGCCAGCCTTTTTGAACATGAACCGCGCCGCCACGCTGGAATCGCTGTCGTGGTACTTGTCGCCGTAGTACACCACCTCGGCAATGCCCGACTGGATGATGGCCTTGGTGCACTCGTTGCAGGGGAACAGCGTCACGTACACCCGCGCACCTTTCAGGTTATTGTGGGCGCTGTTGAGGATGGCGTTCAGCTCGGCGTGGCACACGTACATATACTTGGTGTCCAGCGGTGCGCCCTCACGCTCCCAAGGCATCTCGTCGTCGCTGCAGCCAATGGGCATACCGTTGTAGCCCAAGGACAGAATTTTGTTTTCCGAGCTGACGATGCACGCGCCCACCTGACTGTTGGGGTCCTTGGAGCGCATGGCCGTGAGCAGCGCAATGCCCATGAAATATTCATCCCAGTTGATGTAATCGGTACGTTTCATTTCGGTATGCTCCTTGTGCCTGTATTCTGCCTTTTATTATAGCGTATCGCTGTGGATTTTACAATAAACTTTGGCACTGCCGTGCAACTTGCACAAAACACTGCCCCGAAGTTTGGCGCTTGATTCGTCAGAATTTTCAAACGAAATATTTAAAAATCATTTTGAGTGTGGTATTATCTTTGTAAAATATGCCACAAAAGCGGAGAGAATGCTCCGTGCGGCGGAAAGAGGGAAAAAACCGATATGAAATACGCAAGCAACAACATCCGCAATATCTTGATTGCAGGCCATGCCGGCAGCGGCAAAACAACGCTGACTGAGGCATTGGTCTATTTTTCGGGCGCGGCAGAGCGTATGGGCCGTGTCGAGGACGGCACCACGGTTTCGGACTTTGACCCTGAAGAAGCAAAGCGCAAAGCCAGCCTGTCGGCATCGGTCGTTCCGGTGGAATATGAGGGCATCAAGTACAACCTCATCGATGCGCCGGGCCTGTTCGATTTTGAGGCGGGCGAGTATGAGGGCATCCGTGCGGCAGAGAGCGTGCTGGTCTGCGTGTCCGGCCGCAGCGGCGTGACCGTTGGCGCGGAAAAGGCGTTCCAGCTGGCCCGCAAGAACGGCAAGGCCACCATGGTCTTCGTCTCCAAGTGCGATCTGGAAAACGCCAACTACTTCAAGATCCTCGAGGACATGAAGATCAAGTTCGGCTCCACCGTCTGCCCCTGCGTCGTCCCGGCCAAGCTGGACGACGGCACCCCCGTTTACATCAACCTGTTCAGCCAGAAAGCCTTTAAGTATGAGGGCGGCAAGCAGATCCAGGTGGAACTGCCCGACATCGGCCACCGCTTCCAGGGCCTGATCGAAGCCATGAGCGAGGCGATCGCCGAGACCGATGATGAGCTGATGGAGAAGTTCTTCGGCGGCGAACCGTTCACCACCGAGGAGATCGTTGAGGGGATGCGCAAAGGCGTCAAGGACGGCCTCATCACCCCCGTATTCTGCGGCAGCGCCGTCAATCTGCAGGCACTGGATATGCTGCTGTACAACATGCACAAGCTGCTGCCCAGCCCGGCACATGACGCCTTCATTCTGGCTGAGAACGCCAACGGCGAGCCCGTGGAGCTGCACTGCACCGAGGAGGAGCCCACCGCCGCTTATGTCTTCAAGACCGTGGCTGACCCGTTCGTGGGCAAACTGAGCTACCTGCGTGTCATCAGCGGCAAAGTGACGGCTGGTGAGCCCCTGACCAACGCCCGCACCGGCGAAGTCGAGAAGATCAGCAAGCCGCTCACCGTCATCGGCAAGAAGCAGGTGGACGCGGACGGCATCGGCGCCGGTGATATCGGCGCGGTCGCAAAGCTGGTCTCCGCCAAGACCGGCGACACCCTCTGCGACGCCTCCCGTGTGGTCAAAATGCCCGCTCCCGTCTTCCCGCTGCCCAGCCTGTTCATGGCTGTCACCGTGGCCAAGAAAGGCGACGAGGGCAAGATCAGCAGCGCGCTGGCCCGCCTGATGGAAGAAGACCCCACCCTGAGCTACGAGAACAATGCCGAGACCCATCAGCAGGTGATCGGCGGTCTGGGCGAGCAGCATCTGGACGTGGTGAAGGCCAAGCTCAAGAACAAGTTCGGCGTGGAGATCGGGCTGGAAGCACCCCGCATCGCCTACCGCGAGTCCATCCGCAAGGCCTGCCAGAAGCAGGGCCGTCATAAGAAGCAGACCGGCGGCCACGGCCAGTTCGGCGATGTCGTCATTAACTTCGAGCCCTGCGACAGCGAGCAGGTCGTCTTCGAAGAGAAGGTGTTCGGCGGCAGCGTGCCGAAGAACTTCTTCCCGGCTGTTGAAAAGGGCGTCCGCCTTGCCGCTGAGAAGGGCGTGCTGGCCGGTTATCCTGTGGTCGGCTTGAAAGCCACCCTGCTGGACGGCAGCTACCACCCCGTGGACAGCTCCGAAATGGCCTTTATCATGGCTGCAAAGCTGGCTTATAAGGCCGCAATGCCCGAGGCCGGCCCCGTCATCCTCGAGCCGATCCACACCCTGAAAGCTCATGTCCCCAACGACAATACCGGCGACATCATGGGCGACGTCACCAAGCGCCGCGGTCGTGTGCTGGGCATGGAGCCCGACGAGGACGGCCTGCAGACCATCATCGCCGAAGTGCCTCTGGCTGAGCTGGCCAACTTCACCACCTTCATCCGTCAGACCACCCAGGGCCGTGGCTGGTTCACTACCGAGTTCGCCCGCTATGAGATCCTGCCTGAGATGCTGGTCCCCGCTGTGGTCGAGCAGGCCAGGAAGCTGGGCAATCTGGATGAGTCCGCAGACGACTAAATAAGACATTTTCCAAGCCCTGTCGGCACTTCCCTCTGTCGGCGGGGCTTTTTTGCGGCCTTTTTGGCCCGCAGGGCGGCAGTTTTTATTGACAAGGCCGCGGCTTGCTATTATAATGAATAAGTCAAAATGGCATTCGTGTGCGGTTTTATGTTTTATGACACTCTGCCGTACCCCAAAAAATAGATAAGGAGATTTCCAAATGGCACAAGAGATCAAGATGTCCGCTGCTGGCCTGAAGGCAATGCAGGAGGAACTGGAATACCTGAAGACTGTCCGCCGCAAGGAGCTGGCAGAAGAGATCAAGGAAGCCCGCAGCCACGGCGACCTGTCTGAGAACAGCGAGTACGATGAGGCCAAGAACACCCAGGGTCTGGTCGAGAACCGCATCACCGAGCTGGAGCAGATGGTCAAGAACGCTGTCGTCATCGACGAGAGCGAGCTGAGTGTTGAGAACGTCTCTGTCGGTACTCACGTCACCATCCAGATGGAGGGTGAGGACGAGGTCGAGGAGTACGACATCGTGGGCCGTACCGAGGCTGACCCCCTGAACGGCAAGATCAGCGACGAGAGCCCCGTGGGCCACGCCCTGCTGGAGAAGGCTGTCGGCGACACCGCCGAAGTCCTGCTGCCCACCGGCCATACCGTCAACTACAAGGTGCTGGGCATCACCCACTCTGCAAACTGAGCCAAGCGGGAGGAAATTATGGAAGAACAGAAGAAGAACCCCGCACAGGGCCTGTCTGAGAGCGAGCAGGTGCAGGTGCGCCGCCAGAAGCTGGCAGACCTGCAGGCTGCAGGCCGCGACCCCTTTACCCTGACCAAGTTCCCTCAGGATGCTTACTCTGCTGACCTGAAGGAAGAGTTCAAGGATCTGCCCAACGAGACTGACAGCGGTAAGAAGGTCGCACTGGCTGGCCGTCTGGTGTCCAAGCGCGTCATGGGCAAGGCAAGCTTTGCCCATCTGCGCGACGATAAGGGCGACATCCAGCTCTACGTCCGCCGTGACGAGCTGGGCGACGACGCTTACGCTGCTTTCAAGAAGCTGGACGTGGGCGATATCATCGGCGTCAAGGGCGAGGTGTTCCGCACCAAGACCGGCGAGCTGAGCGCCCGTGCCGAGGAGATCACCCTGCTGGCCAAGAGCCTGCGCCCCCTGCCCGAGAAGTTCCACGGCCTGACCG
>OJUG01005006.1_pt1 | contig 10026 bp, 7 predicted proteins | sample 1599841 | NCBI WGS metagenome assembly OJUG01 (sample SAMN04168659, study PRJEB22393) | human gut metagenome | biome: human gut microbiome; feature: stool | host: Homo sapiens | collected 2014-05-12 | reverse complement strand
CAAGATCTATATCGCGAAGAACCGTAACGGTTCGACGGGGATCGCCCGTTTCCGGTACAACCCTTCGTTCACCCGTATCACGGACTATATACAGCCCGGTACGCAAACCTCTTTAGGGTTATGACGAAGCAAGAGATACAAGAACTGAAAGCCTCCCTGTCGATCAGGGAGGTGATCGGGCGTTATACGAAACTGAACCGTGTCGGTCGCCGATGGATGGGGCTTTGCCCGTTCCACGGGGATCGGCATCCTTCCCTTTCCGTCAATGAGGAGAAGGGGAGCTTTGTTTGCTATGCTTGCGGAGAGAGGGGAGATGTGTTCGCCTTTGTCAGCAAGATCGAGAACGTCGGCTTTGTCGAGGCGGCGAACAAATTGTCGATTGACAGTGGACAGTTGACTATTGAAGGGAAAGACAATAAGGAGGCGAGGTTGTTGCCGGAACGGTTGGCAATCAAGGAGAAAAAAGAAAATAGCGACGCGGAGCAATTGCCCGTTGTCAATTCTCAATTGTCAATTGAAAACGAAGCTTTCCTGGCTTTGTTGCTGCCCGCGGGTAGCGGATGTTCGGAACTGACGCCTACCTGGTTGGATTTCGGGGTGGGGCAGTCGCCCTGCCTGGTTCCCGAACGCTGGAAGGCGATGCGGAACCGGCTGGTGTTCCCTGTGCGCGATGAGGAGGGCCGGCTGGCCGGGTTTGCCGCGCGGAGGTTGTCGGACGAAGATCGGGATAAACCGAAATATGTCAATTCGGAAACGGGCGGGCTGTATCGGAAGAGCGAACTGTTGTACGGGTTGTATGAGGCACGGGAGGCGATCCGCCGGGAGGGGAGCGTCTTTCTGGTGGAAGGATATAAGGATGTGCTGGCGATGCATGCGGCGGGGTTCAGGCATACGGTGGCGTTGTGCGGGACGGCGCTTTGTACGGGGCACATTGCTTTGTTGAAACGATATACGACATCTGTCCGCGTGATGCTGGATGCCGACAAGGCGGGGCGCAAGGCGGCGGATGCGGTTGTCCCGGTACTTGCAGGCGAAGGAATGGATGCGGTGAGGATCGGGCTGCCGGAAGGGGACGATCCGGACTCGCTCTTTCGCCGGCTGGGGAGAGAGGCGTTTGCTGCTTACGTCCGTGAGGCGGTGCGGCAGACCCGGCCTTCGGAAGAACAGGTGTTGCTCGGACGCATCCGGAAAGGCATCGGGCTTTTGTCCGGTGTGGCGGAAGCGGAGAAACGGGAACGCTTGTTACGGGTGCTGGAGGATTGCCTGACGCAGTTGAAGGGCTTGTCCGTCGGTGCTTGCCGTCCGGCGACAATGGACTGGAGGTGGGTATGACCGGGACGTCGGATGATGAAGAAGGAAAATGGAAAAACCGTTCCACCACGCTCCGGAGGCTGGGACGGCAATATAGCCCGGATGTCACGCCCGAAGTGGCTTCCAGGCGATTGAAACAGTGGATCGTCGGCAATCCCGTCCTGCTCGGACTCTTGCACGAGAACGGCTGGACGGCTTCGCGGCGGGTGCTGACGCCAAAGCAGGTGGAACAGATTGTGCGGGTCCTTGGGGAACCTTGAAAACAGAATATGAAACATAAAATAATAAAGAAAACCCTATTGACAATCGGCATTTCATTGTCGATTGTCAATTCTCATTTGTCAATTGCCCAACGCTCGTTGGGTGTTTCCGGTCTGCTGAACATCCCTTCGGCCGATATGCAGGAGGACGGTACGTTCATGGCAGGAGGCAATTACCTGCCTCAGGAGATGCTGCCTCAGGAGTGGGGATATAATTCGGGAAACTATTTCGTGAACCTGACGTTCCTGCCGTTTATGGAGGTGGCCTACCGGTGCACGTTGCTGAAGGTCGAGAGTACCGGCAAATGGAACCAGGACCGTTCGGTCTCCCTGCGTCTGCGTCCGTTGAAGGAGGGGAAATGGTGGCCGTCGGTCGTGATCGGTTCGAATGACTTGCTGACGACCGGCGAATTGAATCCTTTCCTGGATTCGGGCGGAAATCGTTATTTCTCTTCCGTCTATGCGGTCGGGACGAAACATTTCGGTTTCTACGGCCATGATATCGGCGTGACGGTGGGAGGGCATGTGCCGTTTCGCAGCAGGAGCGAGAACAAGGGGGTGTTCGGCGGGGTGAGCTACCGTCCGGCGTTCCTGAAGCCGCTTGAGGTGATGGCGGAATATGACTCGAAGGCGGTGAACATGGGAGTGTCGGCACGGCTGTTCGACCATTTTTCCTTGTATGCCTATTGCTACGATTTCAAGACGGTGGCGGGTGGAATCCGGTATGAGCTGACGCCCCGTCAGCGTGTGTTCAACCCCGACGAGGTCCGTATGCCCTGGGACGGACGGGTGGAGCTGGTGCTGTATCCGCAGATCTCGCTGAGCAATTCGTGGCTGGACAAGATATACGGGGCGGTGATCAATATCGCTCCGGCGGTGGAGGCGCGGCTTTGGAAAGGGGCGGCTTTCACGGGGCAGGTGATCCTGCCGGTCTGGAACAATATGGTCGGGCAGATGGACTATATCCGGGCCGGGGTGCTGACCTTGAGCCAGGAGTTCGGATTGCCCGGAGGGGCGTTCGGACGGGTGACGGTCGGCAACTTCACGAACAACCGGATGGGGGCGGACCTGAAACTGCGCTATGCGACGCCGGATGATCGTTGGATGTTCGGCGTGGAAGGCGGTGTGACCGGATCGTCCACCTTCTACGAGGGCAAATGGCAGGTGTCTGCCTGGAAGCGGGTGAGCGGGGCGGCGGAGGTTCGTTTCCGCGAAAGGCATTTCAATATGGATTTCAACTTGGGCGTGCACCGGTATATCTATGGCGACTATGGGGTGCGGGTGGACTGCATCCGCCATTTCGGACGGACGACGGCCGGCTTGTATGCCATGTACACGGGGGGCGAGGCGAACGGCGGTTTCCATTTTGCCGTCCCGTTGCCGCAATGGGGTAAGTCGCGCAAGGTGAGGGTGCGCCTGCCGGAATATTACCAGATGGAATATTCGGGACAGAGCGGCCTTGAATACTTCCGCCGGAAACTCGGACAGGACTACGAGACTCGGCCGGATGAGAGCAATAGTGTTCCTTATGATAGGAGGAGGGATGATTTATAATTTATGAATTATTGCTGAAAAGAGAGATGGGGGATGAATAATTGTATAATAAATAATATAAAGTTTTATTTTTAATGAGTATGAAAAAGAAAAATTTCTGGAGCGCAGTGCTGGCTATGGGCTTGGCTGCGACATTGAGTGTGGGATTTGTAGGATGTAGCGATGATGACGAACCGACACCTGAAATCGTGACCGATAATCCATTGGATAAGGAGGTCTACTATATCGCAGGTAAGGTGACGGAAGGAGGCAAGTCGCTGGAAGGTGTCGAGGTCAGCACGTCGGGCAAATCGGTCAAGACGGCTGCCGACGGGACGTACCAGTTGGCGATGGACAAGGTCGGAACCTATGTTGTGACGTTTGCAAAGGACGGATATGTGACAGTTACGGCTGACGCGATGATCCCTTCGGGCACGCCGAAACAGGGCAGTATCTCTTTGTCACAGACATTGACATCTTTGGCTGCTTCGGTGACCGTATCGGCTGATAAGGACGCGGTCGTATATGATGAACGTACGCATGTGGCCGAACTGGCAGTTCCGGCAGGAGCCGTAAAGGAAGATACCGAGATCACGATGACCGAATATCTGAAAGGTGCGAAAGCCGGAGCCGACCATGCCAGTCTTTCGACAATCAATTGTACACCTGACGGACTGAAATTTGAGAAGAGCGTGGAAGTGACGGTCAAGAACGCGACCAGCAACGCGATCAGCTTTGCCGATGTAAAGCATTTCGTGGAAGATGGCAATGCTTGGAAGGAAGTGGGCATGGCCGATTTTGATGCGGACCGTAATGTTTATGCCTGCACTTTGGACGGTTTCTCCAACCACTCTTTCGGTCCGGTTTATTCGGTATCCGATGCTGGAAGCTCGACGGAAAACTTGTCTACCGTCACAATCGACAACTTAGGCAAGATGGCTGCCGCAGAACAGGAAGTTACAGGCAAGCAAAAAATCGGCTGGGAGATCCAGGGCGACTTGAAACAGTTGTTGGGCAGCGCGTTCTCCGCTTTGAGCAGTTCTGATCTCGAAAGTCTGGCCAACCAGCTGAACGCGGCGATTACGTCTACCAAAGGTTCGACTGCCGGTGTGGAAGAAATTCCTTTCTCTTTAGGTACGGCCAAAGTGGACGGTGACCAGAAGGTGACGATCGATATGAAGGCCAAGAAGAACCTCTCTTCCTTCTCTGTCAATTTCAACTACCAGGGCCGTGTCGTTCCGTTCAGCGTGGAAATTGCAACGTACGCAGGTGTAAGCACGACGATCACCAAGGAAGGCGGCGCAAGCCATCCGGGACATTCCGGCGGTGCTATCCAATAAACCGTAATTACTTATTTTAATCAGGAAAGAAGAGTGAAAATCTGGAATTATATGTTGATGTGCGTGGTGGTACTCTGTACCTCCTGCGCATCTTCCAAGAAAGTGGTTTACTTGCAGGATGTCGTCCCGCTGAAGCAGCAGGATATCAAGCAGAAGTACGAGGTGTATGTCCATAATGACGATTTGCTGGCGATCATGGTGAACAGCAAGAACCCGGAACTGGCGTTGCCGTTCAATATGCCGATGGTATCGTACCAGTTGGGAAGCGAAAGCGGAGGACAGCAGCGTGTGCTGGGCTATCTGGTGGATACCAATGGGGACATCGATTTCCCGATCCTCGGCAAGTTGCATGTGGCGGGGCTGACTCGTTTGCAGTTGACCGATATGATCAAGCAACGCCTGATAGACGAGGACCTGATCAAGGACCCGATCGTGACGGTGCAGTTCCTGAACTACAAGGTGTCGGTGATGGGTGAAGTGAACCGTCCGGGGTCCTTCAATATCTCCGGTGACCGTATCACCCTGTTGGAGGCCTTGAGTATGGCGGGCGACCTGACGATCTATGGACGACGCGACCGGGTGGCCGTGATCCGCGAGAAGGACGGGAAGCGGACGATCCTGATGCATGATCTCCGTTCGTCCGATATCTTCAATTCTCCTTGCTATTATTTGCAGCAGAACGATATTGTGTATGTCGAACCGAACAAGGCGAAAGCGGGGCAGAGCGAGATCAACCAGAACAAGTCGGTGGGAGTGTGGTTGTCCGCCGCTTCGATCCTGGTTTCTATCGCGTCTCTGATTGTGACATTAACAAAGTAAAAAAAGAGAACCTATGAACATAGAACAAGAAACGAACATCCGCATGGAAGAGAACGAATTGAACCTGGGGGACATCCTGCAAACGGTGTTGGCTAACTGGTATTGGTTTGTTCTGTCTGTCGTGGTATGTGCCGGGACGGCGTTCCTCTATCTGAAGTGGGCGCCCAAGGTATATACCCGGACGGCTTCGGTACTGATCAAAGATGATGCGAAGGGCGGTGCGATGAGCGAGTCGGCCGCTTTCGAGGATCTGGGGCTTTTCGGTACGAAGCGGAATGTGGATAACGAGGTGCTGGTATTCAAGTCCAGGCGGTTGATGACCGAAGTGGCGCGCAACCTGCATCTGGATGTGAGCTACACGGTAAAAGACGGGCTGCGGACGGTGGAACTGTACACTCAGTCGCCCGTACAGCTCTCTTTCCCGGATGCGGAAGAGGCACAGGCTTTTTCGTTGAAGGCGGTCCCTGTCTCCGGAAAGGAGGTGGTATTGTCCGGATTCACCCTCGGCGGGCAGGAGGTGGCGGACGGCAAGCCGGTGAAGGTGGCGCTGAACGACACGGTCACGACGCCTGTCGGCCGGGTGGTGGTGGTCCCGTCGCTTTATTACGGCGACAAGTATTTCAATACGGTCGTGCAGGTGACGAAATCGCCGTTGCAGGATGTGGCGCTCCGCTTCCAGGGAGGCTTGCAGGCTACTTTGGCGAACAAGGCGTCGACGATCATCAACCTGACGCTTCAGGATGTCTCCATCCCGCGTGCGGAGGATGTGATCAACACGCTGATCTCCGTCTACAACACGGATGCGATCAACGACAAGAACCAGATCGTGATGAACACTTCCAACTTCATCAACGACCGTCTGATCGTGATCGAGAAAGAACTGGGGGATGTGGATTCGGATATCGAGTCGTACAAGCGGGAACACCAGCTGACGGATATCTCGTCTGAGACGGGCATGTACCTGCAGACTTCCAGCCAATACCGCCAGGAGGGATTGAGTCTGGAGAACCAGTTGAGCCTGGCGAAATACATCAAGAACTACCTGACGGACCCCGGCAAAAGTTCGGACCTGATCCCGGCGAACACGGGCATATCGGATGTGAACATCGAGTCGCAGATCGGGGAGTTCAACGAGATGTTGCTGAAACGCGACAAGCTGATCAGCAACAGCAGTAGCAAGAACCCGGTGGTGCAGGACTTGAACAATTCGCTGATCGCGATGAAGCAGACCATCATCCGTTCGGTGGATAACCTGATCGTCGGCCTGAACATCAAGATCAAGAATATCCGGGCGCAGGAGGAACAGACGAGCCGCCGCATCTCGGCTGTGCCGACCCAGCAGAAAGAGGTCCTTTCGGTGGAACGCCGCCAGAAGATCAAAGAGGAACTGTATCTCTACCTGTTGAACAAGCGCGAGGAGAACGAGTTGACGCAGCGGATGACGGAAAGCAACGCACGTATCATCGACCCGGCGGCGGGAAGCAATGCTCCGGTGGCTCCGAAGTCGATGATGATCCTGTTGGCTTCCATCGTGCTGGGATGTGCGATACCGGCAGGTGTCTTGTGGCTGTTGGCGGTCAGCGACACGAAGGTGCGCTCGCGGAAGGATGTGGAGGGGGTACTCTCCGTGCCGTTCCTGGGCGAGATCCCGATGCGCGACAAGAAGGACAAGAGCGAGGTGGTGGTGCATGAGAACGGCCGCGACTCGGTTTCGGAGGCGTTCCGTATCGTGCGTACCAATATGGACTTCATGCGGGTGAAGGATAAGAAGATGCAGGTGGTGATGTTCACCTCGTTCAATCCGGGAGCCGGCAAGACGTTCGTCTCCATGAACCTGGCGATGAGTTTCGCCCTTACGCACAAGAAGGTCGTTTTGGTCGACCTCGATATACGTAAGGGTACCCTTAGCTCCCATGTCCGGGTATCGGACAAGGGTGTCACCAATTATCTGTCCGGCCGTATCGACAATGTCGATGAGATCATCCGGCAGAACGAGTTGTGCGACAAGCTGGATATCATCCATGCCGGTCCTGTTCCGCCTAACCCGGCTGAACTCTTGCTGGGGGACAGGTTGGAGACTTTGATCGCCGAGCTGCGTAAGCGGTATGATTATATCATCCTGGACAACGTACCGGCCGGTGTGGTTGCCGATGCAGTGATCGTCAACCGGGTGGCCGACCTGACGATCTATGTCGTCCGTGCGGGCAGGATGGATCGCCGTGCCCTTCCCGAAGTGGAGAAGCTCTACCGCGAAGGCAAATTGCGTAACATGAGCCTGATCCTGAACGGGACGGTTTACAAGCATGGCGCGTACGGCTACCGTTACGGGTATGGCTACGGTTATTCCTACGGCTATGGGTATGGTTACGGACAACATAAAAATAAATAGAAAAGATGTTTTCCCTACTTTTTCCAAAGAAGAACGCGGTTCACACCGATTTGTTGAGGGGGACGGCAGATGTGCATTCACATCTGCTGCCCGGTGTGGACGACGGTGTGCAGAGCGCCGATGATATGCAGGCGGCTCTGAATGCGATGCAGGAGGCTGGTGTGGAACGTGTTTTCCTGACTCCTCATGTAATGGCGGACCTGCCTGATAACCGGCGCAGTTACTTGCAGGATCGTTTTGCTTGTATGAAACAGTTTGCCCCGGAAGGGATCGAGTTGAGGCTGGCGGCGGAGTATATGCTGGACGCCGGTTTCCGTTTGCAGATGGCGGACGGCCTCTTGACGTATGCGGACAGGCAAGTCCTGGTCGAGACTTCCTATCTCTCGCCTCCTCCCGACTATCTGAACTTGCTTTACGAACTGAGCTTGGAGGGCTACACGCCTGTCTTGGCTCACCCGGAACGGTATATGTATATGACGAAGGAGGATTATTTCCGGCTGAAGGACAAGGGGTACAAGTTCCAGCTGAACCTGTTCTCACTTGCCGGCGTGTATGGCGCCCGTCCTGCCAAATATGCCGCATACCTGATGAAGGAAGGCTTCTACGATTATGCTGGCTCCGACCTGCATCATCCCGACGATTACAAGAGAAACCTTGCCCGCCTGAAACTTTCGGGCAAAATGCTCGACGGTCTCAGAGAGGTGCTGGAGAATAACAAGGGACTATAGTTTTTATTTATCATGCCATAGATAAAACTGATGAGCTTTCTATATGCCTCTTGATAATTCTGCATACCTTTGCATTTAACAAATCTAAATAAACCAATAATTATGCTTAACACTATTCTTTGTAAGAGGACGGCATTACCTTTAGGGCTGCTTTCATTGGCTCTGGTTCTGCCTTCGTGTGGTTCCTCCGAATACAAGAAGTATGCGGACAATCAGGCAAAACAGGTAGCTTCCATCCTTCGTGAGAACGGATGCATGCAGTGTCACTCGGCTACGGCGGCGACTCCTTTCTACGGTAATCTTCCTCTGATCGGTCCGACTGTCAAGGCGGATATGCGGGAAGGTACGCGTTATCTGGATCTGACGGCGATGCTGGAGGCGCTCGACAATGGCAAACTCGTTTCCGAAGCCGACCTGGCCAAGGTGGAAGATGCCGCTCTCTCAGGTTCCATGCCTCCCGCCAAGTATTCGCACATGCCGATGCACTGGGGGACAAACCTCGATAGCGACGAAAAGGCGGTCTTGCTTTCCTGGGCGAAGGATGTCCGTAAGAAGAACTATTCGACACCTACCGTCGCCGAAGAATTTGCCAATGAGCCTGTGCAACCGTTGATGGCTTCCATTCCGACCGATTCGGCCAAGGTAGCGTTGGGGTTCGATCTTTATCATGACACCCGTCTTTCCGGCGATAACACGATCTCGTGTGCTACCTGTCACGGCCTGAATACTGCCGGTGTAGACCGCAAGCAATATTCTGAAGGTATTCACGGACAATTCGGTGGTGTAAATGCTCCTACTGTCTATAATGCTGCACTTAACTTCGTTCAATTCTGGGACGGACGTGCTGCCGACCTGAAGGAACAGGCTGCCGGGCCTCCTTTGAACCCGGTTGAAATGGGCAGCCACTCGTTTGACGAGATATCGGCCAAGCTGGCGGAAGACAAGGAGTTGAGCAAACGTTTCCTCGAAGTGTATCCGGAAGGTTTCAACCAGTCTACGATTACCGATGCTGTCGCCGAGTTTGAAAAGACGTTGCTCACGCCGAGCCGCTTCGACAAGTATCTGATGGGTGACAAGACGGCTCTGACTGCCGAGGAGGTCGCAGGCTACGAATTGTTTAAGGAGAATAAATGCGCTACTTGCCATACGGGGGTGAACCTGGGTGGACAGTCTTTCGAATACATGGGTATCAAGGATAATTATTTCGATTATCGCGGCACGGGGCTGACGGACGGTGACAACGGACGTTATTCCGTCACGAAGAACGAACAGGACCGCCATCGTTTCAAGACGCCGACTCTGCGTAACGTGATGCTTACCCCGCCGTATATGCACGACGGTTCGATCGCGACGATCGAAGATGCCATCCGCATCATGCACCAGTTCCAGATCGGTAAGAACATTTCGGACGCGGATACCAAGAGCCTCGTGGCGTTCCTGAACACGCTCACCGGAGAATATAAGGGCGAGTTGTTACAATAAAATCGAGCTGCTACAATAAAATCAAGAGCCTTGCGTTATTGTAAAGTAAAACGATAACGTGTATGCCCTTCCGCCTGGTACATATCATCCTTCTGTTGGTCGCTTTCGCGGGCACGGGGGATGTGTGGGGCCAGGAGGAAGGGCTTGCTTCTTATTACCACAAC
>OJUG01005003.1_pt1 | contig 10032 bp, 6 predicted proteins | sample 1599841 | NCBI WGS metagenome assembly OJUG01 (sample SAMN04168659, study PRJEB22393) | human gut metagenome | biome: human gut microbiome; feature: stool | host: Homo sapiens | collected 2014-05-12 | reverse complement strand
ATATCCGGGGGAATTATAAGATCGGATGCGAACTCCAGAGGAAGCGTGTGGAGTGCGCTATCATGATAAAAGCCGCTTTGGCGGAATAAGAGAGGAAAAAGAAAATGAAGAAAAGTAGAGGAATTGCAGTGCTGCTTCTGACAGCAATTGTCACAGTATTCTTCTGCTATGTGGCTGCGGTAGGCATTGGTCCTACAGGAACAGGTTCGGCTAAGAATATCAACACCGGACTTGATCTTGCCGGCGGTGTCAGCATCACATACCAGGCTAAGGACAGCAATCCGAGCAAGGAAGACATGTCCGATACTGTTTACAAGATGCAGCAGCGTGTTTCTCAGTACAGTACTGAGGCACAGGCATATCAGGAAGGTTCCAACCGTATCACCATTGAGATTCCAGGAGTATCAGATGCAAATGCGATCCTGGAAGAACTTGGAAAGCCAGGTTCTCTGTATTTTATCGATCAGACAGATGCAGACGGAAACCAGAATTTTACAACAGGAAACAGTGAGAGTGGATATGTTCTTGCAAGAAGTATTGAGGATATCCAGAAAGCCGGATCTGTTGTACTGGAAGGTACAGACGTTGCAGACGCTGAGGGAGGTGCTTATCAGGATTCATCCACAAGCTCCCAGAAATATGCAGTCAGTCTGACTCTTACAAAGAATGGAAAAACCAAATTTGCGGAAGCTACCAAGGCAAATGTTGGAAAGCAGATCGCAATCGTATATGACGATCAGGTTTTAAGCGCTCCGAATGTAAATGAGGAGATTTCCGGCGGAAAAGCTCAGATCACCGGAATGGCAAGTACAGAAGAGGCACAGAATCTTGCTTCTTACATAAGAATCGGTTCCTTAAGTCTTGAGCTTACCGAGCTTCGTTCCAGCGTAGTTGCTGCACAGCTTGGTGAAGAAGCCATCGCAACAAGTGTAAAAGCCGGAGCGGTCGGTCTTGTGATCGTTATGCTGATCATGATCATCGCATACCGTATCCCAGGTCTGGTTGCATCTGTTGCACTGGTTCTTTATACAACCTTAATGCTGATCACACTGAATGCCTTTGATATCACCCTTACGCTTCCGGGTATTGCAGGTATCATCCTGGGCATTGGTATGGCAGTGGATGCCAATGTTATTATCTACGCCAGAATCCGTGAGGAGATCGCGGCAGGCCTTTCTGTCCATGCAGCGATCAAAAGTGGATTCGGCAAAGCGTTTTCCGCTATTTTTGATGGAAACATCACAACACTGATCGCGGCTTGTGTGCTGATGTGGCTTGGCTCCGGTTCTGTTAAGGGGTTTGCCTACACGCTGGCAATGGGTATCGTGATCTCCATGTTTACAGCACTGGTTATATCCAGGCTTGTTATTAATGCGGTATACGCAATTGGTGTTCGTGACCCGAAATTCTATGGCATTGCCAAGGAACGTAAGGTTGTGGATTTCGTTGGAAAGAGAAAAATCTTCTTTGCTGTTTCCATTATCCTGATCCTTTGCGGACCTGTAGGAATGATGGTCCACAGTAATGTGATCGGTGACAAAGCCATGAATTACAGTCTGGAGTTTTCCGGCGGTACTTCTACCAATGTAACCTTCAATAAAGAGATGGATATCAAGGAGATCGATTCCGAGGTAACACCGGTTGTTGAGGCAGTGACAGGTGATAAGAATGTACAGCCGACCAAGGTGCAGGGAACCAATCAGGTAGTGATCAAAACACGTTCTCTGGATCTTAAGGAACGAGAAGCACTGAATAAGGCATTGGAGGAAAATTTTGATGTAGATACAAGTCTGATCACATCGGAGAATATTTCCGCTACTGTCAGCAATGAGATGAGAAGAGACGCTATCGTAGCGGTTATCGTAGCTGCGATCTTCATGCTTCTTTACATCTGGTTCCGTTTCAAGGATATCCGTTTTGCAAGCAGTGCAGTACTTGCACTTCTTCATGATGTCCTGGTCGTACTTGCGTTTTATGTTATTTCCAGAACATCTGTGGGAAATACATTTATTGCGTGTATGCTGACGATCGTAGGTTATTCCATCAATGCTACTATTGTCATCTTCGACCGTATCCGTGAGAATATGAGAGGCAGAAAGAAAGTTGAGGATGAGAAACTGAAAGAGATTGTAAATACCAGTGTTACAGAAACTCTGACACGAAGCATTTACACATCCCTGACAACATTTGTAATGGTTGCAATTCTTTATGTAATGGGTGTTTCCTCAATTAAAGAATTTGCAGCACCGCTGATGGTAGGTATCATCGGTGGAGCATATTCTTCTGTATGCATCACTGGTGCTCTGTGGTACACCATGAAAACATTCAGAAAAAATCGTGTTGCAGCACCGGCAGCTGCAGCAGCTTCCGCAAAGATTTCTTCCGAGAAATCTGAGAAAAAGGTAAAACAGCCATCCGGACAGCAGACAGCTCAGCAGCCGAAGAAGAAAAACCGTAAAAGAGTTGCCGAGCGCCTTGCAGCGCAGGAGGCAGCAAAGCAGCAGAATGATGAGGAGAAATCTGAATAAAATTGCTGAATAACAGAAACGTTCCGTACCGGGAAAGAATATTTCCTGGCGGAACGTTTTTTTGTGTGGCATAAAAAACTTGCAGCTATGCAGGAGTATGAGTTACAATACGGTTATTGTGTTGCTTTGAAGAAAGAAAGCGGCAAAGCATCAAGGAGGAAACAACATGGAACGATGGGTTGTTGCTGCAAAACGGGCGGATTTTGCTGCAATTGGAAAAGAGTTCGGAATTGATCCGGTGATCGCCAGACTGATCCGAAACCGGGATGTACAGGACAGGGATGAAATTCGCAGATATCTTTATGGAAAGGTGGACGAACTGGCTTCTCCGCATTTGATGAAAGATGTGGATAAGGCAGTGGAGATCCTGCGGAATAAAATAAAGGAAAAAAAACGCATCCGTATTATAGGCGATTATGACATTGATGGGGTAGTATCGACCTTCATTCTGATCAAAGGACTGAAGCGTGCAGGAGCTCTGGCAGATACATATATTCCGGACCGTGTGGCAGATGGATATGGAATCCATGAGCACCTGATCGAAAGAGCAGTGAATGATGGGATTGACGTAATTGTTACCTGTGATAATGGAATTGCAGCGTACAATGAAATCACTATGGCTAAAGAGAAGGGAATGACGGTGATAATAACCGATCATCATGAAATTCCCTATAAAGAAACGGAAGATGGAAGAGAACTGATCCTTCCGCCGGCTGATGCCATTGTAAATCCAAAACAGCCGGACTGTAATTATCCGGAGAAAAGATTGTGCGGAGCAGTTGTTGCGTTGAAGCTGGTGACAGCTCTCTATGAGGCATGCGGGATTTCGGAAAAAGAGCTGGAAGATTTTCTGGAATTAGGAGCCATTGCCACGGTGGGAGACGTGATGGATCTTCAGGGTGAAAACCGCATCCTTGTAAAGGAAGGCCTGAAACGACTTTCCCACACTTCTAACAAAGGTCTCCGTGAACTGATCCGTGCCAATGGCCTGGAGGATGGGCCGATCACTGCCTATCATGTAGGGTTTGTGCTGGGACCATGTATCAATGCCAGTGGAAGACTGGATACCGCTGCACGTTCCCTGAAACTGCTCTGTGCGGAGACGGAAGATGAAGCAGCAAAACTTGCCGGTGATCTGACTGCGTTGAATCAAAGCAGAAAAGCTCTCACAGAAGAGGGAAAGGAAGCAGCGATCCGTATTGTGGAAGAGACAGAAATCGGACAGGACAGGGTTCTTGTGATCTATTTACCGGACTGTCACGAAAGCCTGGCCGGAATTATTGCGGGACGTATCCGGGAAAAGTACAATAAACCGGTCTTTGTCCTGACGAAAGGTGAAACAATGGTGAAAGGCAGCGGACGTTCCATAGAAAGCTATTCCATGTTTGAGGAACTGGTAAAATGCGGAGATCTGATGGAACAGTATGGCGGTCATCCTATGGCGGCAGGATTATCTATTAAAGAAGAAAATGTGGAAGAGTTCCGCAGACGGTTAAACGAAAACTGTACTCTGACAGAAAAGGATCTGGCTCCAAAGATCCTGATCGATGTGCCAATGCCGGTTTCCTATATAAATAAGGAACTTGTGGAAGAGATATCCCTGCTGGAGCCTTTTGGAAAGGGAAATACCAAACCGATTTTTGCACAGAAGGGACTTCGGGTTTTAAGCAGCCGTATTCTTGGCAAAAATAGGAATGTGGCAAAGCTTCAGCTGTCAGACAGTACCGGCTGTGTAGTGGAAGCAGTATATTTTGGAGAAGCAGATGAATTTGTTGATAGAATAAAAAACTGTGGAAGTATTGCGGTCACATATTATCCTGAGATCAACCGTTATCAGGGAAGAGAGACTTTACAGATCGTAATCCGAAATTATATTACAGAATAACAGGAGAAGGTATCACTAAAATGCAGATCCTGACAGCAAGTAATTGACTGTAAAACAGGAAAGAAGGCTCTGTACTGGGCAATATGCAGTCCAGGGCCTGTCGTAATTCCGCGAGTTCTGTCGGGTTGCACATTGATTCCCTACAGAAAAAGTGCTATACTATCTAACATCTGATTGACAAATTAAACCATTGGAGGTTATTATGAAAAAAATAGAAGAATATGTAAGAAGTATCCCGGACTTTCCAGAGCCAGGGATTATTTTCCGTGACGTTACCAGCGTCCTTCAGGATGCGGATGGATTACAGCTTGCCATTGATTCTATGCAGGATTGTCTGGAGGGTGAGGAGTTCGATGTGATCACAGGTCTTGAATCCAGAGGCTTTATCTTTGGTATGCCGATCGCATATAATCTTCACAAACCCTTTGTTCTGGTCCGCAAAGCAGGAAAACTTCCATGTGAGACCGTTTCCAGAACCTATGATCTGGAGTATGGAAGTGCAACTATCGAGATGCATAAGGATTCCATCAAGCCGGGACAGAAGGTTGTTATTGTGGATGACCTGATCGCTACGGGCGGAAGCGTGGAAGCAGCCATCAAGCTTGTGGAGGAGCTTGGCGGCGAGGTTGTCAAGGTGGTTTTCCTTATGGAGCTTGCAGGTCTGAAGGGACGTGAGCGTCTCAAAGGTTATAATGTGGCATCTGTGATCTGTTACGACGGAAAATGATTTTTTGTCGGTGGAAGGGGATGTGAACTGTTGTAGTCATACGGCAGTATGAAATTGTGCACAGGCAGGTGGGATTTAATGGCAGAGACAAAAAATACGGAAAAACAAAACATTGAGATACAGAAGGAAGAAGAAAAAAGAGAGTCTGTCCGGAAGGCAGATGCGGCGGTGAAATCCATGCATGATTTTACAAGCCCTGAGGTTCTTTATCAGGAGCTGATAAAAAGTGTGAAGAAATATCATCCGTCTACAGATATTTCCATGATTGAAAAGGCCTATAAAGTGGCCAGTGAGGCACATAAGGATCAGAAACGTAAATCCGGTGAACCTTATATCATTCATCCTCTTTGTGTTGCGATTATCCTTGCGGATCTTGAGCTGGATAAGGAGACCATAGTGGCAGGTCTTCTTCATGATGCGGTAGAAGATACTTGGATGACGTATGAAGAAGTAGAAAAGGAATTTGGTTCTGAAGTAGCGCTTCTGGTAGATGGTGTTACCAAGCTGGGACAGCTGTCCTATTCCAAGGACAAGGTAGAGGTTCAGGCTGAGAATTTAAGAAAGATGTTCCTTGCAATGGCTAAGGATATCCGCGTTATCCTGATCAAGCTTGCGGACCGTCTTCATAATATGCGTACCCTGCAGTATATGAGACCAGAGAAACAGCAGGAGAAAGCAAGAGAAACCATGGATATCTATGCTCCCATCGCGATGCGGCTTGGTATTTCCAAGATCAAGGTGGAACTGGATGATCTTTCTCTTAAGTATCTGAAGCCGGATGTTTACTATGATCTGGTAGAAAAGGTTGCTCTTCGCAAAAGTGCCCGTGAGGAATTTGTTAACTCTATCGTGAAACAGGTAAAGCAGCATATGGAGGATTCCAATATCAGGGCACAGGTGGATGGCCGCGTGAAGCATTTCTTCAGCATCTATAAGAAGATGGTCAATCAGGATAAAACCATTGATCAGATTTATGACCTGTTTGCTGTACGCATCATTGTAGATACTGTGAAGGACTGTTATGCAGCTCTTGGTGTTATCCATGAGATGTACAAGCCGATCCCCGGCAGATTTAAAGATTATATCGCAATGCCGAAGGCCAATATGTATCAGTCTCTGCATACAACGCTTATTGGTCCTAACGGACAGCCTTTCGAAATCCAGATCCGTACATTTGAAATGCATAAAACCGCAGAATACGGTATTGCAGCTCATTGGAAATATAAGGAAACTTCCGATGGTAAGAAACCTGGAAAGAGTGAGGAAGAGAAGCTGAACTGGCTGCGCCAGATCCTGGAGTGGCAGCGCGACATGTCCGATAACCGGGAGTTCATGAGTCTTCTGAAAAATGATCTGGATCTTTTTGCGGACAGTGTTTACTGTTTCACTCCCCAGGGAGATGTAAAAACACTTCCCAATGGTTCTACACCTATTGATTTTGCATACAGCGTGCACAGTGCAGTAGGAAACAAGATGGTAGGTGCCAGGGTCAATGGTAAACTTGTTCCTATTGAATATAAGATCAAAAACGGTGATCGTATTGAGATCATAACATCCCAGAATTCTCAGGGCCCCAGCCGTGACTGGCTGAAGATCGTAAAGAGCACACAGGCTAAGAATAAGATCAACCAGTGGTTTAAGAAAGAACTGAAGGAAGATAATATTCTGAAGGGTAAGGACATGCTGAATCAGTATGCCAAGACCAAGGGCTTTAAACCAGGCATATATACCAAGCCACAGTATATGGAATCGGTAATGCATAAATATGGTTTCCGAGACTGGGATTCTGTATTGGCAGCGATCGGACATGGCGGCCTAAAAGAAGGTCAGGTGTTTAACAAGCTGGTAGAAGCCTATGAGAGGGAGCATAAGAAGAATCTTACAGATGAACAGGTCCTAGAGGCAGCTTCCGAATCACAGGAGAAGCTTCACATTGCCAAGAGTAAGAGTGGCATTGTAGTAAAAGGCATTCATGATGTGGCAGTTCGTTTTTCCAAATGCTGTAGCCCGATCCCGGGAGATGAGATCGTAGGCTTTGTAACAAGAGGAAGAGGGATCACCATTCATCGTACAGACTGTGTGAATGTGCTCAACATGCCTGAGATTGACCGGAAACGTCTCATTGAAGCAGAGTGGCAGATGCCGGACAGAGCGGATTCCGAGAAATACGAAGCGGAGATCCAGGTTTATGCAAATAACCGTACCGGACTTCTGGTGGATATTTCCAAGATCTTTACAGAGAGGAAGATCGATCTTCGTTCTATTAACAGCCGTACCAACAAGCAGGAACGCGCCACGATTTCCATGTCCTTTAATGTATGCAGCAAACAGGAACTGAATTCTCTGATCGAAAAGATCCGTCAGGTTGAAAGTGTTCTTGATGTAGAGCGAACAACGGGCTGACCCGATAAACGGAGGAATTTTTATGAGTAAACTTGAAATGCAGCAGTGTGTGCTGGGCCAGGTGTTTACCAACTGCTATTTTCTGAAAAATAAAGAGACCGGAGAACTGCTGATCGTAGACCCGGGAGACTATGCAGAAAAAGTTTTTCAGAAAGTATCTCTTATGCAGGGAAAACCGGTGGGGATCCTTTTGACACATGGTCATTTTGATCACATCATGGCTGTAAAGGAAGTGAAGGAAAAATATCAGATCCCGGTTTATGCATGCATGCAGGAAGAAGTGATGCTGGCAGAGCCCACGATAAATATGACTGCTGTTTATGGAAGTGCCTGTTCAATTAAGCCGGAGGTTCTTCTGGATGACGGGCAGATTTTCGAAGCGGCCGGATTTTCCATCCAGATGTTCCACACACCGGGACATACCAAAGGAAGCTGCTGCTATTATATCAAAAACGAAGGTGTGCTTTTCAGCGGAGATACATTGTTTTGCGGCTCTGTGGGAAGAACCGATTTTCCTGGCGGAAGTTCTGCGGAGATAGTAAGAAGCCTTCACAAGCTTGTGGATACTTTGCCAGAGGATACAGAAGTATTTCCGGGGCATGACGCATCCACAACCATTGGTTATGAAAAGAGGTATAATCCATTTGTATAAGATTGGCATTTTGTTTCAGAACAGAGATTTTGAGCATGATGTGTATGAACTGATCAAAGCGTTTTATCCCGGAAATGAGATCGTTTCTCTTTATGAAGAGGATGATGCGGATTATGATATCCGCTTTCGGGTCTCACGTGATGAAGAAGGTTATACCATCAGTTACAACAACGGAATAGAGAAAAAAACAGCTCATGGGGCTGTGATAGAAGGGCAATCCAGTGGAGAAGCTTCGGATGCCCTTATTTCTTGCAATGATGCCCATGATATCCGCAGAAAAAATAAAGACGCGATCAAATACGCCCTGTATCAGATGCTTTCCAAAGCTACAGGAAAGACACTTCCCTGGGGAAATCTTACAGGCATCCGTCCTGTGAAAATGGCTATGGGAATGCTGGAGTCCGGAATGAAAAATACGGAGATCGCCAGATATATGAGAGATCAGTATCTGGTAAGTCCGGAGAAAACAGCTCTTGCAGTTACCATCGCAAATCGTGAGCGGGATATCCTGAAAAACATTGATTATGAAAACGGTTACAGCCTTTATGTTGGCATTCCTTTCTGTCCGAGTATCTGTCTGTACTGTTCATTCAGTTCCTATCCGCTGGAGAGATGGCGTAAATATGTGGAGGCGTATCTGGATGCGCTGGTAAAGGAAATCCGGGCTGTTTCCGGGATGATGAAAAACCGGAAGCTGGATACGGTCTATATCGGTGGGGGAACACCTACCACACTGGAGCCGGATCAGCTTCGGAGACTTGTTGGCGCGATCACGGAATATTTTCCCTGTGAGGAGCTGGAAGAATTTACGGTTGAGGCAGGAAGACCGGACAGTATAACCTTGGAAAAGCTTCAGGCGATCCGGGAGTTTCCGGTTACCAGGATTTCTGTAAATCCACAGACCATGAATCAGGAAACCCTGGATATCATTGGCAGACGTCATACAGTAGAACAGACAAAGAATGCGTTTCATCTGGCAAGAAAAGCCGGATTCGACAATATCAATATGGATCTGATCGTGGGACTTCCGGGAGAATCCTATGATGATGTGGAGCATACTATGAAAGAGCTGGAAGCCATGGCACCGGACAGCGTGACGGTCCACTCTCTGGCAATCAAGCGTGCCGCAAGACTCAGTCTTTTCAAAGATAAATACGAGGAGATGGGTCTGGAAAATAATATGCAGATCATGGATATGACTGCCAGATACTGTGCAGAGATGGGATTGTCGCCATATTATCTCTATCGCCAGAAAAATATGGCCGGTAACTTTGAAAACGTAGGTTACGCACAGCCGGAGAAGGCTGGAATCTACAATATCCTCATCATGGAAGAGAAACAGACCATCGTGGCGTGCGGAGCCGGGGCTTCCACCAAACGTGTCTGGAATGAACAGAATCCGGATGGTTCTTATCGGATCGAACGGTGCGAGAATATCAAAGATGTGGCATTGTATATAGAGAAGATCGATGAGATGATCCAGAGAAAAGAAGAACTGTTTGCAGAAGAATAAAATTCTATAGAATCATGAAAGAACGAATTCATTTGAAAAAGATGGGTTCGTTTTTTTATGTCTTTTTTTGCAGGGACAGATGATGTCCATGTCGCCTGCTATAATGGCCACAAAAGGGAAGAAAGAGAGGCTTTGATATGGGAAAAGCAAATGAAACACAGTATGGGGATCTGATTCCATCCAAAGATATGAGAGAGTACCTTCAGAAGATCGATCATCATTTTTCAGACGCAGAGATTGCGTCACTGATCTACAATGTTTCCAGACTGGGCTGGAAGGAACGCAGAGAGCGATTAAAAGATCTTGCAGAGAGAACGGATGATC
>OJUG01004980.1_pt1 | contig 10073 bp, 10 predicted proteins | sample 1599841 | NCBI WGS metagenome assembly OJUG01 (sample SAMN04168659, study PRJEB22393) | human gut metagenome | biome: human gut microbiome; feature: stool | host: Homo sapiens | collected 2014-05-12 | reverse complement strand
GATCGGTTCCACGCGGATTATGAGCGCCTGAAGCAGGCGCTTGACAGTGTGCAGGACGTATTCCGCGAGTCCTCTGAGCGGCTTCATGCGGCAGCGGAGCTCTGCTCGGAGAAAAAGCCGGAAGAAAAATAAAAGATCGAAATGAAAATCACGCAGGCTGACAATCGGCCTGCGTGATTTGCTGTTTCAGAGGGGACTTCAGCAGCCGAACAGGGCTGCGGCCTTTTCCATCCGCTCCGCAATGGGCACGCCGAACGGGCAGCGGGACTCACAGGAGCGGCAGCCGATGCAGGCCGAGGCGGTGTGCTCCAGCGCCTCGTAGTGCGAGCGCACGGTGGCGGGGACCTCCGGCTGCATGGTGGCGAGATCGTAGAATTTGTTAATCATGCCGATGTCGAGGCCGGCAGGGCAGGGCTTGCAGTGCCCGCAGTAGGTGCACTGGCCACGATAGGCGTGGAGCGGCGCGTTGGCGATGACCGAAGCGAAGTCCTTTTCCTCGTGCGAGGCGTTCTCGTAGGCAACGGCCTGATCGACCTGTTCCTTCGTGTCATAGCCGCATAGGACCGAGCTGACGGCAGGGCGGGTCAGGGCATAGTGGATGCACTGCACCGGCGTCAGGCTTACGCCGAACGGGGAGCGCTTCGCGTCGAATAGCCTGCCTCCGGCGAAGGGCTTCATCACCGTGATGCCGACGTCGTGCTGCTCGCAGATGCTGTAGAGCGCTGCGTGCTCGGGATCGATCCCCTTGAGCTCTGCGCTGAATTCCTCCGCGAACAACGTGTCGCTATCCTCACTGGCGGGCAGCATATCGAAGGCGGGGTTGATGCTGAACAGGATCATCTCGACATAACCGGACTCCGCAGCCAGCTTTGCGACCTTCGGGTTATGGGAGCTGATGCCAATATGGCGGATGACACCGGCCTTTTTGAGGCCCATGATGTAGTCCAGATAATCCGAGTGCTGGATCTGCGCCCAATCCTGCTCGGAGTCCACATAGTGGATCATGCCGATTTCCACATGGTCGGTTTTCAATCGCTCCAGCTGGTCCTGAAATCCCAGCTTGACCTCCTGCAGGTCTCGGGTGCGCTGGTACTGGCCGTCCTTCCAAACGGTGCACAGGTGGGCCTGGAGAATGAACCGGTCCCGCCGCCCCTCCAGGGCCCGTCCCAAGTTGGAACGAAATTCGGGATTCGGCGCATACAAATCGATGCAGTTGACGCCGCCGGCCTGCATCCGGTCCACAAAAGCTTTCACGGTTTCATATGGCTGATGGACCAATCCCTCGCAGCCCATCCCGATTTCACTGACGGAAAGGCCGGTTCGGCCCAAGGTCCGGTATTTCATTGCGGTTCTCTCCCTTCTTAGATTGCAACGAGGGCATAGCTCCGGCTGCCCAGTCCCAGGGCTTCCGCCGCCTCCACCGTGTGGATGCCGTTCCGGGACTCGATTCGCTCGATGAGGGCGGCTTTGCCCGGATCCGGAGATCGGTAGACCGCGTCGACGCAGGCCTGATCCAGCGCCACCGGGTCAAAGGACGCAAAGATGCCGATATCCGGCAGGATGGGAGCATCGTTCTCGCAGTGGCAGTCGCAGTTGGGGCTGATGTCCTGCACCAGAGAAACATGGAAGCAGGGACGGCCTGCGCATACGGCAGCCGCGTACTCGGCCATTTTGCGGTCCAGCATCTCGTTGGCGCTGTCGCACTGGGAATAGATAGCGTCAAAGTTGCAGGCACCGATGCAGCGGCCGCAGCCCTTGCACTTGGTCTGATCAATGACGGCCTTGTTGTTTGCATCATAGGTGATGGCATCGGAGCCGCACTCCTTGGCGCAGCGGTGGCAGCCGCGGCACAGGCTCTGCTGCACCTCCGGGTGTCCGGCGGCGTGCTGTATCATCTTGCCCGCGCGGGAGCCGCAGCCCATGCCGATGTTCTTGAGAGTACCGCCGAAACCGGTGGATTCGTGGCCCTTGAAATGGGTCAGGCTGATAAAGATATCTGCGTCCATGATGGCGCGGCCGATCTTTGCCGTCTTGCAGTATTCGCCGTTCGGCACCGGCACCTCTGCTTCATCGGTGCCGCGCAGGCCGTCCGCAATGATGACCTGACAGCCGGTGGTCATGGGCCAGAAGCCGTTCAGCTGGGCACAGGTGAGGTGCTCCAGTGCGTTCTTGCGGCTGCCCGGATACAGGGTGTTGCAGTCGGTCAGAAACGGCAGACCGCCCTGCTCCTTGCACAGGTCGGCCACCACCTTGGCGTAGTTGGGGCGCAGGAATGCCAGATTGCCCAGCTCACCGAAATGCATCTTGATGGCAACGAATTTGCCATCCATATCAATGTCCTTGATGCCGGCAGCGATGCACACGCGGCGCAGCTTGTCCAGCAGGCTGGTGCCCACGGGACAGCGGAAATCTGTATAATAGACCTTGGATGCTTCCATAGCAGTTTCCTCCATTTTGTTTGCGCGGCACGCTGCCGCATACTCTCTTGTTTTGTAGTATAGCACATCTTTTTGCAAAGAAAAAGTGCTGTCGTAAAGGGCGGCGGGCACACCCTCCACGTCCTCGCTTCCGGGTGCCAGTCCATCCAGCGCGGAAAGCCCTCGCACTCCGTAAAAGCGGCATCTTTAAATCTGGCAAAGTCCTGTGCCCTTTGGCAGACAATGGCATCGCGTCAGCGCTGCCGCAGAGGGCGCACCCGCCTTGGCTGCATCGAAATTTTTTGCCGCTCACAGCACCGTAAAAAAACAAATGCCGCTTGCCTTCACGGCCCTTCCCGTGAAAAAACAACCCCGGAAAATCCGCAGATTTTCCGGGGTTGTAAATTATAAAAATAATTCTTCCGCTTAAAATCAGAAGATTGCCGTCGCAGCCGCCACTGCCAGCACGATGATGCCCAGCACGATGCGGTAGGCTCCAAAGAACTTGAAATCGTGGCGCTTGACGTAATCCATCAGGAAGCGGATGGCGGCAAGGCTCATGCCAAAGGCCACCACACAGCCCACTGCCAGCACAGCCACCTCGGTGCCGGTCATCACAGAACCGCCGACAACGAACTTGACCACCTTGAGCAGGGATGCGCCCGCCATGACCGGGATGGCCAGATAGAAGGTGAACTCTGCCACACAGGCGCGGGACAGGCCCAGCAGCAGGCCGCCCACGATGGTGGCACCGGAGCGGGAGGTGCCCGGAATGATGGCCAGACACTGCCACAGGCCAATGATGATGGCATCGCGGTAGGTGATCTGCTCCAGCCGGCTCACGTGCGGCGCGGCGCGGCGGTTCTCCACAACAAAGAACAGCGCGCCGTACAGAATGAGCATCGCGGCAACCGTGATGTAATTGTAGAAGTGAGCTTCCATCCAGTCGTCCAGCGGGCTGATGATGAGCACCGGGATCGTGGCCGCTACCACCTTGAACCACAGGCTCCACACGCTGGGCTTGGAAATGACTCTGCCCTGCTTCATGCCAAAGGGCCACAGCTTGCCCCAGAACAGCACCACCACGGCCATGATGGCACCCAGCTGGATGACCACACGGAACATGGACATGAACTCTTCGCTTGCGTTGAATTTGATGATCTGTTCCAGCAGGATCATATGACCGGTGGACGAAATGGGAAGCCACTCGGTAATGCCCTCCACAATGCCCATCAGGATGGCTTTGATGATCTCAAAAAACGTAAGTACCCCTCCTTGTGCACAAAGGCACAGCAGCTTATTTTCTTCCAGTATACCATACTATGTCTCTGCACGCACGCAGAATGCGAAAATTTTTACACCCGCCGCCACTTTTGCCCTACAGGCTGTTACTGCGCTGGGAAATGTGTTATACTGATGCAAAGACCCTTTTCCTTCTATTTTATCCGCAAATCAAAACAGAGTTTAAACACCCTTGGTATTTTTGTTGAACCATTCTACAACGAGGTGAATCCATATGAATATTCTGGTGATCGGCTGCGACCAGGTGGGTGCTTCCCTCATCCGCGATCTGGAACGCATCGGCCATGATATCTCGCTGATCGAAAAGGATCCCGAACAGCTCAAGCGTCTGGATGCCTTTGACGACTACAGCTTTGGCGGCACGGCTCTGGTGGGCGACCCCACCGACCCGGATACCCTGCGGCAGGGCGGCATTGACAGCTGCGATGCCGTGGCCGCTGTGAGCGAGGACGACTCAGTAAACCTGATGGCGGCACAGATCGCAAAAAGCATCTTCCGCCGTGAGAAGGTGATCTGCCGCGTGTCCGACCCGCACCTGCAGGTGCTGTACCACAAGGCTTACGAGATCGACACCATCTGCCCCACGGTGCTCACCGAGCAATCGGTGTTCCGCGCACTGGCAAAGTAAAAAGTGAGGGAAGCATATGAAAGTTTGTATCGCAGGCGGCGGCAAGGTGGGCATGTATCTGGCCCAGAGCCTGCTGGCCCACCACCACAAAGTGACCATCATCGAGCCGCAGGAGATGCTCTGCCGCACGCTGGCGGATTCGCTGGACATCCCGGTGATCTGCGGCGATGCCATCAGCTTTGACACCATGCGCACGGCCGACGTTGCCAGCTGCGATGCCTTTGTGGCCGTGACCGGTGCGGACGAGAACAACCTTGTTGCCTGCCAGATCGCAAAGCGGGAGTTTGGCGTGAACCGCACTGTGGCCCGGGCCTCCAACCCCAAGAACCGCGAGCTGCTGCACACCTTAGGCGTAGACACCGTAGTGTGCGGCACCGACAACCTGAGCCACATCCTTGAGCGCGAGATCGAGACGGATACCATCCGCCAGCTGCTCTCGTTGGGCGGCGGCACTGCCAGCCTGAACGAAATTTTGCTGCCGGAGAACTTCCAGTTTGCAGGGCAGGCGGTCAAGGACATCCCCATGCCGGGCGACGTCATTCTGGTGTGCATCACCCGCGATGCGGAGTTCATCATCCCCCACGGCAATACCACCTTACTGCCGTGGGACCGCATCCTCTGCCTGACGCAGGATGACACCCTGCACCTGCTGATGGATGCCTGGGGCCTTTCCGGCAAATGACCGAACGTGACCTGCTGCGCACGGCGCTGATCATCCCGCCCAAGGGCCGGGCCGTGCTGTGCGTCTGGGCCGCTGTTCCCGGCGTGTTCTGCGCGCCTTTTGTGTTCTGGCAGAGCCTGTTTTCCGGGTGTATTTTCTGTGCCCTGTGGGCGTGCCTTGTGTTCGCCGCGTGGGCAAGAGCCTGCAGCTTTACCGCAGTGCTCACCGCCCGGAACACTGCCGTGCGGGCCGGTATCGCCGTTCCCATCACAGGGCAGCTTCCCCGCCGGGCCGTGACTGGCGTGTGGACCCTTCGCACGCCGCTTCTGTGGCTGGCCGGGTGCAGCCTGCTGGTGGTGCACGGCCCGGGCGTACAGCTGTTCCTGCCGGGCGTGGATGCCCTGCAGGCGCAGGCCCTTGCCGCTGTGCTGATGGAGGAAACGCCATGACCGAACGCGGCTTCCACCCGTTTGCGGTGCTGCATTTTTTGCGCAAGACCATCCTGCTCTATCTGCTGCCGCTTTTGCAGGTGCTGTTTGCCCGCAACTGGGCGGCGCTGCGCACGGCTCTGGTGCAGGGCGCGGCGCTGCTGACAGTGCTTGCCGCTGTGAGCGCCGCCGTGCTGCACGCAGGCCGCTGGCGGGTGGATGCACAGGGAACCCTGCAGGTGCGCTGGCGGCTGGGCGTGCGGCTGGACCGCTGCCTGAAAGCCAGCCAGCTGGCAGCGCTCACCATCGAGCGGCCCCTGCTCTACCGGCTGGCCGGTGCCAGCCGGGTGGTGCTGTACCCTGCTGGGCAGAAGCGCACCCTGACCCTGCTTTTGAGCGCGCAGAACGCGCAGTTTTTAGCTGACCGCATGATGCCGCGCCGGGATGCTGTGGCCCACACCCCGCGCGGCGGCGAAAAGCTGGCCTTTGCGGTGCTGGGTGCCAACGGCCTTTCCACCCTTGCTTTGCTGGCGCTGGCCATCAAACAGAGCAGGCCCTATGCGCCGGATGCCCAGACGGCGGCCTTTGCCCACCTGAACCGCATTGCGGCGTGGGCGGCGCGCTGGCTGCCCATGGGCACAGCATGGCTGCTGGTGCTGGGCGGTGTGCTGTTCTGCGCAAGCCTTGTGCGCAGTGCGGCCCATGCAGCCCACTACACCGTGTGGCGCACCGAGAGCCATCTTGGCAGCAGGGGCGGCTTTGTGCGCCGGTATGAGATGCGCCTTGCGCTGGAACATCTGAGCTATGCGGACCTGCGCCGCTCGCCTGCCACATGGGCGCTGGGCTGCTGCCCGGTGTTCGTTACAGCAGGCAGCTGCCAGCCGGAGATCCCGTTGCTGGTCTGGCGGGAGGACGGCCCTTTTCTACAGGAGCTTCTGCCCGGCTTTGTCCTGCCGCCAAAAGCCCCGGTGGACACCGCAGGCCGCAGCATCCCGGCGTTTTTTCTGCCTGCCGGCATCCCCTGCGGGCTGTGCCTGCTGCTGACAGCGGTATCCCGCTACACCCTGCCCGCGCTTACGGTGCCGCTGCTGGTGGTCACTGCTGTGTTTGCCGCCCTGCTGGTGGGTGCGTACAACGGCTGGCGCAAAGAGGGCATCTGGCTGCAAAACGGCCGCCTGACCCTGCGCTGGCAGCACGGCTTCCATCTGCACGACATCTGCGTGCTCTGCCCTGTTCCGGCCCTGACGGCCATGCAGTCGCCGTGGGCCGCGGCGGTGCACCGCACAAACCTCACCCTCACCTTTCCGGGCGGGGTGAAGTGCAGGGTGCGCAGCGTAAAGTGCAGCGAATTGCCTTTTTTGCTTTTCTGAAACTGTAAGGAGTCTTTTTCTGTGATAAAAACTGTATTATTCGATCTGGACGGCACCCTTCTGAACACCATCGACGACCTTGCCGATGCAGGCAACTGGGTGTGTGCACAGCATGGCTGGCCCACCTTTACGGTGGAACAGTTCAAGCACATGGTGGGCAACGGCATCCCGAAGCTGGTGGAGCGCTTTTCGCCGGAAAATGCCCGCACGCCGGAGCAGCTGGCGGCCACGCTGGCCGAGTTCACCGCCCGGTACGACGCCCACAAGGAGGACAAGACGGCCCCCTATCCCGGCATCCCGGAGCTGCTGGACGAGCTGCGGGCAAAGGGTGTTCAGTGCGCAGTGTTCTCCAACAAGGCCGACCCGCTCTGCGGCAAGATCATCGCCCACTATTTCGGCACCGGCCGCTTTGATGCCGTGCGCGGCAGCAGGCCCGGTGTGCCCACCAAGCCGGACCCCGCCGGGCTGTATGCGCTGATGGACGAGATCGGTGCAGACCGCTCTGCCACCCTTTTTGTGGGCGACAGCGATGTGGACATCCTCACCGGACACAATGCCGGACTGCCCGCCATGGGCGCGCTGTGGGGCTTCCGGGGCCGCGCAGAACTGACCGCTGCCGGTGCGGATGCATTGGCAGCGGTGCCGGAGGATATTTTCACTTACATCAAAAACAACTGAAGACGCAAAAAGGCGAGCCGCCCATCGGACGGCTCGCCTTTTGTGTTCTTTGGGGTAACTTTATCAGCCCAGAGTGACTTCCTGGATCTTGGAGGAAGCGAACTCGAAGGGCCAGACGGTCTTCCACTCCTGATCCTGCACCTGTGCGATAGCAACAGAAGCGTAGGTGTTGTCACGGTAGTGCTTTGCGCCGCCGATCTCGTACTCGGGAGCAAACTCGATCTTGGAGTAGGGCAGAACGATCTTGCGGCCGCCCTCGAATGCACCGTCGATGGACAGAGCTGCCAGAGCGTCGCGGACAGCGGCGCCGTCGGTGGAGCCGGCCTTCTCGATGGCGGTCTTGAACAGCCACACAACGGTGTAGGACTCAGCAGAGTGACCGTTCATGTTGACATTGTAGACCTTCTTGAAGTCCTCGTTGATCTCCACGCCGTTGGTCAGGTCGGGGTTGAACTCGACAACAGAAGCCACGCCGTTTGCGGATGCGCCCAGGTTCGGGATGAAGGAAGGATCGGTGAAGCCGTTGGCCTTGGCAACGATCATCTTGGGCTTGTAGTTCTGCTCCTTCAGGGTCTGGACGAACAGAGTAGCGTCGCCGATGTAGGAGTCGCACAGGATGGCATCGGGATCAGCCTGCTTCAGGGCCAGGACCTGAGAGGACAGGTCGGTAGCGTTGGAGCTGTAGTCCACTTCGGCCACAACATCCAGACCGTAATCGGGTGCGAACAGGTTGACGCAGCGAATCAGCTCCTGACCGATGGCAGCCTTATCGGTGAAGATGGCGACCTTCTTGATCTCGTTGCCGGTCTGCTCCTTGGAGTCCTGCAGATACTTCAGCATATCTTCCACGTAGACGGAGTTCAGCGGGCACAGACGGAAGAAGTAATCGTAGTCCTTGTGGTCCTCGTCGGTCAGACGGTCCAGCGTGGAGATAGCGGTGATCATGGGGATGCCGTACTGCTGGCAGACCTGAGCCACGACCTCGGTAACAACGGACATATGGCAGCCCATAATGACGTTGACGCCTTCCTGAGTGATCAGGCGCTCTGCCTCAGACTTACCGGTGGCTGCGTCGCCTGCGTGGTCACCGCGGACAACTTCCAGCATCTGACCGTTCACGCCGCCTGCCTTGTTGATCTCGTCCACTGCGAAGTCGATGCCGCGCAGGATGTTCTCGCCGATGGCTGCGTTGCCGCCGGACATTGCGTAGATGGTACCGATCTTGATGGTATCACCGCTGGCTGCTGCAGTGCTGCCGGATGCTGCGGTGCTGGTAGATGCTGCAGTGCTGGTGGAAGCGGAAGAGCCGCCGCAGGCGGTCAGAGCAGCTGCGCTGCCCAGAACAGCGGATGCCTTCAGGAAGCTTCTACGAGAGATCTTTTTCATAATTGTCCTCCAATTCTGTTTGTAAAAAACAGCTTGTTAATCCGAGATGCCCCGCCGCACCGTGTGAAGTAGTGCCCGCCGGACATCCAGTTTCCAAAATCAGATGCCGAGGTACGCCTTCTTGACGTGCTCGTTTGCCGAGAGCTCGGCAGCGGTTCCTTCCAGTGCCACGCGGCCATTCTCAATAACATAGCCGCGGTCAGCCGCTGCAAGGGCTTTGGTGATATCCTGCTCCACCAGCAGCACCGAGATGCCGTCATTCTTCACCATGGTCTTGGCCACTTCCAGAATGTCGTCCACGATGTTGGGGGCAAGGCCCAGACTGGGCTCGTCCAGGATCAGCAGCTTGGGCATACCGATCAGCGCACGGGCCACGGCCACCATCTGCTGCTCGCCGCCGGACAGGGTGCCGGCAGCCTGCTTTGCGCGCTCGCGCAGTTTGGGGAACCAGTTATAGCACTTTTCCAGATTTTCTGCAAAATGCGCCTTGGTCTCCTTATTGAATGCACCCAGTTCCAGATTTTCCAGCACGGTCATCTCGGTAAAGAGCTGACGGCCTTCCGGCACCTGCACGATGCCGCTGTCCAGAATAACGCGGGAGCTTTTGCCGGAGAGGTCCTCCCCGTTGAACTCCACCTTGCCGGAGCTGGCCTTGACCATGCCTGTGATGGTGCGCACCATGGTGGTCTTACCGGCACCGTTGGAGCCAAGGATGGCAACGATCTCGCCGTCCTTCACCTCAAAGCCGATATCCCACAGGATGTTCACAGAGCCGTAACCGGCGTTCAGACCTTCAACTTTAAGCACTTGCGCCCTCCTTTTTGGTGCCCAGGTACACCTCCATGACGTAAGGATCGTTCATGACCTGCTCGGGCGTGCCCTCAGCGATCTTTTCGCCGTGGTGAAGGACGATGACCTTCTCGCACAGGCTCACGACCGCCTTCATGATGTGCTCGATGAGCAGGATGGTGACGCCGGACTCGTTGATCTTGCGGATCAGCTGGATGGCCTCTTCGGTCTCAGCCGGGTTCAAGCCTGCCATGTTCTCGTCCAGAAACAGCATTTCCGGTTTTGTGGCCAGGGCTCTGGCCATCTCCAGGCGTTTCTGGTCAGGCGTCCCCATGTCCTTGGAAAGCACATGTCGCTTCTCAAAGAGACCGGTAAACTGCAACACCTCCATCGCCCGCTCTCTGGCCTCCCTCA
>OJUG01004976.1_pt1 | contig 10079 bp, 10 predicted proteins | sample 1599841 | NCBI WGS metagenome assembly OJUG01 (sample SAMN04168659, study PRJEB22393) | human gut metagenome | biome: human gut microbiome; feature: stool | host: Homo sapiens | collected 2014-05-12 | reverse complement strand
CGACCACCGAGATCTACACTCTTTCCCTACACGACGCTCTTCCGATCTCCCTCGGGGTGATTGTGCGTGACCTCAGCGGATAGTGCGGCTTGATGGGTCACTTGTCTATTATCATCGAACAGCCAGCCCACAGGACTTACTCGCATGGCAGACCCATTCCCAAAACTATTGTAGGGTTGAGGGTTGTCTGAAAATACCCAACGGGCAAAAAAATCTCCATATGCGCCCATAGGATGCGGATATTGCCGACACCACCCACGAAGGCTATCCTTATAACTTTTGTTGTTAAGGATGGCATCTGCTATGGCAATCGTGCATATCGTGTCATCTGTAAACGAATTATTTTTTGTAAATAGCTCGAATTTAGAGCTCTTTGAATTGTTGAACTCGAAACGAGAGCCCACAATATCGCCTATAATTGCGCCTAACATCATTCGTCCGAATTTCATGTACACTATTCTGCCCTACAACAGATAGGCAACAACGGCATCCCAGTCCGAGAACCTTTCACTACCGAACTGGATTAACTCGCCCTCGAACCGATCTGCACCGTTTTTGGTGCGGTCATCGATCAAATAATCCCCTTTGTTCAGGTGCTTGTGGTGGGTAAAGATGGCCCGTTTATAGGCCACCTCACCCAAATACCGCTTAATCCACTCCAACTTATCGTTTAGGGCCGTAGGATTGTCCCACGGGGAGGTCGATAGTATATACACATCATAAACCTCGGAAAGTCGCTTAAAACTCTCTATTGCACCCTTTACGGGCATCATCTTCGCAAAGATATGCGGACAGTTGTCGTAGGCTCCCTTATACGCCTCCCTTTCCTCCGGCCCCAATGCATCTATACCCGACTGGAAATCGACCAGCACGTTGTCCATGTCAACGTATACGATTTTTTTCACTACATTCAAAATATTATCCCCATTAATCAATTAGTTGGATATAGAGCTGAGATTCTTCCCCTATTTTCCGAATATTTAAAAGTATGGAAAACTTCTTTTTCAATTTTGCATATTCCTGGTAATCATTAATAAAATTTTCAATGTCAGGTTTATAGGTTTTAAAAGTAGTCATATCCCCACTAAGTAATAGAAGTTCTTCTGGATGCCCCCATGGGTTTCTTTTGTTCAGCATTAATTTCTCGTCTTTAATATCAACGGAGTAGGAATATGCTTCTTGAGTTGCTACTTTATACCAATTTCCCGCCACATTACGGCCATATGGTTTTTGTGCAGCAAATACCTCCTTTATCTTATCTACAAATAGCGTTTTCAATTGAGGATCATTTAATCCCTCGATTTTAACGTCTGTTTCGGGCATACTGTTATTGATAGAAATTACATTGTTGATTGTTAATGAAATTCTTCCGGGCGAAATGTGCTGATTGTAGCCTTTCAATATGTTCTGAATAATCCGTCCAACATTTTCTTGGGTCGTCCGATACGTCTTCGGGTCAAGACGGTCTATTGAATGAACAAGGCTATCTCTTTCTTTCAAAAATGTTTCCAATTCCTCTTTATCCCGTTTCGCTTTCTCAATGGCAGCTAAACGCTTGGCTTCCTCTTGCTTTTTTTTCTCTTCGTCACGCTTTAATTGCTCCTGTCGCTGCCGCTGCTCGGATTCTTTTTTCATCTTGGCTATCGCTTGCCTAATCGTAGTGATATACCTACGGAAAGGAGCCTCCCGTGACTCGATATAACAAGGAATAGCATATATTTCTCCGTAGTAATCAATGAAATATATACATTTCTCGAAGTCATCATCACATCGAATCACCGATTTGTCCGGTAATTTTATTTCATGCGGATGATAAACCAACAATGCCATACCTCCAAGATTGCCATTCGATACACATTTAGCACCTGGAATAAGTAGCGGATTGGGTTGTCCCAGACAATGGAATGTAATTAGCATTCCCGCGAATACAAAAAACCATTTTTTCATAATCAAGACGGATTAAGGTTCATGAAATACCTTAGATATTCAAAAAAATATTTTATCTGTCTGAATATCTGATTACTATAATGCAAATAAAATCATTCATCGAGAGAATCGCATCAAGGTTCGGATACTAATTTTAAAATCCACTCCTGCATCTCCCCTGTGGCCTCAACTACAAACTCCTGACCTCGGGCAACCGACATGAAGCTGCCGTCCGCCTGCCATGCCTCCGGTTTATGGTACGAGATTTCTGTGTGGCGGAAAATCTCCGGCAAGTTCCAGTAACGCCGTTTTTTGCCCGGCCACGTCAAAACCCGGTCCGCCCGACAAGAGAGTGTTCCTGCGCCCGGCAGATCGCCGCCCAACGACAAGCGCTCCGCCGCCACATAAATGCGATTACAGGGGTTAGCTTTACGCCTTTCCGCCGAATGGGGATGAGTGCCCAGCCACGTCGGGATAGGGTCTTTATGGGGTTCTATAATCTCTCCTACCTGCATGTAGCCGAAGATAATATGCTGATCCGGGGCCCCTTTTACATAGCGTAATTTGCCTGACGGATCGAACTCCGTCTGCCGGAACCAACCGAAGAACAAAAAGACGTCGCCCGGTCCTACGCCGTATTTGTTCAGGTGGGATAACGCGGCCCCGCTCTGTCCGAACGCTGGACGCCATCCCACCGGGCGGACAACCGCCTCTGGGCGTAAATCGGGGTCTAAATGGCAATACCCGTCCTTAAACGTTCGTTTCAACTGCGAGATAATCTCGAGGTAGGATGACTGCCCGTATTGCAGATCGCCATAGGTAAATTCAGGATCGGCATCGGTCGGAATAGGCAGGGACAACAAGGTTCCGTCCGGTAAGATCGGGCTGGGCATTCGTCCGGCTGAGGAATCGAACCCTTTACGACTAAGAATAAGTTTCATGTCGAAGTGTTTTTAAATTCATGGATCGGCAGCCGCACTACCGTTTTGCAGACAGTTTCGGTTGCTGTTGCCTGACATATTCGATCAGCGCTTCGATGTCATAGGTTATCATGCCGTACGATGATTGGACTTTAGGCACATTCGGACGTATTTCCGAGGGGAGCTCCAAAGCGTTGTCTTTGCCGAAATAGTAAAACTCTTCCGAAAGCAATACTTGTTTCGACCCCAGATCATGCGCTTTGTTCTTTTCGTCGTGATGGTCGTTTTTCATCTGTGCGTACTCTCCGTTGCCCAACGGACGGTAAACGTTGTCGCCACACCAACGCGGATCGTCGTGGTTCGCTTCGGGATCGTTTTGCTTTTCTGGGTGTTGCTCCCAATACGCATCGAACGTCATTTTCTCCGTCACTTTCATCAGATAGATCAACTTTTCCTGACCTACCGGGGTGTTGCCGCATCTTGCCGAGGTAAACCCGGCAACCCAATTGCCTACCTGCGTATTGTGACGCATACGGGGTTTGCAGGTGGCGAGCGTCAGAATTCCGTGGTACGGATTCGGGGCAAAACCGGAATCGTCCGTCATCTTGTAACTGTAAAGTTTCGATCTTTCGTTTTTCATAAGGCGTAAGTTTTAGGGTTGGTTAGCATGTCTGATAGAGGCTTGTTCATATAGGTTGCGCAGAGTTGCCCGAAGATGGGCTGGCGCAACGACCGTTACGTTTTGGGTTTGGGATAGCAACTCCATGATAAAGTCATAGGTCACCTTCACGTGCAGCCGGATGCGTATTTCCGTTTCGGTTTTCAGGACGGTTTCCTGGGTCGCGTGCAGCGGGAACGTTTCGATATAGCTACCGCCGACCGGATCGAACGACAACACCACCTCTTCGGTCGGGATATCCTCGCGGACAAAAATGCCGAAGCAGTCCTGATAGGAGCGTCCCACGGTAAATGCCGGGTCTTTATCGAACAGTTCACGGGTCATTTGTAAATCGGATATCCGATCCAGTCCCCACGCCTTCATCTTCCCCTTGTCGCCCACCTCCATAGCCAACAAATACCAGCGCCCCTTAAACTCCTTAAGAGCATAGGGTTGCACTTTTCGCAGTTGTTCTTGGGTCAGGTCGAACTTCCGGTAGACGAATTGCACCGTGCATTGCTTTTTGATCGCATTGATCAGCGGAAGCAGATGTTCCGCGCCCCAAGCCTTGCGTTTTTCCGGGTAGACGAATGACGGTAGCGGACGGCTGTACAGATCGAGGATTTCCAATACGTGCTCCAGGTCAAAGTCGGCCTGTTCGTCCTGTGGGATATAATAACCCATCCGGCTCCGACAATGCTCAATACCGATGTCGAGCGTATCTCTGATCTCCTGCAAATCCCGCAGGATGGTGCGTTTGGAGACTCCCACATTCCCTTCGTCGTCATAATAGGCCATCACGCCCCGGACTTTTTCGACCAGTTCGGCTAGGCCGATATAGGGTTGGCGTCTGATTTGTCGGATCACTTCCAGATAACGGCGTAAATACCCTGCTTTTTTCGACATAGCTCACAGTTTAGGAGGTTTTCCCTTGCATTTCCAAAAATAGAGTCCGTCAATGACATACCGTGTCACCCGGACGGCGAATTTTGCACATAACAAAGACGTGGGCTTAAAACTTACTCGCTCTCCAGGTATCGCCAAACACCTCGTGCAATAAGTAAGTAAAGCCCACGTTTCCACGCGGACGTCTCTCACCCTACAATTGCACGACTAATCTCTGAAAATTGGCGATTTTGGAGAGGTCGGATAGAGTAACGTCTTTAATATTATGTCCTGCTGCTTGTTATTTGGTCATCGGCATCGTTTGTTTCTCAAAGATACGGAAACTTTGCAAAGTTACAACCCTGTAATCGTCATTTTCAGAACCGTAAAAAGAGTGTCTAGCAGGAGCGATGAAAAGGTCCAACCCAACTTGAAACGGAGATATTCGAACGAAAAAGGCGCATTACAAACAAAAAAGCATCCGCCGCTGACGGATGCTTCGTCTTACAATAACATTCTTGCTGTGGCAGCAGACTCCCCACGAGGCCTTTTTTAGCGATCCTATGCGACTTTCCCGCCTCCGGCGGGCAACTTCACCGAAACAAACTCCAAAGGAGACAGCGGAGAGATTTCGGGCTGATTTGCGCCATTCGCTTTTTAGGCACCTGATAAGGTGGGAACCTCGAACACCTGCCGTATTTTTTGATCTAGTTCCTGTTCTAATTTTTGGGTGTGGCAGAACTCCCCGGCCCGCGCCAGAGCCTTTTTAATGCGCCTGCGGAGTTGGTAATGCTTCGCAACATCGTTAGGGCTGGGCCGCTCCCGGTTCCGGAACCTGCGCTTCAACTCCCCCTCCAAGTCGATATGCCTATTGGCATAGCATACGCATCGGTCGAGGAAGTCCGTGGCGTTACCTACGTCCTCGAAAAGAAAGGATAGGGGACTGCTGTTGATTTTGACTATAGAGGCGTACAGGTCTGCGGCATTAGCACAAAGGGCCTGATAAAAGGTCGGGTTATAGAGAGAGGCCCCGGTCGGATTCGGTTCCGATTTCAATAACGACCTTACCCCGGCCCTTACCAACCTTACTTCGTATCGGATTACGTTTTCGAAACCCCAACCCCCACTAAACAACGGGTTCCTCATCACCTCTTCCTTGACTTTGTCGTAAAATACCATCGTACAAGTACGGTTTTCATAGTAGAGGCTGCTGTTACCATATATCCTTCGACTGAATTTAGGAAGGGTACCCAAATAGTCGAAATACAACTCGGGGAAATGATCCACTTTTACATTACAGCCGACATCGACCCTACTTAGAATAGCCTGATCCAAGGGTAGATGAAGCGTGGAGCTGAGATTTTGGAGCGTTTGCTCCATATCCTTCAACGTTACAAACCGGAAATTATCCCCGTGTACGAATTTTGCTACGCTACCCTCTATTTTTATACATTTCGGTGTAGCCGTAACCTTGAAATTCCGAACCATACCCTGTACCCTTGCATGGTTACTGTGAATATGATCGACTTCAATATATTTACTGGCGTGGGCTATGAAGTCTGTTGCAGGAATTTGGCGCTTGGTTAGGATGAGTTTTACTGTGTCGTAAGCCAATATGTTGTCGATCTCTAGCATTTTTCTTGCTTATTATACTTAACTGTGAATACAAATAAGGGAGGACGGCTCCGGTTGATTCCGTGTCGCCCTTCCCTTAATGTCCTACTTTCAATCATCGGGCCTGTTTTATTGCATTCGTGCGCGACTCATTGGCCGAATACATACGTTGCAAGGCTTCGGCCTCTAACTGTTCGTCGGTCTTGATTGGGTGTTGGAGCATCCAGGCATCCAACTCTGACCGTTTGAAGTAGAGCATTTTTCCGAAAGGTTTCCAGCAAGGTATCTTCCGGCTGGCCGTTAATTTGTACAAATAGGTTTTACTGAGCCCGGTATATAGGGCCGCTTCATCGAGCGTCAGCACATCTTTGTGTGTAACCGCAATACTTTGCATCATCGACCTGATATACCCAAGCAGGTCGCTCATTGTAAACGAGGCTATGGGAGCCTCAAGTGTTAAATTTTCCATAAAACTAATAACATTTAAAAATTTATACTATGCGATTAGTTTACGTTACATTTCCTTTCTTTCACTCCTTAAAATAGTGAAAATTTTGTCAGATTCCAATCTTTTATTCAATTAATTTTGTGTATTTTACAAAGAGAAAGCATTGTCCAATAAAAAGAAAATACCAGCCCCATCAGAGACTGGTATGATTTTGTGAAATCGGGAGTGTTTTTTACCTGCTAATCATGTATTTTTATTTCCGGTAAACTATTTATGGCGTTCTTTTTTCGCTCGTCGAGGATGCGGGTGTACTGTTCCACGCATTTCAGACTGCTGTGGCCCAGCAGTCCGCTAACGGTTTTCAGATCTGTATGGGAGAGCATCAGCACGGCGAAAGAGTGGCGGGCGCAATGCCATGTGATGTGCTTGTCGATCCCGGCCCGTTTCATCCAGTGGGCCAATGCGCTGAGTGCTGCGTTGTGGCTGGGAAGGTGAAAAATCAGATCATTGTTTTTTTTGCTGCCCTTCTCTCCGATGATCGTTTTCATGGTCGGGCTTAAATCCAGCGTCACGACCGAATTGCTGGAGTGGCCTTTTGTCTTGGCTTGTTCGAACTGCAAGCGGTTGTTTCCAAAATCGACGTTGCCGTAGGTGAGGCTTTTGACGTCACAGAACCGCAGCCCGGAGTAGCAGCAGAACAGGAAAGCACGTTTGACTTCCGGGTTACCGCATTTGGCGCGTGCAAGTTGCTCGATCTCCCCCAAGGATAAAATATCTTTTTTTAGATTCATGTCCGAGCGGCAAACGATCCCCTTTGCCGGATTGTCGGTCAGTATTTTTTCCTCTAACGCCGCATTCAGTATTTTTTTGAAACGCTGAAAATAGCTTCTGGGGCCTTCTCCTGTCCCATTGGCGTATAGGTAATCCTTGTACTCCTCCATCAACGGTTTGGTGAGTTGATTGGCCTGTAATGTTTTTGTCAGTTGCGGGTGATAGGCGTTGAGGAAGTCAGTAAAGCGGAGGTAGCTGCCGCTGACCATCCTGATGTCTTTGTGGGTGTATCGCTCGATATACCGCCTGCAAAAATCGTGAATATTTACCTTGCTTTTGTGGGGTGGGGTAAAACCGAAGGCATTGTTGTTCAATTCGACCTCGTGGAGGGCGCGGGCTTTCTCGGCCAAAGCCAGCGTTTCTTTGATCGTGGCGCGTTCTTGCGCCGTTCGAGGATGTTCCTTAATATAGAGGCGCAGGTACTTGTACGAACGCACTCCCTCCCGGTAGATATCCAGATAGAGGCTGAAATAGCCGGTCGTTGTTTTGCGCTGGCGCAGGGTGACGTTGTTTTTCTTGGTGCCTTTTGTTCTCATAGACAGAATTTTATATCTCTCTATAAAGGTACTTCGCCAAATTGGAACAACCAAATTCCGAGCAACAAAATAGCAACAAAACATAACGAAAAAACATCCCAACAAGGGAAACGAAAACTGCTTTCATTTTCGTTAATCAACTATAAATCAGTTGATTTTCTTTCCTTTGTTCGGATGTTTCTTTACGCGGAAGTACTCTGTAAGGGAATCGAACCCTTATTTACAGACTGAGAATCTGTCGTCCTAACCGTTAGACGAACAGAGCATCGGGTTATTTTCGTGGTGCAAAGATAAACATTTTTTTTTTGGCTCCAAATACCTCCCGCAACTTTCGATTCGTTTTTCGGAGCTTGCACGTCCGGTTCGCGTACGTTGTTTCCCATTCCTGTTTCGCCCCCGGTGCCAGTGGCGTCATACTCCTTCGGGGAGGGTCGGGTATTGCCGGGGTGGGAGATAATAGGGATTTAAGAATCTGTAAGGAATATTCCCGAATTCTATAGGTGTAAAATTAGTGACCTATCGTATATCAGCTATATGGTTGGGCATAGGTAATATTAAACAAAGGGAACCGCTTGACAGCAGCTCCCTTTGCTCTGGTAGCAGGTCGCCTGATTATTGCAGCGTTCCGGCCGGTCTTCGTTTCGGCGGGGTTAGCGGGCGGCGAGCGCCTGTTCGATGTCGGCGATGATGTCCCCCGCGTCTTCGATGCCGACCGACAGGCGGATCAGGTCGGGCGCTACGCCTGCGGCCGCCAGCTGCTCGTCGGTGAGTTGGCGGTGCGTGTGGCTCGCGGGATGAAGTACCGAAGTGCGCGCGTCGGCTACGTGCGTGACGATCGCGCACAGTTTGAGCGCGTCCATGAAGCGGATCGACTCTTCGCGGCCTCCTTTGAGCCCGAACGCGATCACGCCGCACGAACCTTTCGGCAGGTACTTCTGTCCCAATTCGTAATATTTGTCACCCTTCAGTCCCGGATAGTGCACCCAGGCTACCTGGTCGTTCGAACGCAGGTATTCGGCCACCTGCTGGGCGTTTTTGCAATGGCGCTCCATCCGCAGGTCGAGCGTCTCGAGCCCGAGGTTGAGCAGGAACGCGTTCTGTGGCGCCTGGATCGAACCCAGGTCGCGCATCAGCTGTACGGTCGCTTTGGTGATGTAGGCGCCTTTGCCGAAGGCGGTGCTGTAGGTCAGGCCGTGGTACGACGGGTCGGGCTGCGTAAGTCCGGGGAATTTATCCGCGTGCGCCTCCCAGTCGAAATCGCCGCTGTCGACGATCGCGCCGCCGACCGCCGTGGCGTGGCCGTCCATGTATTTGGTGGTCGAATGCGTCACGATGTCGGCCCCCCATTCGAACGGGCGGCAGTTGATCGGCGTGGCGAAGGTGTTGTCGACGATCAGCGGTACGCCGTGGTTGTGTGCGATGCGTGCGAATTTCTCGATGTCGAGCACCTCTACGCCGGGATTCGTGATCGTTTCGCCGAACAGCAGTTTCGTGTTGGGGCGGAAAGCTGCGGCGATCTCCTCCTCGGAAGCGTCCTGGTCGATAAAGGTTACTTCGATACCCATCTTGGCCATCGTGACGGCGAAAAGGTTGAACGTGCCGCCGTACACGGTCGCTGCGCTGACAAAGTGGTCTCCCGCCGAACAGAGGTTCAGTACGGCGTAAAAGTTCGCTGCCTGTCCCGACGAGGTGAGCATCGCGGCGACGCCCCCTTCGAGCGCGGCGATTTTGGCCGCTACCGCATCGTTGGTCGGATTCTGCAAACGTGTATAGAAGTAACCGCTCTCTTCGAGGTCGAACAGGCGGGCCATCTGGTCGCTCGTTTCGTATTTGAACGTGGTGCTCTGGTAGATCGGAAGCACGCGCGGCTCCCCTTTTTTCGGCGTCCAGCCCGCTTGTACGCACAGCGTGGCCGGTTTCAGTTTTTCGTTCATCTCTCTCTTTTCGTTTTATAGATACTTGGTGGATCAGGTCTGTCGGGCCGGAGGGCGGGAGTGTCGCAGCCCTTGTCGATACAGGTCGGATCTGCGGCTCAAGTTACGGCTATTTTTGTAAAACAGGTTCCGTTGTGGTGAAATTTCCGGCGAATATCCGTTGAAAACAGGCGGAACCGGGTCCGGTCGGTTTGCTGATCCGCGAAAAAAACTATCTTTGTCTGCGGCATGAAAGCCGTTCGGAGGGGCGTATTCCGCTGTAGGGGGCGCGGGGCCTCAGATCGGAAGAGCGTCGTGTAGGGAAAGAGTGTAGATCTCGGTGGTCGC
>OJUG01004973.1_pt1 | contig 10083 bp, 9 predicted proteins | sample 1599841 | NCBI WGS metagenome assembly OJUG01 (sample SAMN04168659, study PRJEB22393) | human gut metagenome | biome: human gut microbiome; feature: stool | host: Homo sapiens | collected 2014-05-12 | reverse complement strand
CAGTCTGGCCGACAGCGGTGAATTCGGCATCCTGCGTATGATCGTATCGGATGTGGAACGGGCCGTCAGTGCGCTCAAGGAAGCGCGTTTCGGGATCAGTGTGACCGAAGTTGTCTGTTTTTGCTGTCCCAATGAACCGGGAGCGCTTTCAATCGTACTCGACTGCCTAGCCCGAGAGAATGTGTTTATCGAGTACATGTACGCTTTTTCCGACGGAGATACGGCCCGGGTGGTCATCCGGCCGACCGACCTCGACCGTTGTATCGAGATCCTGACCCGTTGTAAATGTAATTTGTTGAACCGGGATAATCTGTCCCAGAAATAGCAGTGTTCCCTTGAAGTACGCAGAAAGGACGGCGCTTCTTAAAAGTCCGACACATTTTGTCTGCATAGTATAAGCGGGATTATCTTCCAATGGAAGATTGTTTTATTGGAAAATAATAATACCTTTGCGTTATTATCTTCTTTAGGAAGATTTTTCCATAGGAATATAATCTTTGTAAAACCTTATACAGACCAGATGAAACATATTATTGTCGGAGGTGTTGCAGGAGGTGCAACGGCGGCGGCGAGGATCCGCCGGGCAGACGAGCAGGCGGAGATCATCCTTTTCGAAAAAGGGAAATACATTTCGTATGCCAACTGCGGCCTGCCGTATTATATAGGCGGTGCGATCACCGAGCGGGAAAAACTCTTTGTGCAGACCCCGGCTTCGTTCGGTGGGCGCTTTAACATCGATGTGCGGGTGGAGAACGAAGTTGTGGGTATCGACCCCATAGCAAAGAGAGTCGAGGTTCGCCGTGCGGACGGATCGACGTATGCGGAAAGTTTCGATAAGTTACTACTGTCGCCGGGAGCGACGCCTGTGAGACCGCCGCTGGAGGGTATCGACTCCGAAGGTGTTTTTACGTTGCGCAACGTTGATGACACCGACCGCATCAAAAGCTATATTGTCTCGCACAAGATAAAGAGCGCCGTTATCGTGGGTGCGGGATTTATCGGATTGGAGATGGCTGAAAACCTGCATCACGCGGGAGCAGAGGTATCGGTTGTGGAGATGGGGAACCAGGTAATGGCCCCGGTCGATTTTTCGGTTGCTTCGCACGTACATCAACATTTATTGCAGAAAGGGGTTCGCCTCTTTCTGGGGCAGAGCGTCGAGCGGTTCGAACGCAGAGGTAATAATATCGAAGTTGTTTTTGCGCACGGTGGGAGTATCGTAACCGATCTTGTGATCCTCTCGATAGGTGTGCGTCCCGAAATCACATTAGCCAAAGCGGCCGGCCTCAGAATCGGCGATGCAGGCGGGATCTGGGTGGACGACTATTTGCAGACCTCCGCGGCAGACGTTTATGCCGTAGGCGACGCCATTGAATTCCCACATCCGCTGACAGGCAAGTCGTGGTTGAACTATCTGGCTAATCCGGCCAATCGTCAAGGGCGCATCGTGGCGGACAACATGGTGTTCGGTAACACGACGAAATACGAGGGTGCAATAGGCACTTCGATCGCCAAGGTGTTCGATATTACGGTGGCTTCTACGGGCCTGGCCGCCAAACGGCTCAAACAGTCCGGTATTCCCTATATCAGTTCGACCACCCATTCGGCCTCGCATGCCGGGTATTATCCCGATGCATTGCCGCTGACCCTCAAACTGACTTTCGATCCCGCGAACGGCAAACTTTACGGTGCCCAGTGCGTGGGTTACGACGGGGTGGATAAGCGCATCGACCAGATCGCACTGCTCATTAAACGTGGCGGCACGGTGTATGACCTGCAGAGAATAGAGCACACTTATGCACCGCCTTTTTCCTCTGCTAAAGATCCGATTGCCATTGCTGGTTATGTGGCAGGCAATATCATCAGCGGAGCGATGCCTGTGGTGACATGGAGGCAAATATCGGAAGCGGATCGCACCGATACGTTGTTGCTGGATGTGCGTACCCGGGAGGAGTTTACCTTCGGTGCAATTCCCGGAGCGGTGAATATTCCACTTGACGAACTTCGCGGCCGGATCGACGAGTTGCCGCACGACAAAGATATTTATATCTATTGCGCGATCGGATTACGGGGGTATCTGGCGCTGAAGATACTGATGGGGCACGGGTTTAACCGTGTCAAAAATCTGTCGGGCGGCTACAAAACCTATGCTACGGCGACTGCGCCGATAGTGAACACAATGGCTCCTGTGGGCGCTTGCTGCACGACCGGCGTGGATACCCGGCGTGCGGACGGGCAGGTCAAAACGGTGCGAATCGACGCCTGCGGGTTGCAGTGCCCCGGGCCGGTTATGAAGATCAAGCAGGCGATAGATTCGATCTCGGAGGGCGAACGGATCGAAATGGTCGCTACTGACGCCGGGTTCTCGCGTGATGCGCAGGCGTGGTGTAATACAACTGGCAACCGATTGGTATACAAATCAGAAGATAAAGGGAAATATACAGTGGTCATAGAGAAAGGTTCGCCCGATACGTGCACGGTTCTGGCTGCGGGTGGTGGCAGGGCCAAAACGCTGATCATGTTTAGCGACGACCTGGATAAAGCGCTGGCGACCTTCGTGCTGGCCAACGGCGCGGCAACCACCGGACAGAAAGTGTCGATATTCTTTACTTTCTGGGGACTGAACGTGATTAAGAAAACAACGAAACCTAAGGTAAAAAAGGATATCTTTGGCCGGATGTTCGGCATGATGCTGCCCTCATCGTCGCTGAAGCTCCGCCTCTCGAAAATGAGTATGCTGGGGATCGGCGACCGGATGATGCGCCACATCATGAAAAACAAGGGGATCGACTCGCTCGAATCTCTACGCCAGCAAGCTATCGATAGCGGCGTGGAATTCATAGCCTGCCAGATGTCGATGGACGTGATGGGGGTGAAGCGTGAAGAGCTGTTGGATGATGTGACTGTGGGCGGTGTCGCCACCTATATGGAACGCGCTGAAGACGCGAACGTCAACCTGTTTATTTAATTGGTTATAGGTAAGGGATTATTGAAGAATTATTGGCAGATCGGGATGGAAATCGTGGCCGGGACCTAAGGTGGTTGGCTCCAATTCCGTTTATGTGTGTGGAGGTCTGTACCTGACCGTCTTTTCGCCCGTGAAGAGCACGGTATGGTGCGCCTTGAGGGAGGATTTGCTGTTCAGTGTGTTCCGGATAAAGTCGGAAACGGATAAATGGTTGTTGAAAATTTGGTGTGACAAGCTGTCCTTATCTAAAAGTCAGGACAATGGATAAACTATGTAAGATCCGCGATATTCAGCGCGCAGTCAATCAATTCGAGCAGAGTTTCGATAAAGAGTATGGAATCTCTTTGAACGAGGGCATGGCGCTCTGTTCGCTGCTAAAGCAGGGGTGCCTCTCGTCGGGTGAGATAGGAGAGTTGCTGGGGCTGACGTCGTCGAACAATTCGAAGATCATGCGCTCTGTCGAGAGTAAGGGCCTGGTCGAACGCGTGATGGGCACAAAGGATAGGCGACAGATGTATTTTTCATTGACACCGGAAGGCAAGGAGCTGATTGCTGCCATTACATGCGAGCAGGTTGAAATTTCGCCTTTGCTCCAGAAATTATTGGAGTAAACAGAAAAGAGTTCGATAGGCAGTACGGGGCCCACCGTACTGCTGGTTACAGACTCCATGTTGTCCGTCTGGGCTTGTTCTCTGTTTCCCGAGGTCCGTAAACCGAAATCTGCAGCACCTTTCATCCTGTCGACACGGGCCTTGCCGGGATCGTCGTGTTATAGTATACGGCAGGTTGTATGTACACAAAAAGAAAAGAGGTCACGATTTTCATCGTAACCTCTTCGTTTTCTGGCTCCTCAACAAGGACTTGAACCTTTTACCCCCCCTCGCCCTCTACCCCCCCCTGATTAACAGTCATATTACTGTAGTTTTCTTTCGTTTTTATCCATTTGTATATGTTTATATAAACAATTATTAATCAGAATCATATGTGTTAATCTTAAGAAAGCGATTTACTTTTAAAAATAAAGTTTTGCTGCATTTGTATGCAAATTGTATGTACAGTGTACATACACAAAAACGGTCGCTTATGTACAGAGATAGCAAGGACGGCATTACAACACTGACGATTTTGGACACCCGGCGCACGAAACAAAGCGGGCTTTATCCGGTCAAAGTGCAGGTTGTTTACAAACGTGTGCAGAAATATTACGCAACGGGTAAGGAACTCTCGCCGGACGATTGGAAGAAACTGCCGGAAACACGGGCGGCCCGACTGTCGCAAATTCGGAACAGCATTAAAAACAGTTACGATCTGCTTTGGAAAAATGTGGAAGAACTCGCGGCTAAAGGCGAGTTTACTTTCGACGCGCTGAATGTGCGTTTGAGCCGCACTACCGGAGATACCGTTAATACCGCTTTCCAAGTCAAAATTGACAGCCTTTTAAAGGAGGAACGGATCGGTACGATGCTTTACTATGATAACATTCTGAAAAATGTCGAGAAATTCGGAGGCAAACAAATCCCTCTCGATTATATCACGGTCGATTGGCTCCGGCGTTTCGAGAAGTTTTTGTTGAAAGATAAAAATCATACGACCGTCGGAATGCATATGCGGGCGATCCGCGCCATGATGAATCTCGCCCGAAAGTCCGGAGCGATCAAAGAATCCCAATATCCTTTTGGGAAAGACCGTTACGAGATCAAAACCGGCGAGGGACGGAAAAAAGCGTTGACATTGGAGCAAATCGCACAAATCCTGAAATACGAGGACGGGAAAGACACGGAACGTTACTGTGACATATGGTTTTTTATGTACCTATGCAACGGTATCAATACCGCAGACCTCGTGCGATTGAAATATAAAAACATTGTGGACGGGGAAATTTGTTATGTGCGTCAGAAAACAGCCAATACAACGAATACTATCAAAGAAATCAAAGCGATTATTACGCCGGAGATGCAAAAATCATAGATCGCTGGGGGAATCCCCCGAGTCCGGATAGTCTGATCTTTCCTCTTATCAAACCGACAGACGATCCGCTGATTCATAAAAAGCGCACGAAAGATTTGACCAAGCGCATCAATGCACACATGAAAATGATCGGAGAAAAGTTAGGGATCGACGGGATCAGCACCTATACGGCCCGTCATTCCTATGCGACGGTGCTGAAACGAAGCGGGGCGAACATCGCCTATATTTCCGAAAGCCTCGGTCATAACAGCCTCAAAACAACGGAAAGTTACCTCGCCTCGTTCGAGAAAGAAGAACGGCAGAAGAACGCCGCTTTGCTGACGAATTTCGAAAACAAATAGCTTTCTTTATATGGAAAATCATCCGGCCATGACAAAAGAAAATGCGATCAAACTGTTCGAGGATAAACAAATCCGTTCCGTATGGGACGAGGATGCGGAGAAGTGGTACATATCCATTGTGGATGTCGTCGCGGTTTTAACCGAAAGCCCGAATCCCCGAAAATATTGGAGCGTGTTGAAAACCCGGCTCAAAAAAGAGGGGAGCGAGTTGGCTACAAATTGTAGTCAACTGAAATTACAGGCCGCCGATGGCAAGTTCTATAAATCCGACGTTGCCGATGTCGAACAGCTTTTCCGTCTGATTCAGTCTATCCCCTCGCCGAAAGCTATCCCACCTCGAAAGCCAAAATCTACAAACTTACTTCCGCCAACCTTCTGCCGCACCGCAAGTACGGCAATCGGCTCGTATTCTCCCGGCGGGAATTGCTCATGTGAGCCGAGAGCCAAACCACATCCAAATCCGAACCCACGCAGGCCGTTTTAGCTGTTGCCCGTAGTGCCGCCCATAAAAAGTAGTACGGTGGACAGCGGGAAACTTATACCGTGCGCCGGGACAGCCAACCCCTCCCTCCGAGATTTTCTAGGTCTCAGAATCCGGGTCCGGCTGTCCCGGCGCTCCCTGTGCAGACTGGTTCGTCGGCACTTTTTCTATTGACATTTTAGTCCGGTATTCGATCTTTTAACCATTAGTACACGGGTAAAAGTAGAGAGGCAAGTTTGTGTTTTTGTAAACAAAAACCGTCTCGCTCCCGTCGGTCGGCGCACGTTCCCGGCGGGTTTACCCTTAAAAACTGTTCACCATGAAAAGAGAATACGACAAGGGCGGACGCCCGAAAATCGGCGAAGGCCGAAAGCAAAAATACATCGTCAGCACACGGCTCGATCCGCCGTTGTACCTTCAACTGAAATCCCTCACCCGGCAGTCGGGTAAACAACCCGCCCAGATCATCCGCGAACTGATCGAGCTCGGCTGAGTGAAGGAGCGGATACGGCGCGAGCATCTCGACTGTATGGTCCAGCTCAAAGGCATCGCCCGCAACCTGAACCGACTGACCAAACTGGCCAACACCGGAGGGTTCGCTTCGGTGGTCCTTTCGCACGGTGCGGTCGTTTCCGAAATCGAGGACATCCTAAAACGACTGCGCCATGATCGGTAAAATCATATCCTGTTCCTCTTTCGCCGAGACGGTCGCTTATGTGATAAACCGACATCGTCCGGAGGGCGGTGGAGCTCACCGAGCGGAGTCCGCAGTCGGCGAAGCCGGTGCGGATCAAGCGAAGCGAGGTAACGGACTTTGCCGGATACTGGCCGCCGAAGGCGTTTCCCCGCCCGAAGTCCGCGACATGGTGCGGGACTTCATGGACCAGACGCTGCTCAATCCCCGGATTAAAAACCCGGTCGGACACATCTCGCTGTCCTTCTCCCCGAAGGATGCAGACAAGATGACTGACGAGAAAATGACGGAAATCGCCGAAGAATACATGGAGCGCATGGGTATTCGGGACACACAATTTCTGCTGGTACGGCATCTGGACCGGGACCACCCGCATTGCCATCTGGTTTACAATCGTGTCGGCAACAACGGGCAAACGATTTCGGACTATAATCCAAAATCTAAATAAGAACAAGCGGAGTTATGTGCTCCGCTTGTTCTTCATATCTTTAGTGTAAATCTGTATATGGTTACCTAAAATGATTCCATTCAGTTTACATCGAAAATGCATAGGTCACAGTTTTCCCAATCGGCCATGTTTGACCATGAATACTGAATCTGTGCGGCGCCGTTTCGTCGAGGTTTTCCCCATTGAGCCAAACGTAAATATAGAGGTCCGCCTGTATCGTATGCGGGAACATCATCAGGGTTTGGTCCCCTTCCGTAATCTGTTGTCCGGCCGCCAAAGGCACATCGAGATCGAACGTATAGGTATTTCGGCTCGCCGCCGTACCTCGTGCGATTTCCCACACCAAACCGCCTTCCGCATCGGGCTGCATGGTGCAGTCTCCGGTAGTGGGAATATCAGCCAACCGAATCCTGCGAATGCGCCTGCCGCTGTTCTGCTCTGCAACCGACTTGACCCTGAACTGAATGGCGGTCAGCGCATGGCGGAAAGTCAGCGGCATCCCTCTTCCCGGATAGACCAGCACATCGTACTCCTCGCTCCGGACAGCATCGGGCGTTGCGATCAACAGATCGATCTGCTCATTCACGTCAGCGGGAACCTTGTAGCGAATTTTTGGGATACCTCCGTCGCCGACCTTCGACAACAGCTTCGCACCCGTCGGAAGCTGATAGGGCGCATAAGCGAAGAACCGAACCCACTCTTTGTTCTTGGGCCAGAAATAACGACGTCCGTCGGGTACCCACCGATCGCTTGCGGCATTCCGGCTCACCCGGACATTGTACATCAGGTTCGGCTTGCACTGCTCGTTCCACTCCCCCGAGTAGGCGTATGCCGAAACCCCGAACGAGTCGTAAAAATCCGCTTCGTCCTCGATTTGCACACCACGTGTCACGGCCTGAGGCCGCCCGGGAACTCCCTCCGTGACGACCGCTTCGAGATACATCGGATGCTCCGCTCCGGCATTCTCCTCCCGTATCGCGTCCAAAGACCTTTCCCGGCTCTGAACGTCGGAACGGAATGCCGCGACATCCGGCTCGGCAGCGGATTCGGACCAGCCGTCCACCACCTCGAAACAAACCGGATCGGTTCCGACAAGCAGGTCTTCGCCCTCCTCTTTCGTACACGACAGCAACCATAGTCCTGCGGCAAGAACCAGTGCAGGACGGGATATTGCGAATAAAGTCGATTTCATACCGTTCATTAATAAATTAATATCGGTGATCTCCTTTCGGGGATAGATATCCTTGCAACCGAGAAGGGAGATCCAACCCCGTCCGGTCGGAAATGACCGCTCCTCTCCCTCCTTCCGCCGGAAGCGGAGGAGTGGGAGAGGAGTTGTCGATGAACTACAATTTGACATCCGTATCGGCAGGATTGGTCGGAATCCAATCGTCCACGGTCACGGTGAACCAGATATAATTGCCTAAGATATCATTGCCGCCTTCGTTCCATTCTTCGGGATCGTACTTGCCGACGCCGTTATCTGTGAAACAAAGCGTATAGGTATAATGGATGCCGGGTTTCCATACGGCGTTGGAAAAGAGTCCGATAGCACCCCAACCGAAGTCTCCGTCTGCCACGATGCTGCCGTCTTTCTTTGTTGCTCCCGGTTCGGGGAATATCTGTGTCCAACTTTCGACTTCGTTGTCTGCATTTAATTTTTTGCGCAACACACACATCTCGAAAGCGAGGTAAGCGCCTTGAGGACTCTCAGTCTCCTGCCAAAAATAATTGACATTCCCATAATAATAATTATGGGTGAAATCCTGTGGAATCAACAACCACTGATCGCCTTCCAACATATCTTTGGCTTCAGCCGTCGTTCCGTCCAATTCGATCTCCTCGTTAAGTGTATAATCATAACGTTGCAGATTTACGTTATGATTATCTCCATCGCCATAGGTTAAACTGCCAGCAGGGTCCGGAGCATTGATCGTCCAGTTCTCAAGAGGGATCAGGCTCTGTTCCGGATTCGATGTTGAACCTGTAATATGTCCGTCCGTCGTATAATCGGTCATATCCTCTGCACGAAATTTGAAAGTTCCTTTCGACGGAATGTTACGCAGGGCGACGCTTCTGATTTTGACCTTCAAGTCTTCGCCGCTCTTCTTGGCTTTGAGGGAAATCTGCGACAGGATATGGCGGAAATTCAACGTAACGGCCGCCTCCTTGACCCCCATCTCTTTGGGGTCCTTAATCGTTCTCGCAATAACGATGTCCGTCTGATTCGCAATCTCTTTGGCAGGAACGTATTTGTTAATCGTATGCGGGGCTTCAACGCCGCTGCCGCTATCATGCCATTGAGGCTGCGATACATACTCCCCAGTTTCGAACTTCGTCACACCGTCGCTTTTGTAGGCTTCTGCCGAACCGTGTCCCGGGGTCAGTTTGGCCGGATACCAAGCGGCGAACGTCAGTTTGTAGCTCGGCCACGAATAATTCTTATTCAGGAAAAATCCCTTGCGTATTTGTATTTCATCACCATCACCGACCTGCTTCTCCGCGTATTTGGCCAATTGACGGTTGAAATAGAACGCGCCGTCGCCGTAGGCCACGACATAAAAGCCGGTTGGGTCCTCTTTCAGCGTTTCCTGGTTGGTAATACCTCCGCGCGTCGCCTTGGGTACGGAAGGTGAAAAAGAGATATAACTCAAACCTTTAGGGTTGGAGTTGGTGCTGATCGTTTCGTTCTTCGAGCAAGCCGTAAAAGCCGCTGCGATAGTAATTGATAAAAGTACCTTTTTAAACATAGCTATAAAAACTTAGAATTGTTACATCGGAATTTCGATTTCAACGCTTCCCCAGTCGTCCACCGAGGGATTCATACCGCCGCCGGGAGCGTCGTCCGTAAACCGCAGCCCGTCAAGGACGATATACACGCGGTGCGGGTCGGACGCCCCGTGTATCTGCGGCGTCACCACGTCTTCGGCATCGCCATAGACCTGGTACTGCTGCGCTCCGCGCGTCATGATGCCGTAGACGACGATTTTGTGGGGTACAGCCGGAACGGGGCAGTGTCCGAAAGTGTAGAAATGCGCCTCCATAGTCGTCGCATCGACCTTACGGAACTCGAACGGAAGGATGCAGGGGTTACCGCGGAGCGCATCGGTGGACAAGCAGCAGGCAGGGGCCATACCCGAAAGGGTTCCGCTGACCTGTACCACCTTGTCCATATTCTCCACG
>OJUG01004958.1_pt1 | contig 10151 bp, 8 predicted proteins | sample 1599841 | NCBI WGS metagenome assembly OJUG01 (sample SAMN04168659, study PRJEB22393) | human gut metagenome | biome: human gut microbiome; feature: stool | host: Homo sapiens | collected 2014-05-12 | reverse complement strand
AGAAAGCTGCTGAAGCTGCTGAAAAAGCTGCTGCTGAAGCACCTGCAGAAGAAGCTGCCGCAGCTCCGGCTGAAGAAGCTCCTGCAACAGAAGCTGCTGCTGAATAATTTTCAGCAGGTTCCGAATAAGAAATTAGGAAAAAGCTATAAATCCTCTTTGGTTCGCCGAAGGGGATTTTTTTATTTTCTGCTATAAAACATAGTAAATAATTAGTTTCTTTCAAAATAAAATGCCTTTCTTTGCATCAGCATAGTTCAGCACGGTTAACTCTTATAATATTAGCATGAAACGAACTGATAAGAAAGCAACATTCGGACAACAGGCAACTAAGGTCACACAATTGGCAGACACGCTTAGTCAAGCTATTTCCAGGAAAGAATTTCTTGAAGGAGATTCTTTGCCTTCCATCAATCAGTTGAGTGCACACTATGGAGTATCGCGCGATACGGTGTTCAAGGCTTTTCTTGATTTACGTGAACGGGGGCTGATTGACTCCACTCCCGGAAAAGGTTACTATGTGACCAGCCAGGTGACTAATGTCTTATTGTTACTTGACCAATATACCCCTTTCAAAGAAGCTTTATACAACAGTTTCATCAAACGACTGCCTATTAATTATAAGGTCGACCTGTTGTTTCACCAATACAACGAGCGATTGTTCAATACCATCATTCGCGAATCCGTAGGAAAATACAACAAATATATAGTGATGAATTTCGACAACGAGAAATTCAGCACAGCTCTTAACAAAATTAATCCTGCACGACTGCTTCTTCTAGACTTCGGTAAATTCGAGAAAAGCAAGTATTTCTATATCTGTCAGGATTTTGACGAGTCTTTCTATCAGGCATTACTGACGTTGAAAGACAAAATGCACAAATACCGTCAGATCGTATTCCTGTTCTCTAAAGGATTAAAACATCCGCAAAGCAGCAAAGAATATTTTATCCGTTTCTGCGAAGAACAAGGGTTCTCATACGAGATACAGGAAGACATTGAAAATCTGGTAGTGCAGAAAGGGGCAGCCTATATAGCCATCAAGCAACAAGACGTTGTAAAGGTGGTCAAACAAGGAAGATTGGAGGGACTGAAATGTGGAAAAGATTTCGGCCTGCTGGCATACAATGATATTCCTTCTTACGAAGTGATTGACGAAGGAATTACCTCATTGACTATTGACTGGGAAATGATGGGGAACGAAGCGGCAAACTTCGTTCTCAATGACGCCTCTGTACAGAAGTACCTCCCTACCGGAGTCAGGCTTCGAAAATCCCTCTAATTTTTTTTGCCGCATATTCAGCACAGTTCAGCACAGAGTTCAATTAATCATATAATATCAAAAAAAGAAACCATGAAAAAGTATCCGAAAATCGGGATTCGTCCCACCATCGACGGTCGCCAGGGTGGCGTTCGTGAAAGCCTTGAAGAAAAAACAATGAATTTGGCTAAAGCCGTAGCCGAATTAATCAGCAGCAACTTGAAAAACGGTGACGGAAGTCCCGTAGAATGCGTGATTTCCGACAGTACCATCGGCCGCGTAGCCGAAAGTGCAGCTTGTGCAGAGAAGTTCGAAAGAGAAGGTGTAGGTTCCACTATCACTGTAACGTCCTGTTGGTGTTATGGTGCGGAAACAATGGATATGAACCCGTATTACCCGAAAGCAGTCTGGGGATTCAATGGAACAGAACGTCCGGGTGCTGTATATCTGGCAGCAGTATTGGCAGGACACGCACAAAAAGGACTTCCCGCATTCGGAATCTACGGACATGATGTTCAAGATCTGGACGACAACGCAATTCCCGAAGATGTAGCGGAAAAGATTCTTCGCTTTGCACGCGCCGCACAGGCAGTAGCCACCATGAGGGGCAAGTCTTATCTGTCAATGGGTAGCGTATCTATGGGTATTGCCGGCTCTATCGTCAATCCTGATTTCTTCCAGGAATATTTGGGTATGCGCAATGAATCTATCGACCTGACAGAGATTATCCGCCGCATGGAAGAGGGCATCTACGACCACGAAGAATACGCCAAAGCAATGGCATGGACTGAAAAGTATTGCAAGGTAAACGAGGGCGATGACTTCAAGAACCGTCCCGAAAAACGTAAAACCCGCGAGCAGAAAGACGCAGACTGGGAATTTATCGTAAAGATGATGATTATCATGCGTGACTTGATGACCGGAAACCCGAAACTCAAAGAGATGGGATTCAAGGAAGAAGCTTTGGGACATAACGCTATCGCAGCCGGTTTCCAGGGACAACGCCAATGGACTGACTTCTATCCGAACGGTGACTATCCGGAAGCCTTACTCAATACTTCCTTCGATTGGAACGGTATCCGTGAAGCATTTGTAGTAGCTACTGAAAATGATGCCTGCAACGGTGTAGCTATGCTGTTCGGTCACTTGCTGACTAATCGCGCTCAAATATTCTCAGATGTGCGTACTTATTGGAGCCCCGAAGCCGTGAAACGCGTGACCGGCAAAGAGTTGAGCGGTCTGGCAGCAAACGGTATTATCCATCTTATCAATTCCGGTGCCACTACGCTCGACGGTTCCGGTCAATCGGTAGACGCGGAAGGCAATCCGGTGATGAAAGAACCTTGGAACCTGACTGATGCAGATGTAGAAAACTGCCTGAAGGCAACAACTTGGTATCCGGCGGACCGTGACTACTTCCGTGGAGGCGGTTTCTCATCCAACTTCCTGTCAAAAGGTGGAATGCCTGTCACTATGATGCGTCTGAACCTGGTCAAAGGTCTTGGTCCTGTCCTGCAAATCGCAGAAGGATGGACAGTTGAGATTGACCCGGAAATTCACCAGAAACTCAATATGCGCACCGACCCCACATGGCCTACTACTTGGTTTGTTCCCCGTCTGTGCGATAAACCGGCTTTCAAAGATGTATATTCAGTAATGAACAATTGGGGAGCCAATCACGGAGCTATCAGTTACGGACACATCGGACAGGACTTAATCACTCTTGCCTCTATGCTCCGCATCCCTGTATGTATGCACAACGTAGAAGAAGACCAGATCTTCCGCCCAGCCGCATGGAACGCTTTCGGTATGGACAAAGAGGGTGCAGACTACAGAGCTTGTACAACTTACGGTCCTATTTATAAATAAGATTAAAACGCAGATTATGATTACCAACGAACATATTGAACAGTTTCTATCACAGGCACATCGCTATGGAGCTGCCAAATTGATGTTATGTAGTAGCGGCAATCTCTCTTGGCGAATTGGTGAAGAAGCATTGATTTCAGGTACAGGGTCTTGGGTACCGACTTTATATAAGGAGAAAGTTTCCATCTGCAATATTGCCAGTGGCACTCCTACAAATGGAGTAAAACCGTCAATGGAAAGTACCTTCCATCTGGGCATTCTTCGCGAACGTCCGGATGTAAATGTAGTTCTCCATTTTCAGTCGGAATATGCAACGGCCGTTTCCTGCATGAAAAACAAGCCGACCAACTTCAATGTAACGGCAGAAATTCCTTGCCATGTAGGTTCGGAAATACCGGTGATTCCCTATTACCGTCCCGGTTCGCCGGAACTGGCCAAAGCAGTGGTAGAAGCCATGTTGAATCATAATTCCGTGTTGTTGACCAATCACGGGCAAGTGGTATGCGGAAAAGATTTCGATCAGGTATATGAACGGGCTACTTTCTTTGAAATGGCTTGCCGTATCATTGTCCAATCCGGTGGAGACTACTCAGTACTGACTCCGGCGGAGATAGAAGATCTGGAAATCTATGTATTGGGAAAGAAAACAAAATAGTATCCGGAAACACATACCATGAAAGATACGCATAGAAACACTTATTTAGCAGCAGACTTTGGAGGAGGAAGCGGGCGTATTATCGCCGGCTCTCTTCTCCACGGTAAGCTGGAATTGGAGGAAGTTCACCGCTTCCCCAATCGTCAGGTTAAACTCGGTAATCATGTTTATTGGGATTTTCCCGCCCTGTTTGAGGATATGAAGACCGGATTAAAACAGGCCGCACAAAGAGGGTATGACGTTAAAGGAATCGGAATCGATACTTGGGGAGTCGACTTCGGGCTTATTGACAAGGATGGTAATCTGCTAGGAAACCCAGTTTGTTACCGGGATGCACGAACGGATGGAATGCCGACAGAAGTGTTCAAGTTCCTAAACGAGCAGCAACACTATGCCGATACCGGTATACAAGTAATGGCGATCAATACGTTATTCCAGCTTTACAGCATGAAAAAAAGTAAGGATGCGCAATTAGACGCAGCCCAACGGCTTTTATTCATGCCCGACCTTTTCAGCTACTTTCTGACAGGAATAGCCAACAATGAATATTGCATTGCCTCTACATCCGAACTACTCGATGCACGACAACGAACATGGTCTTTATCTACCATTCGTACACTCGGACTTCCCGAACATTTGTTCGGCGAAATCATCTATCCGGGTACTATCAGAGGAACTTTAAAAGAGGATATTGCCCAAGAAACAGGCTTAGGATCTGTAGACGTAATTGCAGTAGGTTCACACGATACGGCTAGCGCTGTTGCCGCTGTTCCCGCTACGGAATCTCCTATCGCATTTCTAAGTTCCGGCACTTGGTCGCTGTTGGGAGTAGAAGTAGACGAACCGATACTGACAGAGGAAGCGCGGCTGGCTCAGTTTACGAATGAAGGTGGCGTGGGAGGCCGTATCCGGTTCCTGCAAAATATCACAGGTTTATGGATTCTGCAACGTCTGATGAGTGAATGGAAAACACGTGGCGAAGAACAGAGCTATGACACGCTCATTCCACAAGCTGCCGAAGCAACGATTGCTTCCATCATCCCTGTAGATGATGCACTATTCATGAATCCGGTAAATATGGAAAACGCTCTTATGGATTACTGCCGACGACACGACCTTCCGGTTCCACAGAACAAAGCGGAAATGGTGAAATGCGTGCTCCAATCCTTAGCTTTCAAATATAAGCAAGCGGTGGAAAAACTCAACCGTTGTCTTCCTTCTCCAATTCGCCAACTCAACATTATCGGTGGAGGATCACAAAATAAATTACTCAATCAGTTGACAGCCGACGCACTTGGCATTCCCGTATATGCCGGTCCGGTAGAAGCTACCGCGATAGGAAATATCCTGACGCAAGCAATGGCCAAAGGAGAGATATCCGATCTTCACGAACTGCGAGAGATTGTAAGACATAGCGTAACACCACAAGTTTATCATCCTAAAAAAATAGAATTATAATGACCATGATTCCTAAGACATCACCAAATTTTTGAGAGCTTTTTTGCGTTAAAATAAGCAAAATAGCCCCCAGAAAGCATATAGGCATACCTACCCCTGTAGCAGAAGAAGACATTTTTTGACTTTTCTGTTACAAAAAAAACGATACGGAACTCTTTCTTTTAATAGCTTTTTGCTCGATTCCTAATTAGTTATCCGTATCTGTCCTCACAAGACTATAAGAGACAATGGTACATTGTCATAGTTCACTTGCTTTGGACTTTTCAATATGTAAGTTCTTTCTGTCGTCAGAGGTGTTCAACACTTCCCATTTTCTCTTTTGCTTGCCTATGGCAAACATTCTGCGAATGAGCTTAAACTTGACGGCATTCAATGCCTTACGCTTAGTATCAGAATCTTTTCTGCCTCCTAACTTTCGATTATAAAATATTTGCATTTCCACATCGTACTCAACAGCTCTCAATGCCGCCATAGACAGGTCAGCTTTCACTTGACCATTACAGTGTGCGGAAGGTCGGGCACGCCATTTCACACTGGTACCAGAAGTGTGACTGCATGGAGCTACGCCAACATATCTCGCATATTGCCGAGCTGTGTCAAAAGCGGTAAAGTTTCGTGTGATGGCAATTATGTTTGTTGCATTGACAAAACCAATTCCTGGTATCGTCAACAAATTCTGAAAAGTGTCAAGGACATCTTCCTCCTTGGACATTAATTCACACTCTTCCTGATCTATATTCTCAATGTCATGATTGAGCTTTTTAATGTAGCTCTCATACATGGCAGAATCCTCTTTCGTTTCAAACATCTGCATTCGGTTCATAAAGTTTGTCCGTTGCTCCACAAGGAACTTACGCTCATTGACAAGTTGCTTCAATTGTTGCATAGCCTTGCTTGGCAACTTGTATGGCTTGGCACATTCCGTGCCATCATAACGATAGAGGAAGTCAGCTATCTTTGCAGAGTCATTCTTGTCACTCTTATCTATTGTCCCCATAGGATGATGTTTTACTATACGTGTACTAAGCATACAGAAAGAGTAATTCTTGGACGTGAGGAATTTTTCCAAGTCCAAGGAGTAGCAACCTGTAAATTCCATGCCAAACAGGGCTTGGGAAAGTACCACACGGCTCTTTTTGAGCCATGAGCACATATCGCCAAATCCCTTGCGAGTGTTGTTGAACACCTCATGAGGGAACATTTTGATGTTGGTGTCCTCACGAAATATAGATACATCTATGACCTTTTTAGAGATGTCAATGCCTACAAATGATTTATTTTTCATATCTTTGCACCGCTTTACGAAAGGAACTCTCTATGTCAGGATAAGCCAAATCTTTTAAAAGCTGGTACGGACAGCTAATTCCCTAAAAGGCACTGAGTCTGACATTTCGGGCAGAGGAGACTATATCAAGGGAAAGGGCTTTGCCTAAGATTAAAAAGTTCACTACCTCTGTCTGGAGTTCCTTCCTTTTGAGGATTCCTCGCAAAGGTAGTGCCAAAAGCAACCAAGAGACTCTATCATGGTATAGTAATGGTCTTAAAACACTGTTAGTTCACTCATGGTTGCTTGTTTTTCCCATTTCGATAATTGTCCGTCTCCACATACGGAGTACCTCGTTTTATAACGGCAAACATACGGAGTATCATCTTAAACTTGATTGCATTAAACACTATTCCACTGCATTTTTCCTTTCTCTTGCGTTCCCAGTAATCTCTGATGTTCGGAATGTGCTGCATGCAAACCAAACAGGCAATGGACAAATCTGCCTTTGCCTGTTTAAAGCCTTTCTTAGAGACTGACGAGCCTTTTCTCACAGATGTACCGGATTCTTTCTTGAAAGGAGCGACACCAATATAGCAAGCGTATTTACGTGGGTTATCTATTGCCATGAAGTTTTCGGTCAATACAATGGTTTCAAGAGCGACAACACGCCCAATACCAGGTATTGATGTCAGCAGGGAAAAGTTCTTGTTGATGTCCGCATCTTCTTTTATGTACATGTCAATTTCATTGTCTATGCCTTTAAGTGCATCATTGAGCGTTTTAAGTTGCCCATTCTTACGTTCCACAGACAAATCTGTGTCATACGCACATATATCATGAAGCTGCTGCTTGTAAAGGACTGACTGCTTGACTGTCTGCTTGCGTTCCGCCAAAAGCCTCTTCAACTTAAAATATACAGGAGGAGGAAGTTTTGATGGGTTGCGAAGAATCTTTCTGTGATTCTGCTCACAGTAAATGGCTATGCGGAAAGAATCAAGCTCGTCAGTCTTGATGCGGTCAAGCGAACGCAGTCCATCATCCAAGTCTGGCTCAAAGCGATGCATCTTGCGAGGTTCCACCATCCTATAGATATAATGTTTCTCTTCCAACCACAGTCTAAAGTTTTGGGTGTAAAGTCCTGTATATTCCATACAGAACAAGACTATATCAAACCTCTTGCTTACCTTTGCCACCCATGAACCAATTTTCTTGAAACCTGCATTGTTGTTGCTCACCTTTATATGGGCTTTCTTCCAATCAATGCTTTCTCCGTCATAATAAGCAAGGTCGAGAGTCTGCTTTGAGACATCCACGCCTATGTAAAGTTCTTTATCCATAATTTTGACATTTAATAGTTAAATGGAATCAAGAAAGTTGGCTGGATTATATAAGGACTATGACATGAGAAAGGGCATACCTTGAAAGAAAGATAGTTCACCTTAACACCCATTAACCAAATATCCTAACTTGATTCCTGGGTGCAAAGGTAAAAGAAACACACTAAACAGTCCATCATCTCAAAAGATGGCGTCAGTTATCTTATTCCCTTTATTCTCATTACCTCGTGTTTTGCGTTATGGGGATTCGCAAACGACATTACCAATCCGATGGTAAAGGCATTCTCCAAAATCTTCCGAATGAGCGCTACTGATGGTGCACTTGTACAAGTAGCTTTTTATGGAGGATATTTCGCTATGGCTTTTCCTGCCGCAATATTTATCCGTAAATACTCCTACAAAGCAGGTGTATTGCTAGGGCTCGGAATGTACGCTTTCGGAGCATTCTTGTTTTTCCCCGCTAAAATGACAGGGGAATATTACCCGTTCCTAATCGCCTACTTCATTCTGACTTGCGGACTTTCTTTCCTGGAAACAAGTTGTAATCCTTACATCCTTTCTATGGGAACTGAGGAAACAGCCACACGACGTTTGAATCTTGCCCAATCTTTTAATCCTATGGGATCCCTTTTGGGTATGTATGTGGCAATGCAGTTTATCCAGGCAAAATTACACCCGATGTGTACCGAAGAACGGTCACTGCTCAATGATAGTGAATTTCAAGCTATCAAAGAAAGCGACCTTACAGTTTTGATTGCCCCCTACCTTATTATCGGGCTGATTATCTTGGCTATGCTCATCGTCATACGGCTTGTCAAAATGCCTAAAAACGGAGATCAGAACCACAAAATAGACTTCTTCCCTACTCTCAAACGTATTTTCATGGAAACACGTTATCGTGAAGGTGTAATCGCACAGTTCTTCTATGTAGGCGCACAGATTATGTGCTGGACATTTATCATCCAATACGGAACACATCTGTTCATGTCACCGGATTTCGGTATGGATGAAAAAAGCGCAGAAGTACTTTCCCAGCAATACAACATCATAGCAATGGTCATTTTCTGTGTCAGCCGTTTTATCTGCACCTTTATCCTGCGTTATCTCAATGCCGGAAAATTACTGATGATTCTTGCTATCTTCGGAGGTCTTTTCACATTGGGCACCATCTTCCTTCAAAACATTTTCGGACTCTACTGTCTGGTAGCAGTTTCCGCCTGTATGTCACTGATGTTCCCAACCATTTACGGTATTGCTTTGAAAGGTATGGGAGACGACGCCAAATTCGGGGCAGCCGGTCTTATCATGGCTATTTTGGGAGGTTCCGTCCTGCCACCGTTACAGGCATGCATTATTGACATGAAGGAAATCGGTTGGCTTCCGGCTGTCAATGTTTCATTCATTCTGCCATTTATCTGTTTCCTTGTGATTATCGGATACGGATATCGCACAGTGAAAAGAAACTGGTAAAATAAAGATAAATATCAACCTTTTACTTTGAAAGCAAAAAAAGAGTATGCCTCGACGAGGCACACCCTTTTTTCGGACACAACTTTTGTGATTAGGAAAAATAGTTGATTGATAACGAGTTAGTAAATGACACAAGTACGGATTTATCCGTATAAACATTATTTCGCTAAGGAAACTACTCTTTTCATGTAGGTTTCTATGTAGGTTAATTAATACCAATTGATTCCTACTAATGCGAATTAATAATAAGTCATTAACTAACTCGTTATCAGTCTATGTACACGATTAACATCAGGGGTAAGCAGAACCCGAAAGACACCAAGATGGTCAAGCTGGAGATAATTTTCTTCAAGACCGGTTACGCCCGTGTGCCGAAGGTTATAAACATCACAGGGCTATTAAAAGACTGGGATGTCAAGTCTCAGAGTTTCCGTGTAGGGAGTGCGGAGGCCACTACCAAGAACAAACTGCTTTTCGATTTGCGAACCAAATATCTGCATGTCGCCGATACCTGGGAGATGGAAGGCAGGAACTGGTCGCCCGTCCAGCTATCACATTGCTTCGATGAAATCAAGGCGGCCAAACCCGAGGTCAAAGTAAAGAGTGTCCAGCAGATGATCGATTATCTTGAAGAGACATTCAAAAACAAGAAACGCATCAAGAACGGTCAGATTGTCGACAGCACGACCAATGCTAAACGGTATGTCTATCTCAAGCGTGAACTGCAGGCGTTTACAAAGGAAAAATATGAAAAAGCCTTTTCCTCTTATTTCTTTACGGATATTACAGAAGAGTTTCTTCTTGACTTTGCGTTTTGGCTTAAAGAAAGAGGTATCA
>OJUG01004957.1_pt1 | contig 10152 bp, 9 predicted proteins | sample 1599841 | NCBI WGS metagenome assembly OJUG01 (sample SAMN04168659, study PRJEB22393) | human gut metagenome | biome: human gut microbiome; feature: stool | host: Homo sapiens | collected 2014-05-12 | reverse complement strand
ACCAGGTTCCGGCCGCTGCGAGCTGGGAGGTCGACCTGTTCGGTCGCCTGCTGAACTCCAAACGCGGCGCACGTGCCGCGCTGATGCAGAGTGAAGCTTACGCACAGGCTGTCCGCACGCAGGTGATCGCGGCGATCGCGAATACCTATTATACGCTGCAGATGCTGAACCAGCAACTGGCGATCAGCGAACAGACCGTGATCTCGTGGCGCAAGAGCGTCGAGACGATGAAGGCCCTCAAACTGGCCGGAAGCGTCAACGAAGCGGCCGTGGTACAGAGCCAGGCGAACTGCTATGCTATCGAGGCTTCCTTGCCCGATCTGCGGCAGAATGTCCGTGAGGTCGAAAACACGCTGTCGAACCTGCTGGGTGTCGCTCCGCAGTCGATCGAGTGTCCCGGAGTGCTGGCCGACCAGTCGATTCCGTCGACCCTTTCGGCCGGAGTGCCCGTACAGATGCTGAGCAACCGTCCCGATATCCAGTCGGCCGAAGCCGCGTTGATGGCCGCCTACGCCGCGACGAATGTGGCCCGTTCGGCGTTTTATCCGAGCCTGACGATCAGCGGGGCTGCCGGATGGACCAACTCGCTGGGCAATATGGTTATCAATCCGGGTAAGGCGATCGCCAATGCCGCAGGCTCGCTGCTTATCCCGATCTTCAACCAGGGAAAGAACCGTGCGCAGCTGCGTATAGCGAAAGCCCAGCAGCAGGAGGCGCTCAACGCGTTCCAGCAGAGTATCCTCTCAGCCGGCAGCGAGGTGAGCAATGCGCTTTACCAGTATAAAGCCGCCGGAGACAAAAGTGCTTCGCGCAAAGAGCAGATCCGTTCGCTGGAGCTGTCGGTGAACTATACGCAGCAGTTGTTGCAGTTGGGTACTTCGACCTACCTCGAGGTGCTGACCGCCCAGCAGTCGTTGCTGAACGCCCAGCTGACGCAGGTGTCGGACGACTTCCAGAAAATGCAGGCCGTGGTGAACTTGTACCAGGCATTGGGCGGCGGCCGTGACATGAGCGTAAAGATCGGCTCGAAAGCCGCTGAAAAAGCGGTGAAGGCCGAAGGCAAGAAGTTTCGCAAGGAGTTCCGCCAGAACAACAAATAGTCCTTGTAGTGTCTGGACCGACTGAAGGTCGGACGGTTGAATACGATTGTTTTCGGCGTCCCGGTTCATTCGGGTGCCGGATGGAAATAAAAACTCCGGGAATATCCCGGAGTTTTTATTGTATATGTATTTGTCTGTTGGTTTCACGGAGGGATAGAAAAACGGCAATGCAATATTTCTCGTGTGAAGATTCCCCAAAATGATTACCTGTATAGGTTATCGTTTACATGCTTGTTTTCTGGCAGGCTTGTCCTGTCCTGGAGAGCTTGTACATATATATATATTATCTGCAGATTAAGGATCACTGTAAATCGAAATCAATAGGGGGCATTACGCCCCCTATTGATTGGTGTTCATGTGAATCAATAGGTTCGCCGGTCGTCCGTCGCGCGAATTAATTCGCAGCTGTCTCGCCGCCCATCATATCGAGCAGTTCGTTGGTGATCGCCTGCTGGCGCGACTTGTTGTACTGGATTTTCAGCTCCTGAAGCAGCGCTGTCGCATTGTCGGTCGCCATCTGCATCGCGATTGTGCGGGCCGCATGTTCCGCAGCCGAAGAATCGAGCAGGATCGTGAAAATTTTGAGGCTCAGTACCTGCGGGACCAGAGTCTGCACCACTTCCGCCGCGCTCGGCTCGACGATGTAGTCGGGCCTGTATTGGTCGGGGTTCTGCTGCGGTTCTTCCGGCATTTCGACGGGCAGGTACTGTTCGTCGGTCATCACCTGTACGGCCGTGCTTTTGAAATGGTTGTAGATCAACTCCACGCGGTCGACTTCACCCTTTTCAAACATCTCCATCAACTGTTCCGCCAATTCGGCAGCGGCCTGGTAGTCCGGTTTGTCGATCATCGACTGGTAGCTGCCTTGAGGCTCGTAGCCCTCTTTCCTGACTGCTTTCTCCACTTTTTTGCCGATGGGGTAGATCAGGATGTTCTCATGGCCCAGCGACTGGTAATCTTCGAGCCGGGCGTTGAGCTTTTTGATCACATTCGCGTTGAAAGCGCCGCAGAGCGACGTGTTCGACGAGACGGCCACCAACGCCACGCGCTGTACTTCGCGCTCGCGGGCCAGCGTCGAGTCGACCTGCACGCCCGAGGTAAGGAACCCCGCGAGCATGCTGTTGAGTTTCTTTTCATAGGGCAGCATGCTCTCGATGGCCGCCTGCGCCCGGTGCAGCTTGGCCGAGGCCACCATCTTCATCGCCGAAGTAATCTTCAGCGTGCTGTTGACCGATGCGATTCTTGCTTTGACCTCCTTGAGCGATGCCATGGCCTATGCGGTTTTGAGCGATGCGGCTACCAGCGCGGCCACTTCGTCGAGTTTTGCGGTGATCTTATCGTCGATAACACCTTTTTGCAGCGTTTCGAGCACATCCGTACCCTGCAGGTTATTGATCAGGGCTTTTTCGAAGTCGTGCACCTTGTCCAGGGGGACGTCTTTCAGCAGGCCGTGGACACCGCAGTAGAGAATTGCGATCTGTTCCCCGACAGGCATCGGCGAGTATTGCGGTTGCACGAGCAACTGCGTATTCTTCTGTCCCTTGTCGATCGTCCGTGCGGTAACCGGGTCCATATCGCCGCCGAATTGCGTGAAGGCCTCCAGTTCGCGGTATTGCGCCTGGTCGATCTTCAGCGTTCCGGCCACTTTCTTCATCGCTTTGACCTGTGCGTTGCCGCCCACGCGGGATACCGAAATACCGACGTTGATCGCCGGGCGGATACCCTGGTTGAAAAGGTCGGTTTCGAGGAAGATCTGGCCGTCGGTGATCGAGATCACATTCGTCGGAATATAGGCCGACACGTCGCCCGCCTGCGTCTCGATGATCGGCAGTGCGGTGAGCGAACCGCCGCCCTTGACTTTCCCTTTGAGGCTTTCGGGCAGGTCGTTCATCTGTTCGGCCACCTCCTGCTGGTTGATGATCTTCGCCGCACGCTCCAGCAGGCGCGAGTGCAGGTAGAAGATGTCGCCCGGATAGGCCTCGCGGCCCGACGGACGGCGCAGGATCAGCGACACCTCGCGGTAGGCGACGGCCTGTTTCGACAAGTCGTCGTAAACGACCAGCGCATCGCGGCCCGTGTCGCGGAAATATTCGCCGATCGCGGCGCCCGCGAACGGCGCGAAATATTGCAGTGCGGCAGGGTCGGCGGCCGTGGCGGCTACGACGATCGTGTAGTCCATCGCGCCTTTCTCCCGCAGGGTGTTGACCAGCGCGGCTACCGTAGAGCCCTTCTGGCCGATGGCCACATAGATGCAGTAAACCGGTTTGCCCGCGTCGAAGTTTGTTTTCTGGTTCAGGATCGTGTCGATCGCGATCGAGGTTTTTCCGGTCTGGCGGTCGCCGATGATCAGTTCGCGCTGTCCGCGGCCGATCGGAATCATCGCGTCGATCGCCTTGAGTCCGGTTTGCAGCGGTTGGTTCACCGGTTGGCGGAAGATGACGCCGGGGGCCTTGCGTTCGAGCGGCATTTCGGTCGTTTCGCCGCCGATCAGCCCGAATCCGTCGAGCGTCTCGCCCAGCGGGTTGATGACGCGGCCGAGCATTCCTTCGCCCACCTGGATCGAGGCGATACGGCCCGTACGTTTGACGGTGTCGCCCTCCTTGATGCGGTCGGTGGGACCCAGCAGCACGACGCCGACGTTGTCCTCCTCGAGGTTCATCACCACGGCTTTGATGCCGTTGTCGAACTCGAGCAGCTCGTTGGCCTCGGCGTTCTCCAACCCGTAGATGCGGGCCACGCCGTCGCTCACCTCGAGCACGGTACCCACTTCGTCGAACCGCAGGTCGGTATCGATCCCCTCGAGCTGCATCCGCAGTACGTCCGATACTTCGCTTGGTTTGATATTTTCAGACATAGTCGATCTTAATTATGGGCCTGCCGGGGCAGGCATTGATACATTTAGACAATCCGCTTGTTGCGGTCGATGAACTGCTCGCGGATCTCCCGCAGCTGCGTCGCGACACTCGCGTCCAGGCGCATCGAGTTCATCTCGAAGATAAACCCGCCGAGAATGTCGGGGCGCACCAGTGTCCGCAGTTCGACGGTCCCGTGCGTGCGTGAGACGATCCACTCCTTGAGCCGCTGCTCGGTGGCTTCGTCCACCGCCACGGCGGTCTGCAACTCGCCGGTGCTGATGTTGTGCGCCCGGCGGTAGAGGGCCATGTAGTCGAGCGCCATGCGGTGCAGCAACTGCATGCGTTTGTGGCGCAGCACCAGTTCCACGAACCGTTTCAGCTCGTCGCTCGGGTCTCCGCCCGCGGCGTTGTAAACCAACCCGCTCTTTTGTTCCGGCGTGAGGACGGGATTGTCCAGCGCGCGGCGCAAGGCGGGCTCTGCCGCGAAACTGCCGGCTAGCCGTTGCATCTCGCCGTAGACACGTTCGGTAGCCGATTTTTCTCCGGCGTACTCGTACAGAGCCTTGGCGTAGCGCGAGGGGATCATTCCTGTGTTCATCTGCTCGGTGCTTTACTGGATGTTATTCTGTCCTGCCTTCATGACGGGCGCTTCGTCCAACAGACGGTCGATCATGCTCATTTGCGCCGCCGACGTGTCGAGTTTCTCGCGGATGACCTTCCCGGCGATGTCCACGGCCAGCAGTGCGATCTGGCTGCGGGCTGCGCGGACGGCGGCCTCCTGTTCGAGGCGGATCTGCCGCTTCGCATCGTCGATCTGCCGCTGAGTTTCGGCCTGCGCCTTGGCTTTCGCCTCGGCGACGATCTGGTCGCGTGTGGCCGACGCTTCGTTCAGGATCTTCATCTGCTGTTCGCGCGCGCTTTGGAGCAGCGCTTCACTCTGGGTCTTGACCTGCGCGAGCTGGTCGTTGGCCTCTTGGGCCGCCTGCAGGGACTGCTCCACGTATGCCCTGCGCTCCTCCACCATCCGCGTGATGACGGGGAAGCCGTACTTGGCCAGCACGGCAAAAACCACTCCGAAGGAGAGGAGCATCCAGAACAGAAGGCCCGATTCGGGTAATAAGAGTCCCATGGTCGTTCTTTTTTAACGGTTTACAGCGCGAGGAAGCAGACCACCACGGCGAACAGGGCAACGCCTTCGACCAGCGCCGCGATGATGATCATGTTCGTACGGATGTCGTTGACCGACTCGGGCTGGCGTGCGATGGCCTCCATGGCCGATCCGCCGATCTTGCCGATGCCGATGCCGGCGCCGATGGCGGCCAGTCCGGCGCCCAAGGCTGCGCCCAGTTTCCCAATGCTTAATCCGGCTGCTGCCTGCAGTAAAATGGAAAGTAACATAATCGTTTGGTTTTATTGGTTTTTTATTGTGCCTGTATTGGTTTAAATCGGTGTAGTGTGTGAGCCGTGCGGCCTGGATGGACCCCGGCGGTTTATATTTCCTGTTCTTCTTTCTTGTGGTGCGGTTCCACGCGCGCCAGTCCGATAAACACCGCCGAGAGCATCGTGAAGACGTAGGCCTGGATGAAGGCTACCAGCAATTCGAGCAGGTTCATGAAGATGCAGAAGATCACCGACACCACCGTCATCGAACCGTTCACCACCGGGCCCATGCTCACTGTCACGAACACGAGGCAGGTGAGGCTGAGGATCACCGCGTGTCCCGCCATCATGTTGGCGAACAGACGGATCATCAGTGCGAAGGGTTTGGTCAGGATACCGACGAACTCGATGGCCGGCATCATCGGCACCGGGCATTTGAGCCAGGTGGGCACTTCGGGCCAGAAAATCTCTTTCCAGTATTCGCGTGTTCCGAATACGTTGGTCATGATGAACGTCGCGACGGCCAACAGCAGGGTGATCGCGATGTTACCGGTGACGTTCGCCCCGCCGGGGAAGATCGGAACCAACCCCATCAGGTTGTTTATCAGGATGAAAAAGAACACCGTCAGCAGATAGGGGGCGAAGCGTTTGTAGTCTTTGCCCACGCAGCTCTTGATCAGGTCGTCGTGGATCATCATCACGGCCGCCTCCATCAGTCCGACGAAACCGCCCGGGGCCGATGTGCGCACGGGATGGCGTTTGTACCAGCGTGCGGCGCCCAGTACGATCAGCATCAGCAGCGCGGAGTTGAACAGCAGGGCGAAAGCCGTTTTCGTCAGCGACAGGTCGATCGGGCGTACCTCTTCGCCTGCGGCGTTGCGCTCGACGATCTTACCGTCGTAGTCGCCGCCCTGTGCGATGTAGAAGCCCTCGTAACTTTGGCCGTGGGCCACGCGCGACGACGAGAAGAGGTGCCACCGCCCGTTCTCCCCGCGCACGATTACCGGCAGCGGTACGGTGATGTGGGTTTTGCCCCACGTGGTGATGTGCCAGTCGTAGGAGTCGCCGATGTGCCCGAAGACGATGCCTTTTACGTCGACCGCCTCTTCGGCTTTGTTCTCGGCAGCTACCTCTTCGGCGGCCGTCGCGTCCGCGTCGCCGATCACCCCTGCGTCCGGCGCTTCGGCGGCGGGTACGGTGTCGTGGTGTTCCCATCCCTCGCCCCTGGCCTGGGGCACGAAGGCGAAGAACGTCAGCAGCAGTCCCGTTACGAGCAGGATATGTCTGTAAGCTTTCATCTTAAGCCTTTCCTCCTTTACGGCTCTTCTCATACAGCCAGAAGAACCGGGTTTCGAAAATCAGATAGACCAGGTACCAGAACAGGAACAGCAGGATAAACGGATGCTTGGGCTGGTCGCTCAGTGCGATGAATGCGCCCACGACGCCCACGCTTGCCACGAGTTTCGCGACCTTGAAATACATGAAGCCCTGTGTCGATAGCCTGCCGTCGCGTACCGGCCGGTTCAGCATCCATGCGAATCCCAGCGCCCACACGTAGAAATAGAGCATGATGTAGGGATACAGCGGCGTGTAGTACTGCGGCAGCCAGCCGTAGAGCGGCAGCGCCACGACCCAGCCTCCCGCGACGGTGATCGCCGTGAGCCAGAGGATGTACCGCTGCGAGAGCCTCCGTTTGGTGTGTGTGTCTATCTCGTTTGCCATGTGTCGTTTTTGTTTGCGGCCCGCACCCCGTGTCCGGCCGTACAACCGGTTATGCTTCGTTTTTGCGTTCGGCTCGGGGAGACGGGGTGTCTCTGTTCCTGTGTGCCGTTTATTGCTGGATGCAGACCGAAACCTCGTCTTTTTTAACCTCCACGAAGCCGCCTTTCACCGCGAAGCTCTGCTCGTCGCCGCCTTTTTGCCGGAACCGCACCTCGCCCGCAGTGAGCGACGAGATGAGCGGTGCATGGTGGCGCAGCACGGTGAATTCGCCGAGGGTGCCCGGCAGGGTCACGCTCTCCACTTCACCGCTGAACAGCGTGCGTTCGGGGGACAGGATTTCTAAGGTCATACGGCAGCCTGTGCTAGAATTTTCTTACCCTTCTCGATGGCTTCCTCGATCGTGCCGACGTTCAGGAACGCCTGCTCGGGCAGGTAGTCCACCTCGCCGTCGAGGATCATCTTGAAACCTTTGATCGTATCTTCGATGGAGACCATCACGCCCGCTACGCCGGTAAACTGCTCGGCTACTGTGAACGGCTGCGACAGGAAACGCTGCACGCGGCGCGCGCGGTTCACCGTCTGGCGGTCTTCATCCGAGAGTTCCTCCATGCCGAGGATCGAAATGATGTCCTGGAGTTCCTTGTTGCGCTGCAGGATTTGTTTCACGCGCTGCGCGGTCTGGTAGTGCTCTTCGCCCACCACCAGCGGGTCGAGGATGCGCGAGGTCGATTCGAGCGGATCGACGGCCGGGTAGATACCCAGTTCGGTGATCTTACGGCTCAGCACGGTGGTTGCGTCGAGGTGCGTGAAGGTGGTCGCCGGAGCCGGGTCGGTCAGGTCGTCGGCCGGCACGTAGACCGCCTGGATCGAGGTGATCGAACCCTTTTTCGTCGAGGTGATGCGTTCCTGCATCGCGCCCATTTCGGTGGCCAGCGTCGGCTGGTAACCTACGGCCGAGGGCATACGCCCCAGCAGCGCCGACACCTCGGAACCCGCCTGTGTGAAACGGAAGATGTTGTCGATGAAGAAAAGGATATCTTTCGTGCCGGTGCCTTCGTCGCGGAACGACTCGGCCACGGTCAGCCCCGACAGGGCCACCGACGCACGGGCTCCCGGCGGTTCGTTCATCTGGCCGAACACCAGTGTCGCCTGCGATTTTTCGACTTCGTTGAAGTCCACTTTCGACAGGTCCCATTCGCCTTTTTCGAGTCCTTCCATGAACTCTTTGCCGTATCGGATAACGCCCGACTCGAGCATTTCGCGCAGCAGGTCGTTACCCTCGCGGGTACGTTCGCCCACGCCGGCGAATACCGAGAAACCGTTGTGTTTTTTTGCGATGTTGTTGATCATCTCCATGATCAGCACGGTTTTGCCCACGCCGGCGCCGCCGAACAGACCGATTTTGCCGCCTTTCGAGTAGGGTTCCAGCAGGTCGATTACCTTGATGCCGGTGTAGAGTACTTCCTGCGAGGTGGTCAGCTCGTCGAATTTCGGCGGATCGCGGTGGATCGGGTAGGCGCCTTCGTTCATGTCGGGTTGTTTGAGCCCGTCGATGGCGTCGCCCACCACGTTCAGCAGGCGTCCCTTGACCTGTTCGCCGATGGGCACCGTGATCGGGTGCAGGTAGGAGACGGCCTTCATGCCGCGGTGCAGTCCGTCGGTGGAGTCCATAGCCACCGTGCGCACCGTGTTTTCCCCGATATGCTGCTGCACCTCGATGATCAGCTTGCGGCCGTCGTCGCGGACGATGGTCATCGCGTCGTGGATGCGCGGCAGGGTCACTTCGTTTTCGGCGCCTTCGAAATAGACGTCCACCACCGGTCCGATGATCTGCGAGACGCGGCCCGTTACCTCTTTGGCCTGACGAACGCCCGATGTAGTTTCCGCTTCCATATGCTAAAGATGTAGTTATTTCAAAATTTTAGAATTAATCAAAGGTACGCATTTACACGAAACTGAAAAGTCCTGATCGCTCTTTTTGATGTTCTAAATCTCGCTTTTCTGAGATTTTTAACTTTTTTTATAAACAATGTGCGTTTTTATCCGTTGCTTCGGAAGGCGTGTAAGGCCTTGCGGAGCGTGTTTCGCAGCGGTTTTCCCGCCGGGCGTGCCGGATTGGGAAGCTGATGCCGCATTGTTCGATTTGTCCGGAGTAAAGCGTTTTTCCGTCGAACAATCCGCAAAATAGCGAATAAATATGAAATGTGCATGCTCCGGGTCTGAAAATTTACGAAGAATTCATCAGCGGGTCTGTTTTTTCAGTGTCGCCGCAAGCGGTTGCGATCCGGCTTTGCCCGGAAGTTTTTATATGGTGTTTTATATTCCCTGACGTGTTCTGCCGTCGGAACTGCGGACTGTCTGGACATGTGCCCGGACTTTGGAATCCCGGCGAATTGTTTATCTTTGTCGGGATACCTTGCCGGACAGGCGGTGCCTTGTCGTATGGGCGGTTGCCGGCGATGCACCGATAGGCGGTGCGGTTAGTTTATAAACCCGGCGGTGCCTTTGCCGGTAAGGTGTCGCAATGGATAGGAGCGAATCCCAAATTAAATAAATCACCTAAACGAATATGAAAAGACTTTTTTTGTATGTGATTGCCGCATTGCTGGCGGTGCAAGGAGCGCGGGCGGCCGCGCCCGCGCAGTATGAGCTGAAGCTCCGCAGCGGACAGAAGATGCGTATCGACGTGTGCAGCGACCGGATTTTTCGGGTTCGCGTGACGCCTGCCGACACCTTTGCCGAGTCTCTGCTGGAGCGTTACGGATTGTTGAAAACCGACTGGGAACCGGTGCAGGTGACCCAGCGCAATGAGGGCGGCGCTATGGTGCTCAGCACGCCGGCCTGCCGCATACGCGTCGATAGGAAGGACGGACGCATCAGCGTGACCGACCTGAAGGGAAACGTCATCCTGCGCGAGGCCTCGTACCTCGCCCCGGGCACTCCGCTCGTTATGACGCTCGGGCAGTCGCTCAACGAGAAGTTCCAGAAGCCGCGCCGTGACGAGGCGATCATCGGCGACACGACCAAAAACGGGGCTCAGCAGCAGCAGACCGAAGTGGGCGATATGGGCCGCAACAGCATCCTGAGCTTTACCC
>OJUG01004951.1_pt1 | contig 10172 bp, 8 predicted proteins | sample 1599841 | NCBI WGS metagenome assembly OJUG01 (sample SAMN04168659, study PRJEB22393) | human gut metagenome | biome: human gut microbiome; feature: stool | host: Homo sapiens | collected 2014-05-12 | reverse complement strand
ACACCCTGCGATCTGGTGGCGGCCAAGCCGGGGGTGATCACGTCCATGATCGTGCGCCAGGGTATCGCCCAGGTGGCCATCGGAGATGAGGTGGAGGTCACTGTCCGCAATGGAGAGGTGACCCGCATCACCGCCCTCACCCAGAGCGTCAACGTCACCGGCACCGTGGACCGCATCATCCAGGAGAGCAGCGGCTACACCCTGGAGATGACCCTCTCCGACGGGGAGGAGGTCTCCTACTCTGTCAGCAGCGGCGTCTCCGTGACCCAGAACGGCCGGGATGTGAACCTCTCCGACCTGCGGCCGGGCTACAAGCTGGGTCTGGCCGTGAACGGGGAGCACGTCACCGCCATTGAGGTCCAGCAGGCCGTCAACAGCAGCAACAAGCTCTCCGGCACGGTCCTCTATGTGGACAGCGGCGAGGATTATCTCTACCTCCGGGCCGTCACCGACACCGGCGGGGAGGAGATGGTCACGGTTCGGATCCGCCACGGCAGCGACAGCCCCACGGTCATCCTCAATGCCAGCACGGGAGAGACCATGGATGCCTGGGAGCTGGACAGCGGCTATTCTGTGGAGGTCACCGGCTCCTATGACGGGAGCGAATTTGTGGCCACCATCATTCTCTGCTATTAAATCCCACTGGGACACAAACAGAGGGCGGCTGGAATCTCAGATTCCAGCCGCCCTCTGTTTGTTTGTTTCGGAAGGTTCGGTTCACTTCTGGGCGTACCGGGAGAGGAACTGCCGGGTGCGCTCCTCCCGGGGGTGTTCGATGACCTGATCGGGGGAACCCTGCTCCACGATGACGCCGCCGTCCATGAAGATGACCTGGTCGGCCACATCCCGGGCAAAGGCCATCTCATGGGTGACGATAATCATGGTGGTCCGCTGTTCCGCCAGCTCCCGAATGACCCGAAGCACCTCGCCGGTGAGTTCCGGGTCCAGGGCGGAGGTGGGCTCGTCAAAGCAGAGGATGTCCGGGTGCAAGGCCAGGGCCCGGGCGATGGCCACCCGCTGCTGCTGTCCGCCGGAGAGCTGGCTGGGGTAGTGATTTGCCCGCTCACTGAGGCCCATCTTCGCCAGCAGCTCCCGGCCGTCCGCTTGGATCTCCTCCAGGATTTGCTTTTTGTTCTGCTTGAAGTCCGGCTGCTCCTGGGCCAGCAGCTCCCGGGCCAGGGTGACGTTCTTCAGCGCCGTGTACTGGGGGAACAGATTGAAGGACTGAAACACCAGCCCGAAATGGAGCCGCTTCTTCCGCACCTCGCTCTCCCGCTGGGTGGCGGGATCGGCGGCGTCAAAAATCAGATTGCCCGCCACAGAGATGGTACCCTGCTCCGGCTTCTCCAGGAAATTCAGGCACCGCAGCAGGGTGGTTTTGCCGGAGCCGGAGGAGCCGATGATGGCCAGGGCCTGGCCCTGCTCCAGATCAAAGCTGATGTCCTCCAGCACCCGGGTGGCGCCGAAATGCTTTTCAATGTGATGTACTTCCAGAATTGCCATAAATCGGTTCCCTCCTTACTGAAAGAAGTCCAGCTTTTTTTCAAGCTTGCCCAGCAGCACCGTGACGATGCCGCTGAAGATCAGATAGTAGACAGCGGTGAAGAACAGGGGCCACACCAGGCCCGCAATGTTGGAGTTGCCCTTCATAAAGGACTCGCCCATCCAGATGACCTCCTGCAATGCGATGACCCGGGCCAGGGAGGTGTCCTTCACCAACGTGATGATCTCGTTGGAGATGGGGGGGACGATTCGCTTGATCATCTGCAGCAGGGTGATGTGGCGGAAGATCTGGGCTTTGGTCATGCCCAGGACCTGGCCTGCCTCCTGCTGGCCCTTCGGCACTCCCTGGATGCCGCCCCGGTAGATCTCGGAGAAGTAGCAGGCGTAATTGATGATGAAGGCCACACACACGGATATCATCCGCCCGGACTCACCGCTGGGCCAGTTGAACCACTTCTGGATGCCGGGCACATAGAACAGTGCAATGATTTGCAGCACCAGAGGCGTGCCCCGGATGACCCAGACCACCAATCGGCAGATGAGGCGGATGGGCCGGAAGACGATGAGGGCCCTGGCGATTCGGCCCGGCTCCCGCTTCTGCCGCCGCAGGAACCAGTGGACCGGCCGGGCAAAGGGCGCTAGGCGGCTCATGGAACCGAAGCTGATAACCAAGCCCAGGGGCAGTGCCCCGATCAGGGTGATGAAAAACAGCTGAAGGGTCTTGAGAAATCCGCTGTTCAGGGCCGACAGCACGGTCCGGAATGTGCTGGAGGTAAAAAATTCAATCATGGTATCGTCCTCTCAAGGTCAGTGTGGTAGAGGGGGAAAGCCGCCGAAAAGCAGAGCGCGCACTGCGCACTCTGCTTTTGGAAGATCCGCAGGGGAAGAAGCTCACTCCAGGATCACGGCGTCCTGCAGGCCGTAGGTGGTAGCCACCTCCAGCACGGTGCCGTCAGCCGTCTTCTCCGCCAGGAAGGTGTTGAAGGCGTCCACCAAGTCGGACCCCTGCCGGAAGCCCACGCCATATTCCTCGGAGGGCAGGTCCTGGGCCTCATTCAGGTTCAGGCTGTAGATCAGATCGGCGTAGCTGGTGCCCTCGCCGGTCATCTCAGCGGCCATCAGCACGTCGATGACGGCGGCGTCGGACGTGCCGGCGGCAACCTCCATCAGGGCGTTGGACTGGGCCTGGACCGGCACGGTGGTGGCACCCAAGGCCACGGCGGCATCCTCACCGGCGGAGCCGGACTCCACAGCGATGTTCAGGCCCTCCAGAGAGGTCAGGCCCTCGAACTCAGCGGCCCGGTCGGCAGGATAGACCAGAGTCTGGTAGTTGGTGCAGTATGGATTGGACGTACCCATAGCAGCCAGAACGTCGTCGGTGAGAGTCATACCATTCCACACGCAGTCGATGGCCCGGGAGTTCAGCTCTTCCACCTTGTAGTCCCAGGTGATCTCCTGGAACTCCACGGAGACGCCCAGGCTCTCGGCAAACAGCTTGGCCAGGTCGGCGTCAAAGCCGATCCACTCATCGCTGCCCTCTTCCTTGTAGTCCATGGGGGCAAAGTAGGTAATGCCCACCACCAGGGTGCCCTTATCCTGGATATAGGCCACGTCGCTCTCGGGAGCGGTGTCACCGGAGACTTCTTCCCCTGTGGGCTGGTCATCAGTGGCGGCGTCCTCGTCAGAGGTTCCGCCGCAGGCGGCCAGAGAGAAGGTCATGGCCAGGGCCAGCAGCGCTGCCCACAGCTTCTTCATGTTTTTCATCGTCAATCCTCCAAATCTCTGGACGGAGATACCGTCCGTTTCATTACATTAGCAGTTTACCACACTAAATTATCCGTGTAAAGCCGCAAAATCAGCCAAGAACGGAGAAGGCCGGCTCCTGAATTTGTGCATCTTCTCCAAAACAAGACGGGCTGTCATACTTCGCAGCAGCCGGACATAGAGTGGAACAAGACTATGGAGCGGAAAAAGGACGGGATGCTATGAATACCAGTATCTATCAGAATATCGCCACCCGCACCGCTGGGGATATCTACATCGGCGTGGTGGGTCCCGTGCGCACCGGGAAGTCCACCTTCATCAAGCGGTTCATGGAGACCCAGGTGATCCCCAACATCGACAACGTCTACCGCAAGGAGCGGGCCCGGGATGAGCTGCCCCAGAGCGGCTCTGGCCGGACCATCATGACCGCCGAGCCCAAGTTCGTCCCGGAGGAGGCTGCCCAGATCCAGCTGCCGGACGGGGCGAGCTTTTCCGTGCGGCTGATCGACTGTGTGGGATACATGGTGAAGGGCGCCATCGGCCAGATGGAGGACGACACCCCCCGGATGGTCACCACCCCCTGGTACGACCATGAGATCCCCATGACCGAGGCGGCGGAGATCGGCACCCGGAAGGTGATCGCCGAGCACTCCACCATCGGCATCGTCATCACTACCGACGGCACCATCTCCGACATCCCCCGGGAGGACTACCTGGAAGCGGAGGAGCGGGTGATCCGGGAGCTGCAGGAGCTGGGGAAGCCCTTCATCGTCCTGCTGAACTCCGCAGACCCCCGGGGCGACCGGGCCCAAGCCATTGCCAAGGACATCTCCTCCCGGTATGAGGTGAACTGCATGGCCGTCAACTGCCTGGAGCTGGACGAGGACGCCGTGGCCGCCATCCTGAAGGCGGTGCTCTACGAGTTCCCCATGCAGGAGCTGGACCTGTTCCTGCCCCCCTGGGTGGATGCCTTGCCGGCGGACCATCCTATCAAAGCGGGCCTGTATGACGCCATCCGTCAGAACACCGCCCAGCTCCGCCACATCCGGGAGGTGGAGGGCGTCATCGCCGCCCTGGGGGAGAGCGAGCACATCAGTGAGGCCAGAATCTCAGCCATCGACCTGGGCACCGGCGTGGCCGCCGCACGGCTGGCCTTGCCCCGGGAGCTGTTCTACAAGACCCTGTCGGAGCAGTCCGGCTTTGAGGTGGGGGATGATGGGGATCTGATGAGCCTGCTGACGAAGCTGGCGGCGGTGAAGGCGGAGTACGACAAGGTAGCCGGCGCCCTCCACGACGTCCGAGAGACGGGCTACGGCATCGTGGTCCCCGGCATCGACGAGCTGAAGCTGGAGGAGCCGGAGATCATGAAGCAGGGCGGCCGGTACGGCGTGCGGCTGAAGGCCAGCGCCCCCAGCATCCACATGATCCGGGCGGACATTGAGACTGCCGTCAGCCCCATCGTGGGCAACGAGAAGCAGTCCGAGGACATGGTGAACTACCTGCTGCAGGAGTTTGAAGGGGATACCAGCAAGATCTGGCAGTCCAACATCTTCGGACGCAGCTTCCACGAGCTGGTGAACGAGGATCTGCAGGCAAAGCTCAAGCGGATGCCGGAGGACGCCCGGCGGAAGCTCCAGGAGACCCTGACCCGCATCATTAATGAGGGCAGCGGGGGACTCATCTGCATCATTCTGTGACGCAGACATCATAGAAAGGGCGCCGGAGGAATCCGGCGCCCTTTCTTACTATTCCAGCCTGTCCCGGAGGGAGCTGGGAAAAGGCCGACTCGCCCGGTATACGTGAGACCGACCACCACAAAGGGAACCAAAAGACGCCGAACAGCGCAAGGATTGGGGGATTCCTGTTCAGATGTCCCAAAGGCATCCCTGAAGAAGAAATTTCCTCCGATGCCCTCACCGCTTCATCCGGGGATCGCAGGTGCCGAACCGCCGGACATTTTCCCGCCCCTGGGACAGGGTCAGCCCATGATTTTCGTCGCTGGGCTCGTTGTCGGAGGAAATGAACACGTCGTTCTCCCACCAGCATACCGGGCAGATGTAAGCCACCGCCTCCTCCGGCGGGACCGGGAGGGTGATCTGCCCACAGCAGGGACAGGGATAGCGCCCGGGCCGATCCTGAGCTGCCGGAATCGGAGGCTCCGGCGGCCCATAGCCGTTGAACGCCTTCGGCGCGTAAAACATCTTTTTTCGTGTGTGCGCCATGGAGACCACCTGCGTCTCACAGCGCCGTGCCACGAGTGGGGACATACAGCCCGGTCATGTCCACGCCCTCCAGCTCCAGCAAGAACTGCTTGTTGGCCACGCCTCCGGCGTAGCCTGTCAGACTTCCGTCGCTGCCCACAACCCGGTGACAGGGGATCAGAATGGAGATGGGGTTGTGGCCCACGGCGCCGCCCACTGCCTGGGCCGCGGCAGAAATCCCCTGGCCCCGGAGCGTCCGGGCCAGGGCGCCGTATGTGGTGACCGTGCCGTAGGGGATCTCCAGCAGCAGGCGCCACACCGCCTGGCGGAAGGGGCTGCCCTGGGGGGCCAGAGGCGGCAGAGCCGGAAGGGGAGCCTTGGCAAAATAGGCGTCCAGCCAGGCGGAGGCCTGCTCAAATACCGGCAGGTCATTTTCCTTTACAGCATTTGGGAGTCCAGCACCAAAGTATTTCTGCCCATCCAGCCACAGCCCTGTGAGGGCTGTGCCGTCCGAGGAGAGGGTCAGCATTCCCACCGGGGAGGGCTTATGAAAGATCATCCACATACAATTACACCTCAAATCAGGATCAGAGTGATGGAGCGATTGCAAACGAATGTAAGTCGTTCAACAGGGACCGCTTGATTTGTCCGGCGCGGAATGGGCGCTCCGGCGGTACGCCAGCGGGGACTGTCCTGTGCCGGACCGGAAGGCCCGGTAAAAGGCGGAGAGACTGTCAAATCCGGCCTCCCCGGCTATTTGGGCAACGGGCTGGTCCGTCTCCCGCAGCAGGCGGCAGGCTTCGGTTACCCGAAGCGTTCCCAGGCAGCCGTGGAGGGTGGTGCCGTAGGCTGCATGGAACAGATCGGCCAACCTCCGGCGGGAGAGTCCCAGGCCGTTCAGCGCGGCTGACAAGTCCGCCTGATCCCGGAAGTGGCGATGCAGCAGCGCCATGGCCTCCGCAGCAACGTCTTGGCCCGGGGAAAAATCGGTCAGGTCCGGGCGGCAGCGCTTGCAGGGGCGGAACCCCGCCGCCAGCGCAGCGTCCGCCGTGGGGAAGAACCGCACCCGGTCCCGCCGCGGCGGTCGGGAGGGGCAGGAGGGACGGCAGAAGATGCCTGTGGAGGCTACGCCGTAGAAAAATGCGCCATCATACCGGCGGTCGTTGTCCAGGACCGCCTGCCAGCGCTGCCGGTCTGTCATGTGTGCCGCCCCCGTTTTTTGTCCGGTTTCCGTCCGGCGCCAGGGTCCGTCAGCTCCGGCAGGGCGCCGCAGGCGATGGCCCAGAGGTACAGGCTGGCAGTGGTGCCGTAGGGGCTGTACCGCTTCCGCAGGCGCTGGAAGGTCCTCTGGTCGATGGACCGCTTTCGGTACAGCATCCGCATCCCCCGGAGGATGGCCAAGTCGCCCCAGCTGACCACATCTGGCCGCCGGAGGCCGAAGATCAGCAGCATCTCCGCTGTCCAAGGCCCCACACCCCGCAGGGAGGTGAGGCGGGCCAGCACCTCACGGTCCTCCATTTCCGCCAGGGCGTCTAGATCAAAATCCCCGGAGGCCGCTTTCCGGGCAAATTCCAGGATGTACAGCGCCCGGCGGCGGGTCATGCCCAGGGCCTGGAGCGCCTCGGCCGGCATGGCCGCGACCGTCTCCGGCACAAGCGTCCCGGCCGCTGCCTGGAGCCGCTGCCACACTGTCCGCTGGGCAGCCATGGATACCTGCTGGCCGATGATGTGATGGATTACGGAGGAGAAGAGGTCCGGGTCCACCTCCCGATGGATGGGGCTGATCCGGTCCATGGCCGCGCCCAGTTTCAGGTCTCTGGCACGCAGATAGGCAATCTCCGTTTCACCATAGGGAAAATCCATGGCGCCTCCTCCTTTCGCGTGTGTTCAACAAAAGTATAGCAGATCCGGCGGCAGATTTCTTCCCGTTTTCGGACGTTTCATCGAAAAATTTTCCCTCTGTCCCGGCCTTGCATCCGGCGGCAAGGCGTGATACCATAGAACACGATCAAGATCAGAAGAAAAAAGGAGAGAGGCTTATGCTGCTGGCCATTGATGTAGGAAACTCCAACACCTCTGTGGGGCTGTTTGACAGGGACAAGCAGCTGCGGTTTCTGGCATCCCTGGACACGGACAGCCGCAAGACCGCAGACCAGATCAGCATCGACCTGATGAACCTGTTCGCCCTGTATCACTTCCGGTTTGAGGATGTGACGGGGGCGATCCTGTGCAGCGTGGTCCCCCCCCTGAACTTCATGATGGAGAAGGCTCTGGCCCGGCTGCTGGGCAAGCCGCCCATGGTGGTGGGGCCCGGTGTGCGGACGGGGCTGAACATCCGGCTGGCGGTCCAGTCCCAGGTAGGGGCGGACATCGTGGCCGACGCGGTGGCGGCGCTGGAGAAATTCGAGCCTCCTATCGTCACCATCGACATGGGCACCGCCACCACCATCGGCGTCATCTCCGAGGGCCGGAATTACGAGGGCGGTATGCTGCTGCCGGGGGTCAACGTGTCCCTGGAGGCCCTGAGCCGCCGGGCGGCCCAGCTGCCCGCCATCTCCCTCCAGCACCCCAAGGTGTTGATTGGCAAGACGACGGAGGACTGTATGCGCTCCGGCATCGTCTACGGCACCGCCGGGATGCTGGACGGGGTCATCGACCGCATCCGGGAACAGTTCTCAGGACGGACCCTCAGCGTGGTGGCCACCGGCGGTAATGCCCCGGTGATCGTGAAATACTGCCGGAACAAGATCGTCTACGACAAGTACCTGCTGATGGACGGGCTGTGGGCGATCTATCAGAAGAACAAGTGAGAACAATGACATTGGGGGCAAGCAGTCCTGTGGTTTTCGAGACAGAACGTCTGGCTTTCAGAGAAATGAATCAGGATGATTTTCTTGATTTGGCGGAGATGCTGCAAAATCCGAAGGTGATGTATGCCTATGAACATGATTTTTCCAACTCGGATGTCCAACAATGGCTTGACCGGCAGATCGGACGATATCGGGACTATGGATTTGGCCTGTGGGCGGTCATATCGAAAACCAGTGGTGTCATGGTTGGGCAGGCAGGCCTTACTATGCAGCCATATCGAAATAAAGACGTGCTTGAAATCGGATATCTGCTCAAGAAGGAGTTCTGGCACTGCGGGTATGCAAGAGAGGCAGCTGAAGGCTGTAAACGATATGCGTTTGAACAACTGAAGCGGGACCGGGTATCGTCCATCATCAAATCGGATAACCTTGCGTCAATCAGGGTGGCGGAGAGCATCGGCATGCGCAAGGAAGATACGTTTCTCACCCGATATTACAGCGGAGAAATGCTTCATTTCTTGTACTCTGTCTACCGAGAGACACGGTGCTGAAGAAAAAGAGATCACCCAAAGCGGGTGATCTCTTTCCTGTTCTGCGGTTTCGCTGCCGCTTACTTTATCAGGACTTTCTTCAGCTTGGCGAAGCGGGGCAGGGAGTCCTCCTTGGGCAGCTTGGGCTCGCCCTGGATCAGGGGCAGCACATAGTCGATGAAAGGCTTCTCCACGCCGTTGTGGGCGACGTTGATCCACTCGATGGGCACCTTCTTCTCGGTGTTGGCCACATCGGTCAGGGGCAGCAGCTTGGTCTTGCAGACGTACTGGCCGTCCTCATAGCTGCGCTCGAAGCCCACCATCTTGTCGGTGATGCCATTGACGGCGTTCTCCACAGCGGCCTTGCCGCTCATGACGGCCTCCTCGATATCGGTCTCGGACGCTAGGTGGGCACCGCACCGCTGGAGGAGGGAGAGCTCGATGCCCCGGACCTTGGCGCCGGTCTTCTCCTTGACTACCTGGGCCAGCAGGGAGGCCAGGCCGCCCAGCTGGGCGTGGCCGAAGCCGTCGGTGGCAGAGGTCTTGGCCTCGGAGACGAAGGAGCCGTCGGCGTAGTGGATGCCCTCGGAGACGGCCACCATGCAGTTGCCCTTCTCCTTGTAGATGCGCTCCACGTCGGCCAGGAACTGGTCCATGTCGAAGTCCACCTCGGGCAGGTACACCAGATCGGGGCCGGCGCCGTAGGCGGTGGCCAGGGCGGCGGCGCCAGCCAGCCAGCCGGCGTGGCGGCCCATGATCTCAATGATGCAGACCATGCCGGTGTCATACACCCGGGCATCCTGATAGACCTCCATGCAGCTGGTGGCAATATACTTGGCGGCGGAGGCGAAGCCGGGGCAGTGGTCGGTTCCGAACAGGTCGTTGTCGATGGTCTTGGGCACGCCCATCACGCGGCACTCATAGCCGACCTTCTGCATGTACTTGCTGATCTTGTTGCAGGTGTCCATGGAGTCGTTGCCGCCGTTGTAGAAGAAGTAGCGGACGTCATACTTCTTGAAGATCTCCAGAATCCGCTTGTAGTCGGTGTCATCCACATCCGGGTCCGCCATCTTGTACCGGCAGGAGCCCAGGGCAGAGGAGGGGGTGTATTTCAGCAGCTCCAGCTCTGCCGGGTCCTCCTGGCCCATATCAAACAGCCGGTCGTTCAAAACGCCCTTGATGCCGTGCTCCGCGCCCAGGACGCGGGTGATGCTGGGGTTCTTCAATGCCGTGGCGATGACGCCGTAGGCACTGGCGTTGATGACGGAAGTAGGGCCGCCGGACTGGCCGAAAATGCAGGCGCCTTTCAGTTCACAGATCGGAAGAGCGTCGTGTAGGGAAAGAGTGTAGATCTCGGTGGTCGC
>OJUG01004942.1_pt1 | contig 10184 bp, 10 predicted proteins | sample 1599841 | NCBI WGS metagenome assembly OJUG01 (sample SAMN04168659, study PRJEB22393) | human gut metagenome | biome: human gut microbiome; feature: stool | host: Homo sapiens | collected 2014-05-12 | reverse complement strand
CTTCTTTTAGGATGTGCCCTTGCAGAGGCAACAGCTATTTACGGTTTCGTTATCGGTCTTCTGATCGTTATCATGCTTGGCTAATTAATGGATAAAGAATAACTAAGAAAGGCAGGTGGGACAGGTGATCGAGATTAACATCAACCTGGTCTTTACAATTATTAACCTGATTGTTCTTTATCTTTTAATGAAAAAGTTCTTATTTGGTCCGATCCTCAATGTGATGGAGCAGAGAAAAAACATGATCGACCAGCAGTTCGCAAGTGCCAAAGATACAGAAGAACAGGCATATGAACTGAAAGGCAAATATGAAGATGCACTGAAATCTGCGAAAGACGAATCCATGCGTATTGTAAACCAGGCAAAGGATGAGGCAAAAGTACAGGCTGAGCGTATTGTAAAAGATGCAAACACACAGGCTGGTGCAATGCTTGACAAAGCAAAGGCAGATATCAGGACAGAGCAGGAAAATGCTATGAAGGCTATGGAAAGCAGAGTGGCAGAGATCGCGCTGGATGCAGCCTCAAAGATCATGGGAGAGAAAAACAGCAGTCAGCAGGATTTGTCCCTTTATGACCAGTTTATAAAAGAGGCAGGTGATTCCAATGACGGAAACAAGCATTAATTATGCAAAAGCATTATATGAGCTTTCTGTCCCGGAAGAAGCTGTTTTGGAGACAGAAAAGATTTTCAGGGGTACCCCGCAGTTAAAAGGTGCCCTTGAGAATCCACTGGTTTCTTTAAAAGAAAAAGAACATGTAATTGACAGAGTCTTCCCGCAGGAGATGAAAAATTTCCTGAAGGTGACCTGTAAATATCAGAAAATCAGCAGCATTTATGATATTCTGGAAGCATACGGCGATTATAGTCGCAAGCAGAAAGGTATCCTGAAAGCTGTTCTCACATATGTAACAAAACCGGAAGAAGCCCAGAAAGAGAAGATGGAAGATTTCCTTCGCAGGGAATTTGGAGCAAAGGAAGTAATCCTTACTCTCAGAGAAGACAAATCTTTGATCGGAGGCTTCATTCTTTCTGCCGGAGACAAAGAGTTCGACTGGAGTCTCCGCGGACGTTATAACAATTTAAGACAGAAATTGACACGGAGGTGAATAAAAGTTGGCTGCAATGAATCCAGATGAAATCATTTCGATTCTGAAAGAAGAAATTAAGAATTATGACGAAATCAGCAAGGACCAGGAAGTAGGAACAGTCATCTCCGTCGGAGATGGTATTGCCACGGTACATGGTATTGATCATGCTATGTATGGCGAGGTTGTAACCTTTGAGAATGGTCTGAAAGGTATGGTTCAGGATATCCGTGCAAACAGCATCGGATGTATCCTGTTCGGTCATGATACCGAGATCCGTGAGGGTACCAGAGTCGTTCGTACCGGCAAGAGAGCCGGTATCCCCGTAGGTGACGGATTCAAGGGCAGGATCGTGGATGCTCTGGGAGCACCCATCGATGGCGCAGGTCCCATTAAGGAAGAGGGGTATCGTCCCATCGAGCAGCCTGCTCCTTCCATCGTGGACAGACAGTCCGTAGGTGTACCTATGGAGACCGGTATTCTGGCAATCGATTCCATGTTCCCCATCGGTCGTGGACAGCGTGAGCTGATCATCGGTGACCGTCAGACCGGTAAGACCTCCATCGCCATCGACGCCATCCTGAACCAGAAGGGTAAGGATGTGGTATGTATCTATGTAGCCATCGGTCAGAAGGCATCCACCATTGCAAAGCTGGTAGGAACCCTGAAGAAGAACGATGCCATGGATTACACTATTATCGTATCCGCAACCGCCAGCGATCCTGCACCCCTGCAGTACATCGCACCTTATTCCGGTACGGCACTGGCTGAGTATTTCATGTATCAGGGCAAGGATGTTCTCATCGTATATGATGATCTGTCTAAGCATGCGGTAGCTTACCGTGCACTGTCCCTGTTACTGGAGCGTTCTCCCGGACGTGAGGCATATCCCGGAGACGTATTCTATTTACATTCCAGACTGCTGGAGCGTTCCGCAAGACTGAGCGCAGACAAGGGCGGCGGTTCCATTACCGCACTGCCGATCATCGAGACTCAGGCAGGCGATGTATCCGCATACATTCCGACCAACGTTATCTCCATCACGGACGGTCAGATTTTCCTGGAGAGTGATCTGTTCTTCTCCGGTATGAGACCCGCAGTCAATGTCGGTCTGTCTGTATCCCGTGTCGGCGGTGCCGCACAGACCAAGGCAATGAAGAAGGCAGCCGGAAGTATCCGTATCGACCTGGCACAGTTCCGTGAGATGGAAGTGTTCACACAGTTTGCATCCGATCTGGACAATGCCACCAAGGAGCAGTTACAGCACGGTCATGTATTGATGGAGCTGTTAAAGCAGCCTCTGTGCAGACCTTTAAGCATGGCAGAACAGGTTATGACCCTGTGTGCAGCCAACGGCAGAGTAATGCTGGACGTGCCTGTAGATCATGTGAAGGATTTCCAGATGCAGTTCTTAAGTTACATGAAGGAGCAGCACAGTGACATCGTTCGTCAGTTAGAGACCACCAAGGCACTGGATGACGAGCTGAATAAGCAGATCTGCGATGCAGCTGAGGAATTTAAAAAGGAATTTTTGCAAAAATAATATTTGCAAACAGTGATAGTAATATAGGAGGTTAACATGGCAAATACGCGAGAAATACAAAGTCGTATGAAAAGCATTCAGGATACTATGAAGATCACCAATGCCATGTATATGATCTCTTCCACAAAGCTTCGGAAAGCCAAGAAGAATCTGGAAGAGACGGAGCCTTACTTCTATACTCTGCAGACTATGGTCAGCAGAATCGTCCGTCACTTACCGGAGATCGACAATAAGTACTTCGATGAGCGTAAGGACAAACCGGCCGAGGAGAAGACTACGGGACTGGTAGTAGTCACCGCAGATAAGGGACTGGCCGGAGCCTATAACCATAATGTACTGAAGATGGCGGAAGAGCAGATGCAGAAAGCCGGACAGACAGGAAAATATAAGCTGTTTGTCGTGGGTGAGCTGGGACGTCAGTATTTCGGACACAGAGGCATCGAGGTGGCAGAGCAGTTTCATTATACTGCACAGAACCCGACCCTGCATCGTGCCCGGATCATTACGGAGACGATCCTGGAGCAGTTTCAGGCAGAGCAGCTGGATGAGGTATATATTATTTATACCAATATGGTAAACAGCGTGACAACCGAACCGCAGATGATGCGTCTGTTACCTATCATAAAAGAACGGTTTATTACCAAAGACGGACAGGATCTGAGTATGTATCAGGAGCCGCTTGTCATGACACCGTCCCCGAAGGCGGTGCTTGATAACATTGTTCCCGATTTTGTCATGGGATATGTATACGGCGCATTGGTAGAATCGTTCTGCAGTGAACAGAACGCCAGAATGATGGCCATGGAGGCTGCAAATAAAAATGCATCCGCCATGATCCATGATCTGTCCATTCAGTACAACCGGGTACGGCAGGCTATGATCACACAGGAGATCACTGAGGTCATTGCCGGTGCCAAGGCTCAGAAAAAGAAGAAAAAGGCAAGAAAGGAGGTCCTGAGCAATTGAGTAACGTAAGTGAAAAAAATCATGGTAAGATCGTTCAGGTCATGGGACCTGTTGTAGACGTAGAGTTCGAGAACAATGACCTTCCTTTTATCAAGGATGCTCTGGAAGTATACAGCGAAGGTAAACGTCTGGTCATGGAAGTGGCACAGCATATCGGCAACAATACCGTCCGCTGTATTATGTTAGGTGCCAGTGAAGGACTCTGCAAGGATATGGATGTTATTGCTACCGGTAAAGGAATTCAGGTTCCGGTAGGTAAAAAGACACTGGGAAGATTGTTCAACGTATTGGGAGAGACCATCGATGGTGGAGAATCCCTGGAGGGAGAGGAGCATTGGGTCATCCACAGAGATCCGCCTTCCTTCGAAGAGCAGAGCCCGGTCGTAGAGATGCTGGAGACCGGTATTAAAGTTATCGATCTGCTGGCACCCTATGCAAAGGGTGGTAAGATCGGTCTGTTCGGTGGTGCCGGTGTCGGCAAGACTGTGCTGATCCAGGAGCTGATCCGAAATATTGCTACGGAGCACGGTGGCTATTCTATTTTCACCGGTGTCGGCGAGCGTTCCCGTGAGGGTAATGATCTGTGGAGTGAGATGAAGGAGTCCGGAGTATTAGAGAAGACCGCGCTAGTCTTCGGTCAGATGAATGAGCCCCCCGGAGCACGTATGCGTGTCGCCGAGACAGGACTGACCATGGCAGAGTATTTCCGTGATGAAGAGCACCAGAATGTGTTGCTGTTCATTGATAACATCTTCCGTTTTGTGCAGGCAGGTAGTGAGGTATCCGCACTGTTAGGCCGTATGCCTTCCGCAGTAGGATACCAGCCTACATTACAGACAGAGATGGGTGCGCTGCAGGAGCGTATCACATCCACCAAGAACGGATCCATTACTTCCGTACAGGCAGTCTATGTGCCTGCGGATGACCTGACAGACCCGGCACCTGCGACCACATTCGCACATCTGGATGCCACCACGGTTCTGTCCCGTTCTATCGTAGAACTGGGAATCTATCCCGCGGTAGACCCTCTGGAGTCCACATCCCGTATCCTGGATTCCAGAATCGTAGGTAAGGAGCATTATGAGACCGCCCGCGGTGTACAGGAGATCCTGCAGAGATATAAGGAATTACAGGATATTATCGCCATCCTCGGCATGGACGAATTGTCCGAGGAAGACAAGCTGGTCGTATCCAGAGCCCGTAAGATCCAGAGATTCCTGTCCCAGCCTTTCTTCGTGGCAGGACAGTTCACCGGTCTGGAAGGAAAATATGTACCGATCAGCGAGACCATCCGTGGATTCCGTGAGATCCTGGATGGCAAGCATGATGATATTCCGGAGAGCTACTTCCTGAATGCCGGAAGCATCGATGATGTACTGGCAAAGGTTCATGCATAGCATGAGAGGGGAGTCCAGATATGGCAGATAAAGATTTTCAACTTCGTATCATAACCCCGGAAAGAGTGTTCTATGAGGGAACTGTGGATATGGTAGAATTCAATACCACGGAAGGACAGATCGGTGTCCTTCCGGGACACATTCCCCTGACGGTGATCGTGAAGCCGGGTATCCTGCATATTACGGAGAAGGACGGAGAGAAGGAGGCAGCACTGCATTCCGGATTCGCCGAGATCCTTCCCGAGGGAGTTACCATTCTGGCAGAGATCATCGAATGGCCCAATGAGATCGATGAGAACCGTGCGGAGGCAGCACTGCACCGTGCGGAAGAGAGACTGCGCAGCAAGACGCCGGAGACGGATATTGCCAGAGCAGAGACGGCATTGCAGAGAGCAATGGCGAGAATTCAGGTGTTGCGATAATTTTCGCAGCACCTGTTTTTCACTTTATAGAGAGAAAATGCATATGCTATAAAAAAGCATGAGGCATTTTAAAATGGTAGCAAGACCGTTTTTTATGACATTGCCCGGATATCCCGGAAGAATGGATGAAAAAGAAATATTAAATGACTTGGAATATCTGCAGCAGACCTATCCCGGAGAAGTCAGACGCTGTCAGCGCAGGATTGCGGAAATATTGGACAAATACGATTACGAAGGAAGTATGATCTATGACGAATATCCGGACCGCTTCAGCCTCTACCGGATCGCTGATACCATTGGTAAGATCCTGGAGCGGGAATCGGGAAAAGTCTCCGGAGATCTGATCCAGGTACTGGTGTGTGATGAGATCTACAAGAGAAGACACGGCGGAAAACGCGGAATGATTGCATTTTTATAGCAAAGAGGAAGCATTTATGTTACAATGAACACTGTGAATTCATCAGGCATGAAGCGTATGGAAGCAGGATAAACTATGGAAGAATTGAGAATACTTTTACAGAAAATTTTGAATAAAGATCTGCAACAGATCATTCTAAGCAACAGTCGTAATCCGGAACAGATACAGAAAGTAAAGATCCGACCGGTATTGATCCGGGACGAATTATTGTTTCAGGAGACGAGATACAAAGGAACGCAGGTATTTCATGAGAATTATACAGCGGCGCAGATGACGGACGGAATCTGTGCCGCATTGCAGGAACAGTTCCGGCAGGGAGAATTTACGGCAAAAAGCTTACAGGCTACGGCGTTAGTCAGTAAAAAAGGAAAGCTGACTCTGAAGGTGAAAAATAACGGTGCATCAAAAGCGGGGAAAAGTACCGCTCCCGAACAGGAGGATCTGCAGGTACTTTCGCATAACCGTACCAAGCATTATATCTTAGAGGAAGGAAAGCCTGTGGATTTTCTGGTGGGACTGGGTGTGCAGACGCCGGACGGCCGTGTGACGAAGGCGAGATTCGATAAGTTCCGCCAGATCAACCGCTATCTGGAATTCATCGAGGATGTGATCAATGAACTGCCGACAGACCGGACGATCCGGATCATTGATTTCGGCTGCGGCAAATCTTATCTTACTTTTGCCATGTATTACTATCTGCACGAATTACAGCATAGAGATATTCAGGTAACCGGACTGGATCTGAAGACTGATGTGATCAAACATTGCAATGAACTGGCGGAGAAGCTGGGCTATGACAGATTAAAATTTGAACGGGGAGACATCAGCACCTATGAGGGAACGGATGTCGCGGATATGGTGGTGACACTGCATGCCTGTGACCTGGCAACGGATTATGCCCTGGACAAAGCGGTAAAATGGGGAGCCAGAGTTATCCTGGCGGTACCCTGCTGTCAGCACGAACTGAACAGACAGATTAAGTGTGATTCTCTGAAGCCGGTATTGAAATATGGGATCATCAAGGAACGTATCGCGGCACTGCTTACAGATGCCCTCAGAGCGAATCTCCTGGAACAGCAGGGGTACGAGACACAGATACTGGAATTCATCGACATGGAACATACTCCGAAGAATCTGTTGATCCGTGCGGTGAAAAAGGGCAGCATGCGCCTGAAGCACAGTACGGATATCCGTACTGTGGAGGAACTGCTGCATGTGGCGCCGACACTGGACAAACTGCTGAATAATAAATGAGTGAAGAAGCAAGAATGAAGAAAACGATTATTAAAATTGCCGTGTGCGTTGTGGTGTTTATAGCATCAGCGTTTATCATCGGCGGCATTATGAATCAGGGACATAATAACATGACCATGGAAATGGCTCCGGCGACACTTCCCGTGATCACTATGGAGAGCGGCGGTGTGGCATGCAACGAGCTGCATGGCAACACAGTGGAAATGGATGTCGCATACCAGAAAGATACCGTGACTATGCTAGGTGCGGGAAGACAGGCAAATTTTACCGTGGATACCTATGGCAGAGAAATCACGGGAATTTCCATGGAAGTCCGCAGCATTGATGGTTCCCGACTTATAGAGAATGGAGAGGTCACCGGATGGAAGGCAAGAGGTAAAAGCTTTCCGGTCACGCTGACTTTAAAAGACCTGATCGATACCAATACACAGTACAGCCTGACCCTGATCCTGGAATTGGAAGGGGAACAGAAGGTCTACTATTATACGACGATTCTGTGGAACGACGACCTGCATATCGCAGAGATCCTGGAGTTCGCATCGGATTTCCATGGGAAACTGTATGACAAAGAAGCGGCAAAGGAACTGACTAAATACCTGGAACCGAATTCGAAACTGACGGATAACGGTACTTTTCACAAAGTGAACATCCACAGCAATTTCCAACAGATTACCTGGGGGAACCTGGAGCCTGCCCAGGAGGGAGCAGCTTCCCTGCGCCTGGTACAGGTGAATGGGAACATTGCTTCCCTGCTGATGGATTTTGTAGTGTCTACCGGTGAGGGGAAAAATAAGATATATTATAGCGTGGAAGAATACTATCGCGTCAGATATACCTCGGAGAGAATGTATCTGCTGGATTATGAGCGGACCATGACGCAGATCCCGGATACCGGGCGGATGTATGCCAATGATAAGATTCTCCTGGGGATCACGGATGAAAATGTGGACATGATGGAGAGCACCGATGGAAATACCGTGGTATTTTCCGATAGGGGACAGCTGCTTTGCTATAACGCGGTGACCAATGGGCTCACGGTGATCTTCTCTTTCTATGACAAGGACAATGCGGACTGTCGTACGCTGTATGACCATCACGGTATCAAGATCCTCGATGTGGACGAGGGCGGCAATGTAAAATTTGCCGTATACGGCTACATGAACCGCGGAAGACATGAGGGCGAGACCGGCATTCAGATCTTAAGTTACGACAATTCGCTGAACACCATCGAGGAAGAGGTCTATATTCCGTATTCCAAGAGTTATGCAGTGCTGAAAGACGAGATGGGCCAGCTTTTGTACCGGAACAGGCAGGAGCATCTGTACTTTTTCCTCGAAAACGGTGTCTATGATGTGGATCTGGAGAACCGAAGCGCAGAGCAGCTGGTAAGCATCCGGCAGGATGACAGTCTTCAGGTATCGGAGAATCATGAGATCATCGTATGGCAGGAAGGGGACGATATCAATCACAGTGATCAGCTGAATGTGCGGAACCTGAATACCGGAGAACAGACCGTGATCCGGGCTGAGGATGGGGATGCCATCCGTCCTCTTGGCTTTATGGGAGAGGACATCATCTACGGAGTGGCAAGGGAGAGCGATATCCGCACGGAGAATTCCGGACAGATCTTCTATCCTATGTATAAGGTATGTATCAGTAATTCTTCCGGTGCCAGCCTGAAAGAATACGGGCAGGAAGGAATCTATGTCGTGGGATGTACGATCGAGAGCAACCAGATCACACTGTCTCGCCTGCAGCGGACAGAGAACGGCAGCTACCAGGAGATCCTGGATGACCAGATCATGAACAATGTGGAAGAAGAAGCCGGACAGAATAAAGTGGTCACGGCAAATATCGATATTTATGAGCGCTATGTGCAGATTCAGACGAAATCTTCCATTGATGCGAAGACCATCAAGGTGCTGAACCCCAAGGAGGTTGTATTCGAGGGCGGCAGAGAGCTGGAACTGGATGCGGTCAGTGAAGTGCCCCGGTATTATGTTTGCAATGCGTATGGCGTATGCGGTATCTACAGTGCTCCGGGCACGGCGGTGAAGGAAGCCTATGACACGTCCGGCATAGTGACCAATGACCGCGGAGTTACGGTATGGCTCAAAGGAAACCGTGTCAGCAGGAATCAGATCATGGCCATCAAGGAAGAGAGCGTCACGGAACAGAAGAACAGCCTGGCCGTATGCCTGGATAACATTCTCAGACATGCCGGAATTACCCGTAACACCGAGTACGATCTGGCGCAGGGCAAGACTGCTACTACGATCCTGTCGGAAAATATGACGGGAGTACAGGTGCTGGATTTAAGCGGCTGTACGCTGGATGCGGTGCTGTATTATGTGAATCAGGATATCCCGGTACTGGCGATCCTGGAGGACGGGGAAGCAGTGCTGGTGACAGGATTTAATGAATTCAATGTGGTCATTATGGAACCTGCCACCGGCAAGCTGTATAAGAAGGGAATGAATGATGCCACAGCGTGGTTTGCTGAGAATGGCAATCATTTCATCACGTACATGAGAACAGAGAATTAAATTGCTTATTTCTGTACGTCAAAAATGTATTTGCGATATTTCTGCAGCACGGTGCGAAGCAGCATGCCCAGGATGCCGCAGGAGATCACTTCCCCGATGCCTACGGTCAGCATGAAATAAGGAATGCCACCCTCTAAGTGATACACATAAGCCAGCACGAAAGGAACGATGATGGTGTTGGCGATGATGGGAGGCAGAGGAGCCAGCCATTTGTTCTTATCACGCAGCAGATAAGTGCCAAATGCACCGATCAGCGTTGCCAGGCTGCCGAAGATAATGTCAAGCAGCATGCAGCCGGTCATGGTATTGCTGATGATACATCCCAGGAAAAGTCCCGGTATGGCAGCAGGGGTAAATACGGGAAGAATCGTCAGGGCTTCCGAGAAGCGGACCTGAATGGCATAATTAGCCAGTCCCAGAGCGTTGGCTAACATGGTCAGCACAACATAGAGAGCAGCGATCACCGCTCCGTGTACGAGGTACAGTACTTTTTTGTTCATTTGTTTTCTCCTTTAGTTTTGTTTTACGAGTGGAAGGTCACGAACACTCG
>OJUG01004936.1_pt1 | contig 10203 bp, 5 predicted proteins | sample 1599841 | NCBI WGS metagenome assembly OJUG01 (sample SAMN04168659, study PRJEB22393) | human gut metagenome | biome: human gut microbiome; feature: stool | host: Homo sapiens | collected 2014-05-12 | reverse complement strand
GCTGCGAAGAAAATTCCTTCATATAACCTGCAACGGTCCCCATGGACTGATATTCATCCTCCAGCTGTATACGCAGCGTATTGCAGCCCTGCATTGTGCTTTCGATAATCGTGCTTACCGATTGTTCCCATAGCTGTTTTTTCACTCCCTGCACAAAAAGCAAGGTCATGGTGCTGAGCACAGTGACGACAAAAACAGCAGCCAGAGCGAATTTTATTTTGCTGCCTACGGCCCTCTCTTTTTTCATCACTCCGCTCCCCTTTCTTCACCGGCCTGTTCATCGAGCCAGTCCATCACCGTCTCCTCCGGTTCTCCCACAAGAAGCTTTTGTACTGCCTGCGCAGTCAGGTTCCATATCGGTACCTCCAGAAATGCATCCGTCCCGATAACGGTCCTGCCCTGCTGATAGCACGGTATCAGAGTCTGTATTTCTTTCACCGATGAAGGCTCCCCTCCCTCCAGCGGACTGAAGGAGGACTGCTGATCTGCAAATTTGCTTATATTTTCAGGCTTTGTAAAAAATTCCACAAATTTCATGGCCTCCTCCTTATGTTCGCTGCCCGCGTTAACACTCAGCCTTGTGTCCGCATTGATTACCAGCAGGGAACCATCCTCCAGTACAGGGTAAGGAATCACCTCAAATGAAAAATCCGGTTTCATCCCGTCCACTCTTCCTGCCGCCCATGCCCCGGTCAGCATAAAAGGGGCTTCCCCTTTGGTAAATTCCTGTAAATCATCGGATGTCTTCCTGGTTTCCACCGTTTTCTTCGCATCCACATACCCCTTATCAATCATTTCTTTTACAAGGAGGAAGCCCGGTTCCAGATAATCGCTCAATGCCTCTTCACCGCTGTTCAGACTGGAAAATACTTCTTTTTCCCTTTTCTCCTGATACAGGGAGTAAAATCCCCTGCCGATTACAAGCGTCTTCAGCGAAATATCATTATTGGCAATCACAGGAGTGATTCCCTGTCCCGCAAAATACTCGCAGGCCGCCATCCATTCTCCCAGATTTTCCGGCACCTTTTGATTATGCTCCTTCAAAAGATCCAGATTGCAGTAAAGCCCGAAAATGGATACGGTGGTTGGCACCCAGTATATCCTGCCATCCTCCTCCATCTGTCCCCGCATACTCTCCGTAAAATTTGAAATCGTGCCAAGCCCGGATAAATCAGCCACAAGCCCCTGGTTTTTCAGTTCCAGCAAAATATCGTGGTTGACCATAAACACATCATCGCCTTTTCCCGCCGCCATCCGCTTTTCCAGCGCATTATAATATGCATTCCCCTTCAGGCTTTCATAAGATATCCTGATACCCGGATTTTCTTTCATAAAATCCGATATGATCTCTTCTATAATAAGAACGTTCTCCGGTTCATACTTATTTCCAAAAAAGGTAAGCGTAATGCTCTCCCGGTCTGTCTCCTCATAATTCACCACCTGATTGCCGTTCCCGCAGCCCGCCAGAATAAAAATGCATGCCAAAACCGCTGCGCATATATTTGCTGTTCCTTTATTTTTCATTTATTTATTCCTTCCATTACGTTTTATGGAACAGAAGTTACATTTTCCCTTCAAACTCTGTCCATGTTTGCATTAGATTATTTTATCACAGAAGTTTTATTTACGCAATCTATACCAAAAGGGACATCTATGCCAAAAGGGACGGCCAAAAGGGCCTCAATACCAAAAAAGAGCCTGATACCTGAACGGTATCAGACTCCAAAACGGGAAACATACCCTGACAGGGAAGGCTGCCGATGGTTCCCACCCTGTTTCTCCTTTTATTTTTCAAGTATCCGGCCGTCAGTGGATATCGTTACCACCTGCCAGGGGATAAATTTGCCGCTGTTTTTCAGGGCTGTCACCGCCGCGTGTTCGATACCGCCGCAGCAGGGCACCTCCATCCTTACAATAGTCAGGCTCCTGATGTCATTTTGACGGATGATTTCCGTCAGTTTTTCACTGTAATCCACACTGTCCAGCTTGGGGCAGCCAATAAGGGTCACCTTACCGCGGATAAAATCCTGATGGAAATTGCCGTAAGCATACGCGGTACAATCCGCGGCAACCAGCAGGCTGGCTCCGTCAAAATAAGGGGCATTCACCGGCGCCAGTTTGATCTGTACCGGCCACTGCCGCAGCCGGGAGGGAACAGCCTCCACCGCATGTTCAGGCTGCTGCGTCTCCTGTCTGTCAAGCTCCCTTGCCCTGCTGCCGGGGCAGCCGCCGGAAACAGCCCCGCCCTCTGACTGCATTTTTTTCTTTTTATTTTCCAGGACCGCGCCTTCATCATAGGCCGCTGCTTCCCTCTCCACAAAGGAAATCGCTCCTGTGGGACAGGTGGGAAGGCAATCTCCCAGCCCGTCACAATAATCATCCCTGAGCAGTTTTGCCTTGCCGTCAACCATTCCGATTGCACCTTCATGGCACGCCGCAGCACAAAGACCGCAGCCATTGCATTTTTCTTCATTAATATGAATAATTTTTCTTACCATAATTCCTGCCTCCTTTTATTACTCCCGGATCGCAGCAGCTTACCTATGGGCCTGTCACGCCGGGAATTCTTAGCTATCACATCGGGAACTCTTTACTTGACTTTCTGGAGTAAGTATAATACAATCCTTCCAACATGTATGTTGTTAAAACAACAAATGGAGGAAATTTTTTTGAATTATAAATTTTTGTCAAAAACTCTGTTATTCCGGGGAAATACGGAAGAAGAAATCAAGGCAATGCTTTCCTGCCTTGGCGCAGAACAGAAGCACTATATAAAAGGAAGCACTGTTTATCATGCCGGCGAACCGGTGGATGCAATCGGACTGGTGCTTTCCGGCCGTGTGCAGATAGAAAATGACGATCACTGGGGGAATAAAAGCCTGCTGGACAGCGTTGGGGAGGGCATGATTTTTGCGGAAACCTATGCCTGCATCCCGGGAGAGCCCATGCAGGTAAGCGTAACTGCCTCGGAAAACTCCGAAATCCTGTTCCTGAACGCCGCCAGAGTGTTGCAAACCTGCCCCGGCGCCTGTGAGTATCACGGCAGGCTGATCCGGAACCTGCTCACCATCTCGGCACAGAAAAATCTGATTCTTTCCCGCAGGATTTTCCATACCTCTCCCAAATCAATCCGCGGAAGGCTTCTGTCCTACCTTTCCTTCCAGGCGTCCTCCCAGGGAAGCAGTGAATTCACGATTCCCTTCAACCGCCAGCAGCTGGCAGATTATCTGAGCGTGGACCGCAGCGCCCTGTCCAATGAGCTGGGTAAAATGCAGAAGGACGGGCTTCTTAAGGTAAACAAGAACCATTTTATCATCCGGGACAATCAGCCGTAGCCGCAGATGCGCAGCGGCCGCACGAAAAGCGCCGGGATTCCGTGAAGCCTCAATCCCGGCGCTTTTCGCTGCCTGTTACTAATAATCTTCTTTTCCAAAAATAAAATCATAAAGCGTCTGGAACATACGCTCCGGTTCAATGGGCTTGGCCAGATGGGCATTCATACCCGCCGCCTTGCTCTTTTCAATATCATCATCAAAGGCATTAGCCGTCATTGCAATGATGGGAATTGCCGCGGCATCTGCATTGCTCAGATGCCTGATGTTCGTTGCCGCCGTAAGGCCGTCCATCAGAGGCATGCGGATATCCATGAGGATAACATTATAATAGCCTTCCGGGGACTTGCTGAACATTTCCATGGCCCGCAGTCCGTTCTCCGCGGTATCCACCGTAAAGCCCTTGCTTTCCAGAAGCATCACCGCCACCTCGGTGTTAATCTGGTTGTCCTCTGCAAGCAGCACCCGTTTTCCGGTAAAATCATAATCAATGACCTGTGTCTTTTCTTCCTGCTCTTCCTTTTCCCCCAATGCTTTGGTGAACGCAGATACCAGTGAGGACTTAAACATGGGCTTGCTCATCAGCAGATTAACGCCGGCCAGCTTGGCTTCATGTTCAATGGAAATCCAGTCATAGGCCGTCATGATGATGATGGTCACCTCCGGACCTACTATGCTCCGAATCCTCCTGGCGGTTTCGATACCGTCCATGTCCGGCATCTTCCAGTCAATAAGAATCATATCATAATAACGGTTCTGGCTCCAGAGCGTATTCACCTGCTCAACAGCCTTCCGGCCGCTGTCCACCCATTCGGCGCTGATGCCCATTTCATGCAGGGTCATTACCGCGCTTTCACAGACGGCCACATCGTCGTCCACCACCAGCGTTTTCAGATGGGAAAAATTAAAATCATGCTTTTTCTGGTTATGGCGCAGCTTTTCTTCCTCGGTAATCCCCAGCTTTACATCCACTATGAATTCCGTGCCGATTCCCTTTATGGAGCGTACGGTAATCTTCCCGTCCATCATATCCACGATATTTTTCGAAATGGCAAGCCCCAACCCCGTGCCTCCGTAAAGGGAGGTGGTTCCTGTGGATTCCTGGGAAAAGGGTTCAAATATATGCGGGATAAAATCATCGCCCATCCCCACTCCCGTGTCATTGACAATGAAACGGAGCATGGCGTCGTTTTTTGTTTTCCTGCGCTGGGATGCGGAAAAGGTCACCTTACCGCCCTCGCCGGTAAATTTGATGGCATTGTTTAAAATATTGATCAGCACCTGCTGCAGCTTCATGGCATCCCCGATATAATAATCGTCCAGCACCGGGTCCACGATACATTCATACTCCACGCCCTTGGCCTCCGCCTGTCCGTAGCAGATGGAATTAATGCCTACCAGGAATTCCTCCGTGGGTATCTTTTCATTTTTCAGCAGCATTTTACCGCTTTCAATACGGCTCATATCCAGGATATCATTTATCAGGGACAAAAGGAAACGGGAGGAAATTCCTATTTTTGAGATGCAGTCCTCCACCTGTTCATCATCCCCGATCGACTGGGCGGCAATGGTGCTCATGCCGATAATTGCATTCATTGGGGTACGGATTTCATGGCTCATGCGGGAAAGGAAGTCCGACTTTGCCGCGTTTGCCTGCTCCGCTGCAACCAGGGCGGCCGCCAGTTCCTCCTTCTGACGCTGTTCCTGACGCACCACATCAGTCACATCCGTACGGGCAATGCAGACTCTTTTCAGTTCCTGGCTGATATAGAAAACCTCAAACCGCTTAATGCGCAGCTCCCCTTTTTCATCCTTCATCTCCACAAGGAAGGTGTAGGAATCCTTTTCCTTCAGCTGCCTTTCCATATTGGAGAAATCCAGCTGGTTCAGATATTCCGTTTTCGCAGGTTCGTTCATATAGGCATCGGCAAACCTGTGCAGCTCCTCCTGGAAACCTCCTTCCGCAGGAAGTATGTTCCGCCCGACGCCGTCTATGGAAACCGGCCTGTGGGTTCCCTGCAGGACGTCCACTTCGGTTATGCTGTCATAATCCAGCTTCGCAATTCTTTTCAGCAGCTGCTCCTGAAGCTTCTGCTCCGTAATATCTATGGTATAGAAAAACAGGAGCACATCCCCGCTCTCCGGATTCCTGAAGGAGCGCAGCTTCGTACTCTCCCAGAAGCTGCTTCCGGTGTTGCTTCTGCGGAGGAATTCAAAGTGATAATCCGTTTTTCCGTTGGCATAATCGGCCAGCACCTTCTCCCGTTCCAGAGTGCTTCCAATCCTTTTCCCCATTTCCGGATCCATGGCTGATCGCTCCAGGCTGAGGATAGTATCCTCATAGGAATCCCCGATATGGGCCACCGCCATTTCCGAAGTTGAAACGTAGGTTTCCAGCCTCCCCTGAGTCACATTCAGGCTTCCCTGAATGCTTCCCTCCGCAGAAGACACCTCCGCAAAATAAGACAGCTCCTTTTCATACAGATTCAGCACTCTCTGCTGCAGCTGTTTTTCATCCGTTATATCTACAAAAACACAATAAAAATACTGCTCTCCATCTTCTTCCGTAAACAGCTGCGCCTTAATGGAAATCCATTTTACACTTCCGTCCCTGCAGATCAGGCGGTTTTCGTTATGTATGGTATTTCCTGTTTTCAGCTGCTCCCTGAGCTTGTCGGCCATGATATCGAAATCCTCAGGATAAATGACGGCTGACATCCTGTTTCCCATGGCTGCGAATTCTTCCCTGCTGAACCCCAGGAATTCAAACAGCCCGTCATTGGCGTCAATTACGGAAAAATCAGCATCAAACCGGCACCGGAACACCGCTCCCGGAATGTTGTTATACAGGTTGAGCACTTCCGCCTGCGCACGCTTCTGTGCCGTAATATCCATGCAGACCGATATGATCGCAGGCCTCCCGTCTTCAGCCATTACTCTGCGTCCCATGTCATGAACCCAGATGTAAGAACCATCCTTTTTTTTCATGCGGTATTCCACCACATATTCAACATCCTCTGCCAGCTGCTCCATCACTGCCCGTTCCACCATATCCCGATCCTCGGGATGCATACAGTTGGAAACGCAGCCTTCAATATCCGCTACGAATTCGGCCTCGTCCGCATAGCCCAGGTAATTCAGCATCCTGCGGTTGACGAAATAAAACGGAAAGTTTTCCTCTATGTAACCGCCCATCATACCGCCGGGCAGGGACTCATTCAAAAGCTCCTGTCTCTGCCGAATGGTATTCTCCATAACCAAAGTCTTCGGGTAATGCTCCGTCCCCCGCTGGCTGCCGGCAGGCTCGGCAAAGTGGAAGCTCTGGAGCTTCCAGCCCTCCCCCTCCATTACCATGGTAAAGAAACCGCGTACATGCCAGGTATACACAGAATTTTTCAGAGTAACCTCCGCAGACAGGTTACGCACATGCTCCGCTATAACCTGTTCATTTATCTCCGTCAGAAGCAGTGTAAACGGCTCCGGAATCTCCAGCATATCCTGTCTGAGGTAGGAAAGCATCTCATCCCTGCCCCGTGCTGACTCTCCGATCCCGGTGCCCACAAAATCCACGTCTTCCCTGATAAAGGCCATAGCCGCCTCCACATCCCGTTCCACAAACCAGGCCCGGCAGAATGCCTGCAGCGCCTCCACTGCCGTCATTTGAATATTCATCTGTTTATCCTCTCTGTAACTGCATGTCAACAGCACTCTGTCCACCGGGGCATCATCGTTTCCTATTCTTCCTCTTTTCCTGTTTTGAACCCGGAAAACTACAGCAAAAAAAGAGTCGTGATCCACTCCGCATCATGCTCATTCTAATGACTGTGCGTGATACGGCAGGCCAGACTCCAGGATTCTTCCTGTTTGTTTTTATGCTCTTTACCCCAATTCACGCTGTTTTGCCCGCCTACATCCATTTTACTTTCTCAGCCGCAACTTCACGGCGAAGCGGCCGCCGCCCGTTTTACAGTTGATCATTAAAACATTATGTTTTATTTTATATTATACAGAAGTCCTGTGCAAAACGCAATGTAATCTTATTTTCCTCCTGCGCTTACCCCTGGGCTGGTCACTGTTCACAGATTACCGCTCATTCCATGACAGTAACGTCCACAGACGATTTGTCCTTCTGCCGTCACTGTTCTTCTTGTACCAGCCTCCCTGTACTGGTATACTGTAAGAAGCAACAGCATTGTAAAGGAGGCACTTATGAATCAGACACTGGATAAATTTAAGGAACATCTCAAAAAAATGAGGCAGTATGAGCAGGCAGTATGTCTGCTTAACTGGGATCTGCAGACCATGGCTCCCAAAAAGGGAGTGGAAAGCAAGCTGGAAACCCTGGGCTTCTTTTCCACCGAGTCCTTCAAGCTTTCCACATCAGAGGAATATGGGGCTATGCTGCAGGAGCTTTCCCGTCCGGAGCTTTTTGCGCAGCTGGATGAAGGGATGCAGCTGACGGTAAAGCGCGGTTTACGGGATTATCAGCGCTTTCAGCGCGTTCCCCAGGATTTTTATACGGATTATGTGACCACCTCCGCGCGATCGGAAAAGATGTGGGAGGAAGCAAAGCGGGCCGGGGATTTCTCTCTCTTTTCTCCCTGGCTGGATAAAATGATTTCCATGACCAGGCAGTACGTGGGATACATGGAACCGGAAAAAGATGTCTATGAGGTGCTGCTTGATATGTACGAGGAAGGGATGGACAGCGCCACCATCGACCGGATTTTTGATGAAATGAAGGAAGGGCTGCTGCCGCTGCTTTCCAAAATAGCTGCTGCGGGCAGGCCGGATCTGTCGGCGCTTGAAGGCCATTACGACATTGACGCCCAGAAAAAAGTGCAGAATATGCTGCTTTCCTATATCGGCTTTGATTTCGACGGAGGCGCTGTGGCAGAAAGCGAGCATCCCTTCACTATGGGCATATGCCACGGGGATATCCGGACCACGAACCATTATCTTGAGGATGCCCCGTTATCCGCCATTTTCAGTGCCATCCATGAGGGAGGGCACGCTATTTTTGAGCAGAATATCGATCCTGTTTTTGTGAATACTGCAGTGGAGCAGGTGAACCTGATGGGCCTGCATGAAAGCCAGTCCCGTTTCTTTGAAAACATCCTGGGCCGGAATCCAAATTTCTGGAAGCCGGTTTACAGACAGCTGGGAGAACTTCTTCCTCAGTTTCAGACCGTTCCCTTTGATGTTTTCTGCCGGGCGATCAATGATGTCCGTCCCAGCTTCATCCGGACGGAGGCGGACGAGGTGACCTACTGCCTTCACATTATCCTGCGCTATGAAATGGAAAAGGCAATTTTCCGTGACCATGCCGCCACAGACACGCTGCCGGAGCTTTGGAATGATAAAATGGAAGAGCTGCTTGGCATCCGTCCTGCCAACGATGCGGAGGGCATTCTGCAGGATATGCACTGGTCCGACGGTTCCTTCGGCTACTTCCCTTCCTATCTGCTGGGCTCCATTTACGGCGGCATGTTCTTAAATCAGATAGAAAAGGAGCTGGGAAGCCTGGATCCCATCCTTGCGGAAGGCCGGGTAAAGGAAATCACCGCCTGGCTCAATGAAAAAATCCACCGTTACGGAAGCCTGTACAATTCCCGCCAGGCGGTGCAGAGGGTATGCGGCTGTGAAATTTCCGCAGCGCCGCTGCTGTCCTATTTCAATAAGAAGTATGGGGAAATTTACGGATTTTAAAGGAAGCCTTGCTTTTCCTTTTTCCCCATGCTACAATAAGGTCCGGGAATGAAGTTCTCCCATGGCTTTTGCCAAAACCGCTGATAAAGCTGATGACTTCTGTGATTTTTTCACAGGGTCATTGGCTTTTTTTGCTGCCGGGTAAAGACCCGTAATCTGACATTCTTCAGGGAGGAATTTTTTATGCTTACATCACTCGCACTTATTTTTCTGGTGGGGCTGGCCGCCGCGTCCATCTGCCAGCGGATACGCCTGCCCCGTATCATCGGTATGCTGGCTACCGGAATCCTTTTAGGGCCTTATGTGCTGGATTTTCTTGACGGCTCCATTCTCAGCATCTCTTCTGATTTAAGGGAAATGGCTCTGGTCATCATTCTGATTAAGGCTGGCCTTTCGTTGGATATCAGTGAATTAAAGGAGGTGGGAAGGCCCGCGGTGCTTATGGCTTTCCTCCCCGCCGTTTTTGAAATCCTGGCCTTTGTCCTGCTGGCGCCAGGGATCCTTGGCGTCACTTTACTGGAAGCCGCCATCCTGGGCGCAGTGCTGGGCGCCGTTTCCCCGGCCGTGGTCGTGCCTAAAATGGTGCAGCTGATGGAAACCGGCTACGGCACCGATAAGGGGATTCCCCAGCTGATTCTGGCCGGGGCTTCCCTGGATGACGTATTTGTTATCGTCCTGTTTTCCACCTTCACGGGCATGGCCCAGGGCGGCGCCGTATCCGCCATGGATTTTGCCGGTATTCCCATATCCATCCTGCTTGGCATTGCAGGCGGCGCGCTGACGGGCTGGCTGCTGGCTCTCTTTTTTGAATCGCAGTATGCAAAAGAACGATATGTGCGCAACAGCATGAAGGTGATTATCGTTTTGGGGATTTCCTTTCTGCTGGTCGCACTGGAAACCTGGCTGGAGGGGACGCTGCCCTTCTCCGGCCTGCTGGCCGTCATGAGCATGGCCTGTGTCCTTCAGTTAAAAAGCGAAACCTTCGTAACCAGACGGCTGGCGGAAAAATTCGGAAAGCTCTGGCTGGCCGCAGAGGTCATCCTTTTCGTCCTTGTGGGCGCAGCCGTGGATATACGCTATACGCTGGGCGCCGGGCTGGGAGCGGTTCTCATGAGATCGGAAGAGCGTCGTGTAGGGAAAGAGTGTAGATCTCGGTGGTCGC
>OJUG01004935.1_pt1 | contig 10203 bp, 8 predicted proteins | sample 1599841 | NCBI WGS metagenome assembly OJUG01 (sample SAMN04168659, study PRJEB22393) | human gut metagenome | biome: human gut microbiome; feature: stool | host: Homo sapiens | collected 2014-05-12 | reverse complement strand
AATCCCAGATTATATTCCGCAAAGCATCGCTTTCCTGGTCTGCGGTTCTTATAAAGAGCAGCCGTATCCATTCCTTCTGCCATGATCTTCGTTCCTGCAAGCAGGCCGTCCTTCATGATCAGATTAAGAGGTGCCCCTTCTCCCAGAATATGAAAGCCGTCCACATGATACTCCTCTACCCAGTAGCGAAGGACCGATACGATCTCCCCCGGAAGTTCTTTTCCGGTAAAATACAGTTCCGGAATACATTCGATCCCGGCCCTGTGCAGCTCTTTTACCAGCGTTTTAAACTCGCTCTCCGCCGACATCTCCCCGTGAGACGCATATGCCGACTTCACCGCATAGAGATATGACGGTCCATATCCCCAGTAATTGATATATCCCGTCGGTTCCGGTTTCGCATCATGAAATCCATTTCCGGATGACGACATCATGACCTCGTCAAACTCCGTCACCGGCATCAGCTCCACCGCCGTGATCCCGAGGTCTTTCAGATATGGGATCTTCTCCACGATGCCTGCATACGTTCCGCGGACAGAAACATTCGAGGACGCATGCGCTGTAAATCCACGGACATGAAGTTTGTAGAGGATCGTATCGGCATACGGGATTTCCGGATTTGCATCATCTTCCCAGTCAAACACTTCCGACAATACCCGGCACTGCACCGGCTTTCCGGCACGTTTCCGGTCCGCCCATTTTTCACGCCCGGTAAGGATCCGCGCATAGGGATCTGCCACAATTTTTCCATCAATCATGAAATTATATTCAAATGATGCAAGATCAGCCCGATCCAGTTCCAGTGACCAGACATCTCCCATCCGGTGTTTCGGATCAAACGGGATCTTCTCACATGGCTTCTTCTCGCCCGGCCGGTATAAGAGCAGGAAAACCTCCTCTCCGTGTCCCTGTACCAGGATATGAGCGCTTTTTTCTTCCTGCGTAACACCAAGTGGATACAGGATTCTGTTTCTGTTTCGATATTCTGCCATTTTAAATCCCCCGTTTTCCCCGACATGAGTATTATTTATTCTTCTGCGCCTCGATCTGCTCTGCCAGGTCGTTCAGATATACCCAGCGGTCCATCTTCTCCTCGAGCGCAGCTTCCTTCTCTTCCTTTTCCTTCATCAGCTCATTGAGCTTCGTAAAGTTCGTTGCGGACGCCTCGATCTCCTTTTCCAGGTTCTCAACCGCCTCTTCCAGCTTCGCGATATCGTCCTCGATCGTATCCCACTCCCGCTGCTCTTTGTAGCTGAATTTCAGCTTCTTTTCCCTCGGTTTCACGTTTGTCCGCGGCGCATTTCCTTCCGGATCGCCCTCTGCGGCTGTCCCGTTCCCCTTATCCGCAGACTTCTTCGCAGATGCCGGATTCTCCGCCGCGCTCTCCGCAAGCTTCGCCTCCCGCTCCGCCTTCGCTGCCTGATAATCCGTGAATCCGCCTTCGTACTGCTGGAGTTTTCCGTCTCCTTCAAACGCAAAAATCCTTCCGACCACGCGGTCCAGGAAATACCGGTCATGGGAAACCGTGATCACGATTCCCTGGAAGCTGTCAAGATAATCCTCTAAGATCATCAGAGTGCGGATATCAAGGTCATTCGTCGGCTCGTCCAGGATCAGGACATTCGGTGCACTCATCAGGATCTTTAAGAGATACAGACGTCTTCTCTCGCCGCCGGACAGTTTTTCGATCACCGTGTACTGGACAGACGGCGGGAACAGGAACCGTTCCAGCATCTGGGATGCGCTGATGCTGCCGTCCTTCGTCTTTACATACTCTGCGACATTCTTGATATAGTCGATGACCTTGAGACTCGTGTCCATGTCCTCGTTTTCCTGGGAGAAATAGCCGAGTTTTACGGTCTGCCCGATCTCGATCGTACCGGAATCCGGTTTTACCCAACCCGCGATCATCTTCATCAGCGTCGATTTTCCACTTCCGTTCGGTCCGATATAACCGATCCGGTCATCTTTTAAGAAAAAGTAAGTGTAATCTTTGATCAGGACCTTGTCCCCGTATGATTTACAGAGATCCGTGATCTCGATCGTTGTCCTCCCAAGGCGGCTGGAGATCGACTCCATCTCGACTTTTCCGTCCTCCACCGGTCCCTTTTTGTCCCGCAGTGCCTCGAAGCGCTGGATCCTGCCTTTCTGCTTTGTGGAACGTGCTCTCGCACCTCTCTGCATCCAGGCAAGCTCGGTCCGTAGGATCGACTGGCGCTTGCGCTCGGACGCCTTTTCCATGTCCATGCGCTCCGCTTTCAGTTCCAGGAATCCCTCATAGTTTGCCTGATAGCTGTAGAGTTTTCCGTTATCGAGCTCCACGATCCGGTTTGTCACGCTGTCAAGAAAATACCGGTCATGGGTGATCATCAGGAGCGCGCCCTTAAATTTCTTTAAATAATCTTCCAGCCAGTCCGCCATCTCACTGTCAAGATGGTTCGTCGGCTCGTCCAGGATCAGAAGCTCCGCTGTCGATAAAAGCACCGATGCCAATGCCGCGCGCTTCTTCTGTCCGCCGGACAAATGTTCCACTTTCTCGTTAAAATCCGGGATCCCGAGGCGGTTCAGCATGGATTTCGCCTGGCTCTCAAGGTCCCAGACGTGCTCATGTCCCTCATTTTCCCTTAAAACACTCTCTAACACCGTCTCTCCCGGGTGGAATGCCGGGTTCTGCGGAAGATAGCGGATGTCCAGATTTCTTCCCCGGACGATCCGGCCGGAGTCCGGCTCCTCAAGTCCCGCCACCATCTTTAATAAGGTGGATTTTCCTGTTCCGTTGATCCCGATCAGACCGATCTTATCGCCTTCGTTGATGGAAAAATCGGTATCGTCAAAGAGTAATCGTTCTGTATATGATTTCGTCAGATGTTCTGCCGTTACTAAGTTCATGTTATGTCAACCTGCCATTGTTTTATTTCGATCTATCGTCGTTGATTTTCCGACGTTCAGCATTCCACTATTTATCAGTCGATATCCAGCTCCACCGGACAGTGATCGCTTCCCATGATCTCCGCATGGATCTTTGCGCCCACCAGCCTGTCCTTTAAGCTCTCGGAAACGCAGAAATAATCGATCCGCCATCCCGCGTTCTTTGCTCTCGCCGAGAACCGGTAAGACCACCAGGAGTAGATCCCTTCCTGATCCGGGTAAAAATACCGGAAAGTATCGATAAATCCGGCGCCCAGGAGCTCCGTGAATTTCGCGCGTTCCTCATCGGAGAATCCCGCATTTTTCCGGTTCGTCTTCGGATTCTTCAGGTCGATCTCGTTGTGGGCTACATTGAGATCGCCGCAGAAGATCACCGGCTTCTTTTTCTCCAGCTCTTTCAGGTACGTCCGGAACGCGTCCTCCCACTGCATCCGGTAATCCAGACGTTTCAGCCCGTCCTGGGAGTTCGGCGTGTAGCAGGTGATCACGTAATATTCCGGAAATTCTGCCGTGATCACGCGGCCTTCATGGTCATGTTCCTCGATCCCGAGTCCGTAAGTCACTGCGACCGGCTCTTCCTTCGTAAACATCGCCGTTCCGGAATATCCTTTTTTCTCCGCATAATTCCAGTACTGGTGATATCCCGGAAGCTCCAGATCTACCTGGCCTTCCTGCAGCTTGCTCTCCTGGATGCAGAAGATATCTGCGTCCGTCTCCTTTAAATATTCTAAAAATCCCTTTCCCAGGCAGGCACGAAGGCCGTTTACGTTCCAGGAAATCATTTTTTTCATAGATTCGTTCTCCATTTCTATCGCACTCTTGCATGGACCGTTCTGAATTGTATCCTGCAGACATGAAAAATTACAGATATTCTGCGATCCGCATATAAGTTAAGTATATCATCATTCCATATGATTTACCATCATAAAATACTCCGGACTGCAGCCGGTGAATAACGCGAGCAGTAACGATCTCTCCCCATCCACATGATGGCCGGCTAAAGAAAAAACAAGGTCCCCGCTGCAGCATCATGCGCCGCAGGGGAACCTTGCCTGTTTTTCTTTTGATTTTTAACCGACCACACTCTTATCGATGACTTTCCAGTAAAGCGCCTTTTTCTCGACAAATTCCGAGATCAGATACAGCGCCAGACCGATCACGCTTAAGAGGATGACTGCATTTAAGATCATCTTGATATCATATGTCTCGCTTCCCAGTGTCAGCAGATATCCGAGTCCCGCTTTGGCTCCGATCATCTCGCCGATAACAGCACCTGTCATCGCCTGTGTCAGGGCAAGCTTGATACCGGACAGCATCATTTCGATGGAATACGGAACCTCGATCTTACAGAATGTCTGCCATTTGCTGGCTTTGAGTACCTTCATCAGATTGTATACATTATCTTCAATGGAACGGATCGCGGACACCTCGTTGATCATGATCGGGAATGATACGACCAGGATAACAAGGGCTGCCTTTGATTCGATGCCGAGTCCCATCCACAGGATAAATAACGGTGCGAGGGAAATCTTCGGCGCTGTCTGGATAATGATGACAAACGGCATGATCAGGCGTTCAATAAACCGGATCTTCGCCATAATATACCCGAGGATCAGTCCGATCACAATACCGATCACGGTTCCCATAAGGATCTCTTCCATCGTGACACGGATATGTTTCATGATATCACCGCTGACGAACAGCTTTACCATTGAATCTGCCAGTTCTGCCGGGCCGGGAAGCAGATAATTCGGTACATGAAAGAGCCGGATATACAGTTCCCACACGATCAGAAACAACGGCAGAAACAATGCCGGAAGAATGATTTTTCTGTATTTTCTGTAAAACATCTCTCACCTCATAACTCTTCCAGCCCGGAGCTGGGAAATCTTTGTTCTCTCTTATTTTGCCGGTGTATAAAGAAGCTCTGCTGCATCGAAGGTCTCATCGATGTTGCCGATCTCTTTGGATTTATTGATGAGTGCCTGCCACTTCTCCGGATTAGATGCGCCGATTCCGTTCTCTGCTGTGTAGTCGCTCTGCCATAATGTCTTTACGAATACATCATTTAAGATCTGGACAACAACATCTCTCTTTTCTGCGAATGTCGGTGCATATTTCTCGATGGACATATCAACTGCCTCTTCTACATGGCCGTCGATGATGTATTCGATCGCTTTGTTTAATGCGCGGCAGAAGCCATCAACTGTTTCCGGATCTTTCTCAACAAGTGCATCGCCTGCAACTAATACGTTTCCGAAGGACGGAAGGAACTGGTCACATGTGATCTCGCTTGCAGCGAAACCGGAGTTGTTTAACTCGATCGTTCTGAGTTTGGAGAATACGATCGCATCGACCTGACCCTCAGTGAGAGCTGTCAGGATCGCACCTGTACCAACGATCTCAACCTGAACATCGTCGATGGTAAGTCCTGCGGACTCCAGAGCTGCCTGAAGCTGGAAATAGTTTGCGCTTCCAAGGCTTGTTACCGCTACTTTTTTGCCCTTTAAGTCAGCCGGTGTGCTGATTCCGGAATCACTTCCGAAAATGATCGCTCCAAGACCTTCCTGGTATGTTGTGTGAACAACCTTTACCGGGATTCCCTGTGCTTTTGCAGCTACAACTGCATCTGCATTCGGGAAACCGAACTCAACATTTCCTGCTGCGACATTCTTTACGATATCAGCAGCTGCTGCATAATAAAACTCTACATTCAGACCTTCTTCTGCGAAGTATCCGTTTTCCTGTGCAAGATATAACGGTGCGTAATACGGAACAGCGGAACCGTCGATCTGGATGGAAACAGTCTTTAAGTCTCCTGCATCCTTTGCCTCGGCTGCTGTTGTTTCGTCTGCTTTGCTCTCTTCCGCAGCAGTTGTCTCTGCTGCTGTTGTTGCGGCTGCCTCACTCGCTTTGTTTGCGCTGTCAGAGCTGCATCCTGCAAGCATGGACACTGCCATGGCTGCTGTCAGTACGGTTGCAATAATTTTCTTTCTCATAGTACTCTCCTTCTCCTTTTCATAATGGATGATACATTTGCTCCCGCCGGGTGATATTCCCGGCATTTATAATTTTCCCTGCCGTCTCCGGCCGGGTCATTATCATAGATCCGTTATCCGCAGTATCTTTTTCCGCTATTTTCTGTGAAGATATTCCTTATATAATTTTTCTCCTGCTGCCAGTGCCGTTCTGCACATTTCCTTCTGCGCAGGTTCAAAATCCACCAGCCACTGGTCCGTGATTCGGTTGCAGTGTACCGCGCAGATACTTCCCGAGAAAACATTGTTCAATGACGCCAGCGTGAAGATCGTCTCCGCTTCCATCTCCATGTTCAGGATGTTCCATTTTTTATACTGTTCCAGGACCGCATTTTCATCATATCCCGTTTCAAACGGCATCTGACGTCCCTGACCATGGTAGAAAGAGCCGACCGACATGCAGACTCCCATGGAATATGGCTGTTCTCTCTCTTCACACGCACGTTTCAGACAGTCCAGGACCTCGAACGATGCCAGCGCCGGGTATTCCGATGGTGCGTAAAAGCACGATGAACCGCCTCTCCGGACAGCACCTGTGTTTAATACCATAGCGCCGCACGGCACCTCTTCCTTCAGGACACCTGTTCCGCCGATCCGGATCAATGCTTTTGCTCCGAGCGCGATCAGCTGGATCACAGCGATCTCTGTTGACGGTGCGCCGATCCCTGTGGAACACACTGTAATTTTAATGCCATTGTAATATCCTGTCCCAACCACGTATTCCCGGTAATTGCTGACGATCCTGTAATCTTCCAGCAGATCCTCAAACATCGATACGCGCGCCGGATCCCCCGGAAGCAGCACGATCTCTCCAATATCATCTGCCGTACACTGGATATGCGGCATTTTTCCATTCATCGTCGGTGATGAAGCCGATGTAAAATTCACACAAATCTCCTCCAAAAACTTTCTTCCTTTGTCTTTTTCCGAACAGGCGCAGTCCTTATCAGTTCTTTGACTCATGCCAGTACAGGAATTTATCTTCCAGCACGCTGATCACCTGGTATGTCGCGATTCCCAGGATGATCGTTACGATGATGCCTGCGAGCAGCATCGGTGTGTCATATGTCGATGATGCATATGTTAAAATGTAGCCAAGGCCCTGTTTTCCCGACATCCATTCTGCAACGATCGCTCCGATGACTGCCTGGACGATTCCCACTTTCATGCTCGCAAAAAGTGCCGGAAGTGAATACTGCATCTCAACCTGTGAAAAGATCTGCCATTTTGATGCCTTTAAGATCTTCATCAGGTTTCTGACATCCGGCGGGATCGATTCCAATCCCAGCATCATGCCTGACAATACCGGAAACAGTACCATGGAAATGATCAGGACAACTTTTGATACAAGTCCGATCCCGAACCAGATAACGAACAGCGGAACAAGAGCGATCTTCGGCGCTGTCTGCAGAAAGATCAGATACGGCATCAGCATCGTTTTCAACGCATCGACCTTGATAAATATATATCCAAGTACGATCCCGAGAAACGCTCCGATCACAAACCCGAGAATGACCTCATATGTTGTCGTCCAGAGATGGGGATAAACCGTTCCCTTTACAAACATTTTTTCCAGACTGTTCCATACTTTCGGCGGCGATGGCAGAATGTACGCCGGTACATGTTTCACTGCAACGTAGATCCACCAGATCGCAATAAAGACACCGACGGAAAGTGCATACTCCCCGATCGTTCTTAAGACACCCTGAAGTTTTCCATTTTTCTTCATCCGATGATCCCCCTCAGATACTTATTGTATTCTGTGAATTTCGGATCATTTCTTGTCGCTTCTCCCCTCGGGCGCGGCAGATCGATCTCGACCATCTCCTTTACGCGTCCCGGTCTCGCCGACATGACGAGCACCCGGTCTGACAGGAACGTCGCTTCCTCAATGCTGTGTGTGACAAAGATGACCGTCTTTTTCGTCTTCTGCCAGATCTTCAGCAGCTCCTCATTTAAATGGTCCCGCGTCAGGGCATCCAGCGCACCGAACGGCTCATCCATCAGGAGCAGCGGCGCATCGTAGGAAAGCGCACGGACGATGGAAACCCTCTGTTTCATACCGCCGGAAAGTTCTCGCGGGAGCGCTGTCTTGAACTCGGAAAGTCCTGCAAGTTCTAAGAGTTCATCGAGCTTTTTTTCATTCTCTTCCGTCTGTTTTTTCTGGATCACAAGCGGAAATTCCGCATTCTGTCTTACATTCTTCCACGGAAGCAGGACAGAATCCTGGAAAACAAAGCCCATCTGCTGGTCTGCGCCGTCACGGTACTCGATCGTGCCGGATGTCGGTTTGTCGAGGTTTCCGATGATCCGTAAAAGTGTTGATTTTCCGCATCCGGACGGACCGATGAGCGAGATAAACTCACCCGGCCGGATCTGAAGATTGATATCCTTCAACGCTACTGTATCCTCTTTTAAGAGGTTGCTGTATACCTTGTTTAAGCCTTTTAACTCTACGCTGTACTCACTCATAACGTTCCTCCTTTTTCTTTACCGGATTGCCTCAGAAATTTCTTCCGCATATGCCTTTAACAGGCGGATCCGTTCCTGCATCTCTTCTTCATTTCCGTCTTTCAGTGAAGTAAATGCCAGTGCTGCCACCGGCTCCCCGTTGATATCAAAGATCGGGCACGCCACGCCCTGGATACCAAGCTGCAGTTCTTCATCGATCACGGAATATCCCTGGGCGCGGATGCGGTCAAGCTCTGCATTTAACTCCTGCAGCCCTGTTTTTGTATTCGGCGTAGTCTTTGTTCTCGTCTCTTTTTCCAGGATCTCAAGCGCCTGTTTCCTGTCCATATACGCCATAAACACACGGCCGGCAGAGGTAGAATAAAACGGGATCACATGACCGATCTTCATCATGTACATATTGGAATCGCCGCGTTCACTGCATGCAATGTTCATGGCGACGCCGTGCTCCATGATACAGAGGACTACATTCCTGTCAATTTTTTCTGCAAGTTTCTGCATCGATGTCTGTGCTGTCTGTGTGAGTGCACTTCCCTTTACAACACCTGCCGCAATACCGCAGATTTTATATCCCAGACGATATTTTTTTGTCTGTGCATCCTGAACAACAAGGTGATTTCCTTTCAGACTTGTGAGTATCCGATGGGTAGAACTTGCCGGGATATTCAGCTGTTCTGCAAGTTCCGTAACGGACAAGCCATCCATGTTCCGGCTCAGGACCTCCAGCGCACTCAGTGCGCGATCAACTAACTGCATAATTGCCTCCACTTGTTGTCGCAGCAGCAGCTAGTAAAGCGGACATTCGCAATCCGCTTCGCTACTTGCTCATGAACGCAGTCGCTTCGCGATCTGTCAGTGGGAGCTTTCAACTCCCACTGACATAAGCATCCCACTCACCCACCGCTTAGTGCTCCGCGCACTTGAAGCGGGGGAATGCTTATCTGCGTTCAAACAGCTGCCGTATAGCATCGCTCGTCATTTGTTTTGTTCATTCCGTGTAGTGGAATTGTATTCCGTAAACTGAAATTAGTTTTATCTATTTTAACATTTTCCGCACTTCAATGCAATGTCAAGTGACTTTTCCTCCCATCTTTGGCATACACTACAATTTCATGGGACAATTTTTGTATATTTTTGACGATTTTCATTCCGCTTAATGGAATATATATTTTTTAGTACAGAAAAAACGACAGAATTCCCGGAGTTTTTTCGTTCATTCTGTCGCTTTCCTGTATCTTATTCCTTTTATTTCAGGAATCTTGCCTCCCAGGCATATTCCTGCATCTTTTCGATCTCCTCGTCGCTGAATCCGAGCTGTTCCTTTAAGACTTCCTTCTCTTTCTGAAGTGTCGTTCTGGAACATGTCCGGTTATCAGAGTTTACTGTCACATGGACTCCCTCATCGAGAAGCTTGTGGATCGGATGCATCTCGATCGCCGGGACAACTTTTGTGTGGTAATTGCTCGTCACACATACCTCAAGTGTCACATTCTCGTCGATCAGTCTCCGGATCAGTTCCGGATCATTGATCGCCGCAACTCCATGTCCGATGCGCTTTGTCCCGAAGGAAAGCGCTGTCTTCATGCTATCCGGTCCGGCAGCCTCTCCTGCATGGATCGTCATCGGGATTCCGTATTCACGGACTTTCGCAAAGACAGGTGCAAAGTTTTCCGTCGGGAACAGGCCTTCCGCGCCGGCAATGTCAACCGCGCACACAGATCGGAAGAGCGTCGTGTAGGGAAAGAGTGTAGATCTCGGTGGTCGC
>OJUG01004932.1_pt1 | contig 10210 bp, 8 predicted proteins | sample 1599841 | NCBI WGS metagenome assembly OJUG01 (sample SAMN04168659, study PRJEB22393) | human gut metagenome | biome: human gut microbiome; feature: stool | host: Homo sapiens | collected 2014-05-12 | reverse complement strand
ACTTTCATTACTATTTGTGCCGCCGGCTGAAGGCGGCGGAATGGAGATTAGTATGTGCAAAAAAGTAGGAAATACATGCGAATAATTCAAAAGTCAAAATTAAGTATGTGTAACAAGTCGGAAAATACATGCCTTAAAGCAAAAAATAATGATCCGGCATGTATGATAACCGGGAAAACACATGCGCAATAGGCTAAAATGGAAAATAGGTATGTAAATCGCTTTAGGAAACACATGTATAAAATTTAAAAATAAGAATTAAGTATGTAAATGACTTTGGAGGAATACAGAAACCAGCAACACGAGATAGACTTAGTAGTTTTTCATGGGATTTTCAAAACACAGAACGCCCACGGTGGACGGGATGTCATGCCGCGATATTTGTCGGAGGGTGTTGATATTTTCTTAAAAAGTGCTGATGGACAGGGGGAAAGCGGACACGATGTCCGCGTCAGCCGATCCGCGCCATGGATGGCGCGTGTAGGCGACCCCGTCATGATGAGAACCACTGTATCACTTTTCATTAGAAAATTCACACCCGGAGACGCGACATCAAGGCGTGATGTTCCGTTCGCCGTGGGCGTTCGTGGCTTCTTCACTAACTCTCAAGTCACAGAACAATTAAAATTATCCATAAGCATTTTGCACACTTCATTCCGTGGTGAAAATGCACAAAAACAATGTCACAGATTTGATGACAATATACAAACTTCCGATAAATTGCAGGAAATCTCTTGCAACCGATTCGTGAATGTGCTATCTTCTAATTACAGCAACGGAAACGTTACCGGTAACAATACCGATACCGATTCCGAAACAGTAACGGGGACATACAAAAATTATGAAGTCACCCGTCCAAACAAAAAGGAGAGGTAAGATTATGAAGAAGAAATTGGCAAGCGTATTACTTTGTGCAGTAATGGCAGCCTCTATGCTGACCGGTTGTGGAAACTCCGGTGATGCAGCAGCTACCACCCCTGCTACCGACAGCAAGACAGATGTAGCAACCACCGAGGCTGTTGAAACGACAGCAGCTGCAGACGGATCTGTATACTACCTGAACTTCAAACCTGAAGTTGACGAAGTATGGCAGAAGCTGGCTAAGGAATATACCGAGGAGACCGGTGTTCCTGTAAAGGTTGTAACCGCAGCAAGTGGTACTTATGAGCAGACCCTGATGTCTGAGATCGCTAACAAGGAAGCACCTACCCTGTTCCAGATCAACGGACCTATCGGTTATCAGAACTGGAAAGACTACTGTGCAGACTTAAAGGATACAGACCTGTACAGCTGGTTAATGGATAAGAGCCTGGCAATCACCGGCGAAGACGGTGGTGTATACGGAATCCCTTACGTAGTAGAGGGTTATGGTATCATTTATAACGACGCTATCATGCAGAAGTACTTCGCACTGGATGGCGCTAAGGCAGCAAGCATGGATGAGATCAACAACTTCGCTAAGTTAAAAGAGGTTGTAGAAGATATGCAGGCTAAGAAAGATGAGCTGGGCATTGAAGGCGTATTCGCTTCCACATCCCTGACTCCCGGTGAAGACTGGAGATGGCAGACTCATCTGGCTAACATCCCTGTATACTACGAGTTCAAGGACAAGGGTATCACCGATACCGATAACCTGGAGTTCACTTACTCCGATAACTTCAAGAACATTTTCGATCTGTACATCAACAACTCCTGCACAGCACCCGGCCTGCTGGGAAGCAAGTCTGTAGACGACTCCATGGCTGAGTTCGCTCTGGGTCAGGCAGCAATGGTACAGAACGGTAACTGGGGTTGGAGCCAGATCAATGGCGTAGAAGGTAACACCGTTAAGGCTGAGGATGTTAAGTTCCTTCCTATCTATACAGGAGTTGAAGGTGAAGAGAACCAGGGACTGTGCACCGGTACTGAGAACTTCTTCTGCATCAACAAGGAAGCTTCTGCTGAGGATCAGGCAGCATCTATCGCATTCGTTGAATGGCTGTTCTCTTCTGAGACCGGTAAGGCAGCAGTAACCAACGACCTTGGATTCATCGCTCCTTTCAATACCTTTAGCGATGACGAAAAGCCCACCGATCCTCTGGCACAGGAAGTTCTTCGTTACATGGCAGATACCTCCAAGACATCTGTATCATGGAACTTCACTTCCTTCCCTAGCCAGCAGTTCAAGGATGACTTCGGCGCAGCTCTTCTGGAGTATGCTTCCGGTTCCATCGACTGGGATACTGTAAAGACAACCGTAGTTGAAAGATGGGCAGCTGAAAAGGCCGCAACCGCAGCTAACTAAGCTCCATCGACAAAAAGACAATAACTTAATCCATCTTATATAACTTCAGACACAGGGGGCGGTGGTGGTACCACGGCCCCTGTGTTTGTAAAAAAGGAGACAGGCTTATGCAAAAGACATTAAAAAGATATTTTCCCATTTTTGTACTGCCTACCCTGATCGCGTTTTCCTTTGCTTTTATCATACCGTTTGTCATGGGCGTATATCTGTCCTTTTGCAAATTTAAGACAATTACAAACGCGCAATTTGTAGGCTTAGATAATTACATTAAAATTTTTGCGGACAAAGATTTTGTCAACGCATTTGGATTTACTCTAAAATTCTCCGTAGTGTCCATTGTCACCATTAATGTGTTTGCCTTCATTCTGGCACTGGCATTGACGAGAAAGATCAAAGGAACCAACCTGTTCCGTACAGTATTTTTCATGCCGAACCTGATCGGCGGTATCATTTTGGGATATATCTGGCAGCAGATGATCAACGCAGTATTGTTAAAATACGAGACAACACTGGTGGCGAATCCGACCTATGGATTCTGGGGTCTGATCATTCTGATGAACTGGCAGATGATCGGTTATATGATGATCATTTATGTAGCCGGACTGCAGAATGTACCTACGGATCTGATCGAAGCAGCAGAGATCGATGGAGCTACTTCGTTACAGACATTATTCAAAGTGAAAATTCCGATGGTTATGCCATCTATTACCATATGTTTGTTCCTCACCGTGTCCAACAGCTTTAAGCTGTTCGACCAGAACCTTGCATTGACGGCTGGAGCACCCAGCAAAAAGACAGCTATGCTGGCTCTGGATATCTACAATACCTTCTATGGCAGAAGCGGATTTGAAGGTGTTGGTCAGGCCAAAGCAGTACTGTTCTTCATTGTAGTGGCAGTCATTGCCCTGGGACAGCTGGTACTTACCAGACGTAAGGAGGTAGAGCAATAATGACTAAGAAAAAAACTTCCAATGTAATCATTTTTTGTATCCTGTGTGTGCTGGTAGTTGCATTTTTGACCCCTATTTTCTTCGTGCTGATCAACTCCTTTAAGGGAAAACTGTTCATCAGTAACAATCCTTTCGCACTGCCTACCGCAGAGACTTTTGCAGGGCTTACCAACTATGTGAACGGTATTGAAAAAACAGGTTTCTTCACAGCCTTCGGATGGTCTGCTTTTATCACGGTATTTTCTGTGGCAGCGATCATTCTGTTTACTTCCATGACCGCTTATTACCTGACCAGAGTAAAAACCGGTGTGACCAACGTATTGTATTATATGTTTGTATTTTCCATGATCGTACCTTTCCAGATGGTTATGTTCACGATGTCTAAGCTGGCGAATATGACTCACTTAAATAACCCTCCCGGAATGGTGCTTCTGTATCTGGGCTTCGGATCTGGTCTGTCCGTATTTATGTTCTGCGGATTTATCAAATCTATTCCGTTAGACATCGAAGAGGCAGCCATGATCGACGGCTGTAATCCGCTGCAGACTTTCTTCGGCGTCGTAATGCCGATCCTGAAGCCGACTGCTATCACAGTAGCGATTCTGAACGCTATGTGGATCTGGAACGACTATTTGCTGCCCTATCTGGTAATCGGTCTGAGTACTAATTACAAAACCATCCCGGTTGTAGTACAATACCTGGTAGGCTCTTACGGTGCAAAGAATCTGGGTGCCATGATGGCACTGTTGGTATTGTCTGTTATCCCTATCATCGTCTTCTATCTGACCTGTCAGAAGTACATCATCGAAGGCGTGGTAGCCGGAGCAGTTAAGGGTTAAACGAAAAAGTTACAACGGGAGATTTATGTTATGAGAAAAAGTGGAATCCTGCTGCCGGTGAGCAGTCTGCCTTCCAAATACGGAATCGGCTGCTTTTCCAAAGAAGCATACAAATTTATTGACAGATTAAAAGAAGCCGGTCAGGCATACTGGCAGATTCTGCCGTTAGGTCCGACCAGCTATGGAGATTCTCCTTACCAGTCCTTCTCCACCTTTGCGGGGAATCCTTATTTCATCGATCCTGAGGATCTGGTGGCGAGAGGCTATGTGACCGCTGAGCAGTGCAATGCTTATGATTTCGGTACCGACATTCATTCCGTGGACTACGGTAAAATCTACAAGAGTCGCTTCCGCCTGCTAAAAGAAGCGTTTGATAATAGTCATATTGAAGAAGATGCAAGATTTCAGGAGTTTGTACAGAAGAATGCATACTGGCTGGAGGATTATGCATTATATATGGCAGTCAAGGACGGCTTCCGTGGTATCTGTTGGGCAGCCTGGGAGGATGATATCAAACTGAGAACTCCTGCGGCTATGGACAAATATCGCAGAAAATATGCGAAAGAGATCGCTTTTTACCAGTTCCAGCAGTATCTGTTCCAGGTACAGTGGGAGAAAGTAAAGACCTATGCCAACGATAACGGCATCAAGATTATCGGGGATATTCCCATTTATGTGGCATTTGACAGCTCAGATGCCTGGGCGAATCCGGAGCTGTTCCAGTTTGACGAGGATTGTGAGCCGGTAGCAGTAGCGGGATGCCCTCCCGATGCATTTTCTGCCACCGGACAGCTGTGGGGTAATCCTCTGTATAACTGGGAACATCACAAAGAGACCGATTATGCCTGGTGGATGCAGCGGCTGGCAGCCTGCTTTGAGCGCTATGATGTGGTACGTATCGATCATTTTCGTGGATTCGATGCTTATTATGCGATTCCCTATGGGGAACCCACTGCGGAGCACGGTCACTGGGAACAGGGTCCGGGATACGATATTTTCCGTACCATGAAGGAAAAATTGGGAGAAAAAGAAGTTATTGCAGAAGATCTTGGTTTTTTAACACCATCTGTGATAGAATTAGTGAAGAAATCCGGTTATCCAGGTATGAAAATTTTGCAGTTTGCTTTTGATTCTCGTGAGGAAAGTGATTATTTGCCGCATAATTATACACATAATTGCGTGGTATATACAGGAACTCATGATAATGATACTGTGATGGGGTGGTATGACACCTTGAAGGGAGCTGACAAAAAGCTCTGTGACGACTATCTGCGTCTGAAAAATGCGGACGGAGAGCCGATTCCCAGAGAGCAGATTCCCTGGGAATTCGTGCGTGCCGCAATGTCCAGCGTAGCGGATATGGCGATCATTCCCATGCAGGATTATCTCGGACTGGGATCGGAGGCCCGCATCAACATTCCTTCCACGCTTGGCATCAACTGGATGTGGAGAATGGGGAACGGAGATTTTACAAAGGAGCTTGCAGGGCGGATCCGCAGCATGACGAAGCTGTACGGCAGATAAGTCTGTAGGCTTAGAAAGGTTTGTGCTCCATGGAGGAAATCACGATCAGAGACATTGCCAGAATCTGCGGTGTCGGCGTCAGCACGGTATCCCGTGCCATAAATAACCACCCGGACATCAATCCTGAGACCAAGGAAACGATCATGCGGGTGATCAAAGAGAATAACTACGTACCCAACAACAGTGCCAGAAACCTGAAGCGTCAGGATGCCAAGGCAATTGCAGTACTGGTCAAAGGTATTAATAACTCTTTCTTCAGCCAGATGATCAAGGTATTGGAGGAAGAGATCAAGGAAAAGTCCTACTCCATGGTTTTGCAGCATGTCGATTATGACGATGATGAAGTGGAGGTGGCACTGAAGCTTGTAAAGGAAAAAAGGCTTCGGGGCATTATTTTTCTCGGTGGTTATCTGGTTCACAGCGAGGAAAAACTGGCACAGCTTCATGTACCGTTTATCTTGAGTACTACCGGAATGCTGCCAAAGGGATTCAGCCGTAATACCTATTCTTCCGTGACCGTGGATGATACCAAAGAAAGCTACAAGATGGTGGACTATCTGTGTAAGAATGGGCATAAGGATATTGCGATCGTCTGTGCCCGCAAAACGGATGCTTCCATCGGTAAGTTGCGTTTGGAAGGCTATAAAAAGGCGTTGAAGGATAACGGAATAGAAGTAAGGGAAGAACTGATCCTGCCCATGAGGAGTGACCTTGAGGATTACTCCCTGGAGAATGGCTACATGGTGACGAAGGAATTCCTGGAGAAGCAGATTCCGTGTACGGCGATCTTCGCAATCTCCGATATGCTGGCAATCGGTGCTGGAAAAGCATTGTCTGATGCCGGATACAGGGTACCGGAAGATATTTCCCTGACAGGCTTTGATGGTGTGGAAATCGGGAAATATGTTATCCCGTCATTGACGACTTTAAAACAGCCGGTAGACAGCATGGCGAGAGAGACCGCCCGGATTCTGTTTGACATTATCGGGAAAAAAGCGAAACACCAGCACTGTGTATTCGACGGAGAACTGGTGATCCGGGATTCTACGATATCGAGGACGTAAGAAAGAGTCATACAGTCCCTATGGGGACGAAGGGAATGCTGTATGGAAATACATGGTTTTAACAAGACAACTTTATTAGATTATCCGGAACATATTGCAGCCACTGTTTTTACAGGAGGCTGCAATTTTCGCTGTCCGTTCTGTCACAATGGGGAACTGGTACTGGATCCTGCGGGTCAGCCCTCCGTCTCAGAAGAGGAAGTGCTGTCCTACCTGAAGAAAAGACAGGGGATCCTCCAGGGCGTCTGCGTCACCGGCGGAGAGCCGACTCTGCAGAGGGACCTTCGCAAGTTCCTGCAAAAGATCAAGGAACTGGAGTATCCCATTAAGCTGGATACCAACGGGTATATGCCAGGAGTATTGTGGGAATTGTTACAGGAGCACCTGATCGATTATGTGGCGATGGATATTAAGGCTTCCAGGGATAATTATGCCCGGGCGGCGGGACTGCCGCATATGGATATCTCTCGCATTGAGGAGAGTATCGGTATCCTGAAAAGCAGCGGAATTCCCTATGAATTCCGAACTACTGTGGTAAAAGGGATTCATACCGTGGGAGAATTTAAGGAGATCGGCAGATGGATCGAAGGGTGTCCTGCATACTACTTGCAGAGTTATCAGGAGAATGATAACTGCCTGTACCGGATGACACAGACAGCAGAAAGCAATGCTGTTAAGCCGAGCGGTGCGGAACTGTTCGGTGCTTTCTCGCGGGAGGAACTGGAACAGATGGCGGAACTTGTCCGAAAATATGTGGGGAAAGTTGTGTTGCGGGGCGTGGAATAAAATAGAGAGATGGTTATGGGTTGTCTGAAAAGACAACCTATTTTATTGATCTATATTCAAATATTTATATTGAAAGCGTTTACTTTATAAAGATAGAAACAAAATATAAAAACTGTGCATTTTTGCGAAAATCAGTAACTTGCGAAAAAATAATAACTAAAAACTGCTCAAATAATCTATGAAATACTTCCAAAATAATCAAACTGCACAAAATGGATTTGATATTGTGACCAGACAGTGCTAGTATATAGTACATAGCGTTGTAAGCGTTTACATTACATACGCTTATAACCTGAGGAAAACGGAGGTATGGAAATGTTTGGTGGTAAAGGCAGGAAGGAAAGAAAACGATGGATGGCACTGCTGCTGGCAGGAGCTATGGTGCTGTCAGGAATGGGAATCAGTCCCATCTCTGTGCAGGCAGAGGAAACAGCAACAGCTGTGGAGCAGGTGCAGGAAACGGAACCTGTGGAAACAATCGTAGAAGAGCAGGGAGAAGAGACGGTATCCGGTGGTGATATTGAAGTGCCGGAAGTGGAAGAGACAGAAGTCTTAGAAACAGAAGAGATAAGTGAAGTTGCTGTGCAGGCAGCAGAAGTTACTGTACCTGTGGTACAAAACACAAGTGGGAATAGTGATGGTTATGTTCTGGATGCAGCAGAATTAGCAACATTTGGCGCAGATACAAAGAAAGATGGTGATGAGGAAACAGCAGGAACGGACAAGTATTTCACAATCCATTATAGTGCTGGAACAAAAGTAGAGGCAAAAGAAAAGGAATTTACCGATGGATATAAAAGCGTAAATAGAATAAACTTTGCCGGAGCAGTAAAGAAGACACAGAATTCAATTTCGTTCACGACAACAGGGAAAGCCAAAGTAAAGGTGTATTGGGGCGCAGCTGATGCAAACAGAGAAATGGCAATTATAAATGATTCTGGAAAGACAATTGCCGTTACAGAGGTAAAACCTGCTAAGGATCAGCTTTGTTGCTGGGAAGTTACGTTAGATGATGCAGGAACATATTACCTTGGAGGAAGTGAAAAAAAGAATTATATTTTTAGAGTAGAAGTTACGGAAGGCGAGCAGGAAGAGATTTCAAGAGCTGATTGGTCAACAGTAGATGCACCAGAAATTACAGAGGTAAAACAAAGTGGAGAAAAAATTGATATCACTGTAAAAGCAGTTGTTGGTAATGATGGAGCAGATAAAATAGTTGTAACTTTGCAGAATGAGGAAAATACAGAAGTGGGAAATGTAACTTCTTCAGCCAAAAAGGATAAGCATACAGTATCAATTACTCCGGATAAATCCGGTACTTATACCGCATCAGTAGTAGCAACCCGTGAAGGGGAAACTGATAAGGCCGGTAATAATATGGAAGTTTACTTCAGCCTGCCATTAGCAACTCCTGTAATCAGCAGCGCGACCAGCAAGGGCAACGGTGCTGTAGAAGTAGTCTGGAGTGCAGTTAAGGAAGCGACAGGATATGCTGTAACTGCTACTGCAGAGGGAGAAAACGAAGTTTCAAAGGCAGTGACAGCTGATGAAACGACAGCACTTTTAGAGGGACTTACCGTAGGAAAGACATATACGATCAGCGTAGTAGCTGTACGTGGTGAAAATAAAACGAACCCAGGAACAGCAACTGTTACAGTAACGGCTGAGGCACAGCGAGTATGGAGCAAATCCACATACGGTTCCAGTACGGATTCTAAGAATAATGGTGTTATCGGAAATGCTAATGACGGTAAGGTAACGGTATACAGTGAAGGTGGCAAAGGTAAGATTGTACCCGGATCTACGGATGGACTGACTTTCTATTATACGGCAATTGATCCTGAGACTGAGAACTTTACTTTGACAGCAGATATTCATGTAGACAGTTGGACGCTTTCCAATGGACAGGAAGGCTTCGGTATGATGGCTGCGGATGCAGTTGGCTCGAATGGTGATGGAACTGCGTTCTGGAACAATACTTATCAGGCGATTGCTACCAAGGTTGAGTATTACTGGGATGGCGAGGACGTAACTACTGACAGTTCTGCCAACAAGATATCTATGAAGCTTGGTCTGGGTGCGATTTCCAGACTTGGTGTAACAGCAGATGATGTTGCTGCAATTAAAAATGGAACCATTACGATGCCTGCGGGTTATGTAAGTGAGACCACAACACTGGAGACCGGTGCAGCAACTAAGGGCCCTGGCACTTATAATCTTGTGGGTAACTGGAATAAAAAGGCAGAGCCTACCGGAAACCTGGAGAATCCGTTGACTGACTTCCGCCTGCAGATTCAGAGAAACAACACAGGTTACTATCTGAGATATTTAGATAAGGATAACAAAGTAATCAAAGAAGTACGTTACTATGATCTGGAGAGAACTTCTTTGACCCAGATTGATAAAGATAATATTTATGTTGGATTCTTCGCTTCCAGAAATGCAAGAATTACGGTAAGTAATATTGATCTGAAGACGATTACCCCTGCGGATGATGAAAAAGCAGAGGAAAGAGAGATTGAATATGTATATCCGATCAATACGATAGAATCTCCTGCGTTCTCCAATTCTGTGGATTATAATCTGGTATACTATGGCAATGCTGACGGTACTTTGGTCGTGAAGGATCAGAACGGAAAAGAAGTCCTGAACAAGGAATTCAAAGCATTGGCCAAGGAAACGGTAGCTCTGAAGTTGAACAATGGAAAAAACGCATTTACGATCAACTTTATCCCGGATAAGGAATACAAACCCGGCGAATTT
>OJUG01004930.1_pt1 | contig 10214 bp, 6 predicted proteins | sample 1599841 | NCBI WGS metagenome assembly OJUG01 (sample SAMN04168659, study PRJEB22393) | human gut metagenome | biome: human gut microbiome; feature: stool | host: Homo sapiens | collected 2014-05-12 | reverse complement strand
TGAGAAAACGCCCTGCGATGTACATCGGTGACATCAGTATAAAGGGACTTCACCACTTGGTATACGAAATCGTTGATAACTCCATTGACGAGGCACTGGCCGGGTATTGCGACCACATCGAAGTGACAATCAACGAAGATAATTCAATCACCGTACAGGACAACGGACGTGGTATTCCGGTCGACTATCATGAAAAAGAAAAGAAGTCGGCACTGGAAGTAGCGATGACCGTTCTGCACGCCGGAGGTAAGTTCGACAAAGGGTCGTATAAAGTTTCCGGAGGTTTGCACGGTGTAGGTATGTCTTGCGTAAATGCACTGTCAACACACATGACTACACAGGTATTCCGCAATGGTAAAATCTATCAGCAGGAATATGAAATCGGTAAGCCGCTTTATTCTGTGAAAGAAGTGGGGGTATCGGATATTACAGGAACCCGCCAACAATTTTGGCCGGATGATACAATCTTTACCGAAACGGTGTATGATTATAAAATACTGGCTTCACGTCTGCGTGAGTTGGCATACCTGAATGCAGGTCTCCGCATTTCACTGACCGACCGTCGGGTAGTGAATGAAGAAGACGGCAGCTTCAAGAGTGAAGTATTCTATTCCGAAGAAGGGCTGAGAGAGTTTGTACGCTTCATCGAGTCTTCACGTGAACACTTGATCAACGACGTTATCTACCTGAACTCTGAGAAGCAGGGAATACCTATTGAAATAGCCATCATGTACAATACAGGATTCTCCGAAAATGTACATTCCTATGTCAATAATATCAATACAATCGAAGGAGGTACGCATCTTGCCGGTTTCCGCCGTGCACTGACCCGTACGCTGAAGAAGTACGCCGAAGACAGCAAGATGCTGGAAAAGGTGAAAGTTGAAATCTCGGGAGACGACTTCCGCGAAGGTCTGACTGCCGTTATTTCCGTTAAAGTAGCCGAACCACAGTTCGAAGGACAGACCAAAACGAAGTTGGGTAACAACGAAGTAATGGGTGCCGTAGACCAGGCTGTCGGTGAAGTACTGGCCTACTATCTGGAAGAACATCCAAAGGAGGCAAAAACAATTGTAGACAAGGTGATTCTGGCTGCCACAGCACGCCACGCAGCAAGAAAAGCCCGTGAAATGGTACAACGCAAATCTCCGATGTCCGGAGGCGGTCTGCCGGGTAAACTGGCCGACTGTTCGGATAAAGACCCCTCAAAATGCGAATTGTTCCTCGTCGAGGGAGACTCGGCAGGTGGTACTGCCAAGCAAGGACGTAACCGTATGTTCCAGGCCATCCTTCCGCTACGCGGTAAGATTCTGAACGTCGAAAAAGCGATGTATCACAAAGCACTGGAAAGCGATGAAATCCGCAATATATATACGGCACTGGGTGTCACTATCGGAACAGAAGACGACAGCAAAGAGGCTAACATCGAAAAGCTGCGCTATCACAAGATTATCATCATGACCGATGCCGACGTCGATGGTTCTCACATCGACACACTTATCATGACGTTCTTCTTCCGTTATATGCCGCAAGTTATCCAGAACGGTTATCTGTACATCGCTACTCCCCCGCTCTACCTCTGCAAAAAGGGTAAAGTAGAAGAGTATTGCTGGACAGACGCGCAACGCCAGAAGTTTATCGATACCTATGGCGGTGGTCTGGAAAATGCGGTTCATACACAGCGTTACAAAGGTTTGGGTGAAATGAACGCCCAGCAGTTGTGGGAAACAACTATGGATCCCGACAACCGTATGCTGAAGCAAGTAAACATCGATAATGCCGCTGAAGCCGATTACATCTTCTCCATGCTAATGGGTGAAGACGTAGGTCCGCGCCGCGAGTTTATCGAAGAGAATGCAACATATGCGAATATCGATACATAATTTTAATATTACGTTTTTATAAACCAACCTCACATCTTACAACGAAGAAGCGTCGGCAAGCGAAGGAAAATCCTCCGTGCCGGCGCTTTTCTATGTCTTAATAAAACCTAACAGTTAAATCTTTTTCCGGTCAAAATCACTATCTTGCCGAAAATGAAGGAGGACACTTATGAAAACGACTACCCCAAATCCTGTATTTGCCAAGATCAGACTCTATCTCAGAATCCTGGCATCCTGTGTGATTGTCACTTGCCTGTTCCTAATTATTATCCATCCGGAGGCATGGATTACTCCGGCTTGCATTATCGTAGCTATGATCTGCCTGTTATTTCTTCTGATACGATCCAAACGCAAAGAGTCGAGGAAATGAAAGAAATATCAGATCATATCATGCGCCTTTAATTCCTTCACTGCGACTTCCAGTTCCTGGTACCACTTCTCGCCGAATTTACGGATCAGAGGTTCTTTCAAGAATTGGTAGACAGCCACGTTTTCTTTTTTCCCCAGCAACACAGCCGCCTTACACACATCCCAACGATGATAGTTCACCGCCTTATAAGGTCCGTAATCTCCAATCCGAATGGGATAGAGATGGCATGATACTGGTTTGTAAAAGTCTGTCTTGCCATCCCGATAAGCCTTTTCGATGGCACAGTAACAACATCCTTTCTCGTCATAGCAAGTAAAGACGCAATCCTTATTATTAACAATAGAAGTCACCAGATCACCTTCCTGATCCGTGTATACGACTCCTTGCTTCTCAATGACAGCACGCGCTTCCGGCGACAGTTCTTCCCATATTATCGGCAGAACCTCTTCCAGCTTTTCCACTTCATCCAATTCCACAGGTGCCCCTGCATCCCCTTCAATGCAACATTCGCCCTTGCAGGCGTCCAGATTGCAAAGGAATTTTTCCCGAAGGACATCGAAGCTCACTACTACATCTTCTATCTGAATCATAAAACTTATGTGAGACAAAAAGGGCGGAGTATACCCCCGCCCCTTTGGTTATAGCATTCTAAATTACTTAATCAAAATCTGACCGTTCATATCAGCCGGAGCTTCCAGCCCCATGATTTTCAGGATAGTCGGAGCCACATCAGCCAGGCGACCGTCTTCTACTTTCGCAGCTTTGTTTTCTGTTACGTACACACAAGGAACCGGGTTCAGAGAGTGAGCCGTATTCGGAGTGCCGTCTTCGTTCAAGGCATGATCAGCGTTACCGTGGTCGGCGATGATGATAGCTTCGTAACCTTGTGCTTTAGCAGCTTCGATCACGTCTTTCACGCAAGCGTCTACAGCCACAACAGCCTTCTCGATTGCTTCGTAGATACCGGTATGACCAACCATGTCACCGTTAGCGAAGTTTACCACGATGAAATCATATTTGTTTTCGTTGATAGCGTCTACCAGTTTATCCTTCACTTCGTAAGCGCTCATTTCCGGTTTCAGGTCGTAAGTGGCTACTTTCGGAGATGGAACAAGGATACGGTCTTCGTTGTCGAACGGAGTTTCACGACCGCCGTTGAAGAAGAAAGTAACGTGAGCATATTTCTCTGTTTCAGCGATATGGAGCTGGCTCAGTCCTTTGGAAGCGATGTATTCGCCCAGTGTGTTGGCAACGTTTTCCTTGTCGAACAGGATGTGAACACCTTTGAAGGATGCATCATACGGAGTCATGCAGTAATATTGCAGTCCCGGAATCGTATGCATACCCGCTTCCGGCATATCTTGCTGAGTCAGTACGACAGTCAGTTCTTTAGCACGGTCGTTACGGTAGTTGAAGAAGATAACGACATCACCTTCTTTGATGGTTCCGTCGCAGTTGGCGTTTACAATCGGCTTGATGAATTCGTCCGTTACACCTTCATCGTAAGATTCCTGCATAGCCTGAACCATATCGGTAGCTTTCTTACCCTGGCCGTTTACCAGCAGGTCATAGGCTTCCTTCACACGTTCCCAACGTTTGTCACGGTCCATAGCATAATAACGACCGATGATAGAAGCGATCTTGCCTGCCGATTTCTCGCAGTGTGCAGAAAGTTCTTCGATAAATCCCTTGCCACTCTTCGGGTCAGTGTCACGACCGTCCATGAAGCAGTGGATGAATGTATTGTCGATGCCGTATTCTTTGGAGATGTCGCAAAGTTTGAAAAGATGAACCATTGAGCTGTGTACGCCACCGTTGGAAGTCAGTCCCATGAAATGAACGCTCTTTCCGTTTTCTTTCGCGTAAGAGAAAGCAGAAACGATTTCGGGGTTCTGCAGGATGCTGTTGTCAGCACATGCGCGGTTGATTTTCACCAAATCCTGATAAACCACACGTCCGGCACCAATGTTGAGGTGACCTACTTCCGAGTTACCCATCTGTCCGTCGGGCAAACCTACGTTCTCACCACTTGCCTGAAGTTGGGAATGAGGATAATTGTTCATCAGATAATCCCAGTAAGGAGTGGGAGTGTTGAAGATTACGTCGTCTTTCTTTTGGTCGCCTAGTCCCCAACCATCGAGGATCATTAAAAGGGCTTTCTTACTCATAATATTTCAATATTTAAATTATCACTCTGATTTTCGGGTGCAAAGGTACAAAAAAGATGATTACGTAAACGTTTAATCTATGTTAAGTTAAAGGGGAAAAAGAGAGGGAGCGATGGATATTTTTCTTTCTTTGTATAGGGAACTACTAAACGCATTTATTCAAAATTTAATATTATGAAAACGATTCTACTCTGCATGATGCTCATGCTGTCGGGTATGCTCACAGCACAAACCGTCGACAATCCGCCATTCAAAGCCCGTTCGGGAAGTATTGGTAACATCACCCGTATAGAACGCACGCCCGATGGCACGCGTGTTTATATTCACGCCATCTTCCGTCCGCACTGGTGGATAAAGGAAGAAGGAGACAGTTATCTGGAAGATGCAGCCACCGGCAAGAAATATCAGTTCAAGAGTGCGGAAGGCATTGAGCTCAATAAAGAAGTGTATATGCCCGATTCGGGCGAGATGGACTATGTGCTCGTTTTCGAAGCCCTGCCGGAAGAGACGCAGGTCATCCATCTCCTCAGTCCCAGCGATACGGAAGGAAATACGTATGACATATCCTTAGTACCGTCCTCCGACAAAAACGTTTCGCCGTTGACGGCAATCAAGGGAAACTGGTTCAAGGCAGACGACTTGAACGCCTGGGAATACGGCATCTACGATTCTGTCACGATTATGGACAACCGGATATTTACCAACGAAAACATCCGCAAGAAAGGGAAGCGGGTGGAAATCACCGTCAAGGACAAGCAGAATGGAAACATACGTACCCTGCTGGTGACTCCGCAGAAAGACGGAAGCTGCCAGATACAAGTGAACGGAGAAAAGAATCAGCTGTATACCCGGCAAAGGGGAGCTACAAAGACAATCGCTGCCGACACAGGTTTCCAGCAGTTCTTCCACACAGACACCACCTGTCTGCAAGGGTATATCGACGGCTATGACCGCCGGCTGGGATTTGACACCGGACTCATCTATCTATCCAACCATATCACCCGCCAGGACTACCCGACTGTGATTCAGATAGACGAAGACGGCAGCTTCCTGTGCAAGTTTGTCATCAAGCATCCTGTGGAACAGTCGGTCACGCTTGACAATAACTGGATTCCATTCTATATCGAGCCCGGACAGACGCTTACCATGTATATCGACTGGGAAGCATTGCTGGCACGCAGCCGTGCACGCGACTATTATTTCCCGATCAAGAATACAGCCTACATGGGCCCGTCGGCTTCCCTCTCCTATCTGCTGAAGGAATTCAAGTCGCTGATCCCCTACCGTTACGATGATTTATCCAACGCGCGCAACAAACTGACTCCCAGCCAATATCAGGAGCACATGAAGCCGATTGTCGCCCGATGGGAGCATACAGCCGATTCACTTATTCAGATTTGCCGCCCATCGGCAAAGGCTGCCCGTCTGATCAAGAATAAGGCAGACCTGCAGGCAGGAGGCTTATTCTTCGACTTTCTGATGAGCAGAGATTATTATGCGAAGCAGGATACAGCCAACCAAGCCTTGAAAGTGAAAGAAGAAGATTCTTATTACGACTTCTTGAAGAAGATGCCGCTGAATGATGAAACAGTGCTCGCCGATGCCAATGCAAGCTCTTTTATCAACCGGTTTGAATATATGGACGCCTTCAGAACAGCCTATAATTATCATGCACCGAAAGCAAAGGATACCATCTCTTACACGTATCCGGAAGAATCGCTTCTCGCTTTCCTTAAAGAGAAAGGAGTAAAACTGAATGCAGAACAGGAGGCAATCAGACTGAAACAGGAGAAACTGGCAGGAACAACCGTCAGAATCCCCTTAAAAGAACTTCAAGAAGAGAATGACAAGGTGAAAGGCTTATACGAAAAAGAAGAAAAACTGGTCCTGGAGTACATCGACAAGCAGTATAAAAACAAGCAGTCAGAGCAAGACATGGACAGAAACTTTATCTCGATGGAACAAAAAACCGGTCATAAGAAAGACAGCATTCTTGCCCGGCTATATGATGTGCCCGATCCTTTGCTTTGGCAAATAGCCAAAGTCCGCAACCTGGGTTTCAGCCTGCAGAATATCAAGACACGTTCCATTGCCCGTGAGTATGTGGACAGTATCAAGCAAAAGCTCACTCACCCACAATTGGCAGAAGAGGCCGAATATCTGTTCGCCAAAACGCATCCGAAGGAAAAAGTCAATTCCTATCAACTTCCGGAAGGCAAAGCCACCAACGTTTTCCGCAACATTATTAAGAATCATCCGGGCAAAGTCTTGTTCGTAGACTTCTGGGCAACGACCTGCGGACCTTGTCGCGCAGGAATAGAAGCGACGGCAGACCTGCGCAAAAAATACAAAGATCATCCGGAGTTCGAGTTCATCTATATCACCGGACAGAAAGACTCACCAGCCGGTGCATATAAGCAATACGTGGAAAAGAATCTGAAAGGAGAAGCCAGCTATTATGTCACCGACTCAGAGTTCAATTATCTGCGCCAACTTTTCCGCTTCAACGGCATTCCGCACTATGAACTTGTGCTAAAAGACGGCAGTATCTCCAAGGAAAAACTGGGGACGCATAGAATCAGAAAGTATTTGGAGGAGCACTTCCCCGTTTCCGGGTCTGCCGGACAGGGAGAAAATGCTCAGTAATCCCGGCTGAACCTAAGTGGAACACATTGATAGCGAAGCATCTCTTCTTCAGTTTATACTAAGAGGAGATGCTTCGACAAGTTCAGCATGACAAATACTCTCTAGAAATAAATGCTTTTCTATTGTCACTTATCACCTTTCGAAGATAACAAACTGATAATAAACACACTTCGGGTGATAATAGCTGGTGACAATAGGGTGATAATAAGGTGATAATAGCCGTAAATCATGCTTTTTATTGTCACTTTACCCCTATTTCACGACTTATTACCTGTCACTTCCTCCCCATCTTATTACCTATTACTTATGGCAACAGATCATCCAGATGATACGTCCTATTGAAAGTACCAGAAATTTTCATCATATGGGTATCTTATATATTTCGCTTTACAGCAGCTATATTGACAATCTGGTAAAGAATATCCATTTTGATGAGAAAGGATTTGCCCTTATCTTAGATTCCAAAAACCAGCCTATTAATATCAAAGAAGTGGATCCTTCTTTCCTTACAGATCTTGATCCTTTTCTTACCGGCACAAATGGATGTTTTAACCGTAAGATCGGCTCTGTGGATTATGAGTATTTTTATACTACTTCTCCTAAGACCGGCTGGAAATCCCTGGGGATCATTTCAGTTTCTGACCTGCATGCCCAGGTACGAAAACTGGCTCTTTCTGTTATTACAGGCGTACTTTTAGTATCTGCTGTGGCAATATTTATTTCCTACAGGCTTTCACGCTCTTTTGCTGAAAAAATCCATACAGTAACAGCTGCCATGAAAAAAGCCTCAGAAGGCGATTTCTCCGTTAATCTGGCAGAAGGCATTTCAAAAAATGAATTTAACGACTTAAATACCGGTTTTAATCACATGATCCAGAAGATCAATTCCCTGATCCAGACTGTATACAAGGCAGAGCTTTTGCGCAAGGAAGCAGAATATGCTTCCCTGCAGGCACAGACGAATCCACATTTTCTTTATAATACCTTAGATACCATCTGCTGGCAGGCAAAACTTGCAGGCAACGATGCTATTTTTGATACTACCTATTCTCTGGCCTCTCTCCTGCGTGCATCTATGGGAAACACTGATCCTTATATAACTGTTTCCCAGGAACTGTCTTATATCCGTGATTATATACAGATACAGAAAGCCCGCTTCAGGGATAAAATACAGGCAAATATTGCTGTAGAACCGGCACTTATGCCTGTTATGATCCCCAAACTTATTCTTCAGCCTATTGTGGAAAATGCCTTTATCCATGGTCTGGAAGAAAAAAATGGAAACGGTACTATAAAAATAAGCGGGATCTTAAATGATGAGGAAGAAACCGTCCTCTTTATGATCCATGATAATGGTGTGGGAATGACACGGGCCCAGATAGAAAAGGCCTTAGATCCGCCTCCAGGCACGAAAGGCAGTTTTGGACTTTCCAGTGTCCACAAACGGCTCCAGCTTCTGTATGGAACGGATTTTGGCTTAAAGATCCTGTCTGATCCAGGAAAAGGAACCACTATTATCATCCGCATGCCTCTTCATGTTGAGAAGGCAGAAAAAGAAAAGCAGTAAAGAATTTGAGGAAATATGTATGTATAAGATAATGATCGCAGACGATGAACCTATCGTACTTGACAGTTTAAAAACATTTCCATGGTCTGATCACCAGTGTTGTGTGACCTGCTTTGCAGAAAACGGCTTAAATGCACTGCATACTCTGGAATCAGAAAAAGTGGATATTTTGATCAGCGATATACGTATGCCGGGGATGAACGGCCTGGAGATGTGCAAGAAGATCCGCGAGGACAACAACATCCCCATCATCATGCTGAGCGCCAAGTCCGCGGACCTGGATAAGATTCTGGGTCTGGGAACCGGGGCCGACGACTACGTGACGAAGCCCTTCAACCCGCTGGAGCTGATGGCCCGGGTCAAAGCCCAGCTGCGCCGCTACACCCGCTACAACGAGGCTGACAAGGCCGGCGACTGCCGGGACATCATTGACTTCAACGGCCTGGTCATCAACCGGGCCACCCACGAGTGTACCCTCTACGACCGGGAGCTGGGCCTCACCCCCATTGAGTTTGACATTCTCTGGATGCTCTGTGAGAACCGGGGCCACGTCATCTCCGCCGAGCGGCTCTTCGAGACCGTGTGGGGGGAGAAATACCTGGACCGGAACAACACGGTGATGGTCCACATCCGCCGCCTGCGGGAGAAGATGGGGGAGCCCAGCCGCAATCCCCGGTTCATCAAGACAGTGTGGGGCGTGGGCTACAAGATCGACTAGGGCGGCGGGGCGGCCCCTCCGCCGGGGACGAAAAAATCCAAAAATTTCAGAAAATAAGGTTGACATTTTGCCGCGAATCGGGTATACTAATTCTTGCCCTGTTCACCGGGGTCAATAAGGCGGCATAGCTCAGTTGGCTAGAGCACTCGGTTCATACCCGAGTTGTCCCCGGTTCAAATCCAGGTGCCGCTACCATGCAGCTTAAGTGCTGCACCGCATGGCGCGTTGGTCAAGCGGCTAAGACACCGCCCTTTCACGGCGGTAACACGGGTTCGATTCCCGTTCGGGTCACCATAAGGGCGTATAGCTCAGCTGGTTAGAGCGCTTGCTTCACACGCAAGAGGTCAGCGGTTCGAGTCCGTTTACGCCCACCACCACAAACCCGCATGAACACTACGTTCTTGCGGGTTTCTTCTTTTTCATTACGAGGGCACTAACAGCGATTTGGTCGTTATTTGGTCGTTACTGCCGCGAAAAGATACGGAAAGTTACGCAAAATCACGAGCGGGCGGCACGGTTTCCCATGCTTGCCCGCTCGGTGTTTTTTCAGTGATGTAAGTAGAGGTACTCGACGAATTTGTAAATACGTCGCAGCAGGTCGCCTGTGTGGATCTGGCCAAGCAAGTCCACAATCGCCTCCCTGTACTCTGCCTCGGTTCTGTTATTCTCCGGCACGATGCGGGACCTCCTTGCTCGTCAGGGCTTTGGTGAAACGGTAAATGAGCAGAATATCCCGCCCGTTGTCGAGAGAGTCCACGAGTTCCTTCATGTGCTCCTTGCGCCGCTCTGTTTCATTCTCCGGCATTAGAAAACGCCTCCACTCCTTCCAGGGTAGTCAAGCCCGTCGGGCGTGATGGTATAG
>OJUG01004927.1_pt1 | contig 10219 bp, 7 predicted proteins | sample 1599841 | NCBI WGS metagenome assembly OJUG01 (sample SAMN04168659, study PRJEB22393) | human gut metagenome | biome: human gut microbiome; feature: stool | host: Homo sapiens | collected 2014-05-12 | reverse complement strand
AATAGCCCGGCAGATCCAGATCGATCTGTCCTTCCTGCAGCTTGCTTTCCTGTATACAGAATACATCTGCATCTACCTCATTGAAAAAGTCCATAAAACCTTTTCCCACACAGGCACGCAGACCATTTACATTCCAGGAATATATTTTTGTCATCGCTGTTCTCCCCCTGTCCATTTTTCTCTGCTGATTTCCATCTCATGAAAGTTCCAGTCCTCTCCCATCAGATGATACACTTCATATTTTCCGGTTGCAGTAAGTCCCAGTCTCTCATAGCACCGCTTTGCCGCCGGATTATTTTCAAAGACACCCAGTGATACCCGATCCACTTTCAGAATTCCAAATGCATAATCAAGTGCCTGTGCCAGCATCCGGTAACCATACCCTTTTCCACGGACTGCAGAATCCACGATAATACAGCCAAATTTCAGGTCTTTCATCTCCTCATCGAGGAACTGCATGATGAGATGCCCCTTTACTTCTGTTCCATCCAGCATCGTCATCTGAAAATGGCGGGGATTCTGTTCAAACTGGTTGTAAAAAGCATTCATATCCTCTGCTGTAATCGGATAGTGATCATATCTTCCAGCACACCATTTCCAGAATCCGGCTTCATCGGTAAGCCATCCCACAATCGTGGCCGCATCACATTTCTTATATGGACGTAATCGTACCATGGATATTCTTCCTCTCCTGATATAAAAAACGCAGGGAACTTCCTTTTGTAGAAGCCGCCCTGCGTCTTTATCAATCTTATTTTTACAGCAAGCAAAACGATAAGCCGGGTTATGTCGTTGGACAATCATCTATCTAGACGTACCGTTACCGGCACGTTCAAGCAACCTACCTGAAGCTGGCGGGCCACCATATGCTTCTGCTTGGTCTTGCTTCGGATGGGGTTTACATGTGCCCCGCCTGTTACCAGACGGGCGGTAGTCTCTTACACTGCCTTTCCACCCTTACCGGGGTCTGCACCCCAAAGGATTGCTCCCTTCCGCCAAAGGCGGGGCGGTATATTTCTGTTGCACTGGCCTTGGAGTCGCCTCCACCGGACGTTATCCGGCATCCTGCCCTGTGAAGCCCGGACTTTCCTCACCTGTCCCCTTTCGGGTGCCTTACGGCTGACAGCCGCGACCATTTATCTTACTTGCCATGTGCCATTTTAACAGCATTTTCCCTGCTTGGCAAGGAGAAATTCTGTCTGTAGCTTCAATGTCAGCCACAGCTTTCATGCGTTTCCGCACGCTTGTCCCATTTTCAGACGCGGAAGCAGCTGCCTCCGACAAACTCCCGCACAATCGAATTTTTCGGCAAATTCTCGCTGCTGACGCCCAGGAAATAGTCCAGGAACTTGAGCAGCCGCTTTGCCTCAAAATATTCCGGATCGCCCTTCTGAATACCGTAAAGCAGCGGTTCCGCATAGGTTTTTAAGACGCAGAGCTCGTAAATTAACGCAGAATTAAACGTCGCATCCGCACTTTCCTGGAAGGGAAAAATATTCTCTTCCTCGCCGCGCCGCACAGACTGCCACTGGGCAATTGTCTGTCCTGCGCTCGTTCCTCTCGTCCGGGCATCCCGCACCAGCCGACGCAGCAGTCTTCCGTCTGCCGTGGAAATCCGATTATGCTCATCCACGTTCAGGCTCGTCAGTGCGCTGATGTAAATTTTGTATTTGCTCTCGTTTGGCAGCGCGTAAGACATCTTATCGTTTAAGCCGTGAATGCCCTCAATCACTAAAATATCGTCTGCCCCGAGCTGTAAAAAGTTTCCTTTATATTCCCGTTTGCCGGTCTTGAAATTAAACGTCGGCAGCTCGATACGCTTTCCTTCCAGCAGCTCGCACATATCTCTGTTGAACCGCTCTGTATCGATCGCGTCCAGGCTCTCGAAGTTGTAATTGCCGTCCGCGTCCCGCGGCGTTTTTTCTCTGTTGACAAAATAATTGTCCACCTCGATCGGATGCGGCGTCAGTCCAAACGTCTTTAGCTGAATGGAAAGTCGATGAGAAAATGTCGTTTTCCCGGAAGAAGAAGGTCCCGCAATCATGACGAATTTGACACCCTTGCGTCCTGCGATGTCCTCTGCAATCCGTCCAATTCGGCTCTCCTGCATCGCCTCCTGTACCAAAATCAGCTCTGCCAGATCGCCGCCGCAGATCTTGTCATTCAGATCTCCAACCGTCGTAATGCCGAGCTTCTCGCCCCAGCGCGTCGAATCCTCCAGCGCTTTAAAAAGCTTTTTCCGCTCTTCAAAAACAGGCAGCTGCTCCGGATCGCGCCGTTCCGGAAGCAGAAGCATCAATCCGTCCTGGTAAGGAAACAGGTCAAAACAGTCGATATAGCCCGTATCCGGCACCATGTAGCCATAATTATAATCATAATAACCGTCCAGCTCATACACATTGATACAAGAAGCTCTCCGGTAACGGAACAGCTGCACCTTATCCGCCATTCCCTGTGATTCAAACAAGGCGATCGCATCGTCCGTCGTTTTCGTCATTTTTACAAACGGAATTTTTTGCGCCGCCAGCTCTCTCATCCGCTCCCGCACCTGATCGATGAACGTACTGTCCACCTTCCGTCCATCCCGTGGAGAGCAATACAGCCCTCTTCCAATGGAAAATTCTACTTTCAGCTTTCCCTTCTGCAGGCTGCCTGCCACATCGGATGCCGCTTTCATCAAAAGCATGACTGCGCTGCGCACCCAGGTATCATGACCGATCCGGTCAGCCGTCGTCAAAAAGGAAATCTCCTCGCCCTCTTTCGCTGTCTGGAACAACTCCCGGATTTTGCCGTCTGCAATTGCAAGTACAATCTGATGCTTTTCTTTTTTCTGTGCCTGTCTGGCAAGTTCCTGATATGTCACCTTTTTTTCCTGCATCTGTACGATCTCCTTTCCGTTTTCGCCAACGGAAACTGCTCCCGGAGCGTGCGCTCTATTGCTTTTCCATTTTCAAAACTTCCAGCACTTTTTCAGAAAGCTGTATGCGCGCCTCCAGCTCAGTTCGGCGCTTTAAAATACGCTCTGCAGCGTCGTCGCCAGGCATCCGCTGATCGCTGCAGTCTGCCGCCCGATCACCATCCGGCTTCGGCATCGCCAAAAGCAGCGCTTCGTCTGTTTTGATTGTATGTTCCAGGAAGGAAAACAATACCTCACTGCGGCTGTCCATCAGCTGCCAGCCAATCCAGTCTCCGGCAAACCGGCACATTTCCTCAGTCAGTCCCGACTGCAGAAGCTTTTCCGCCAGTTGATGTTTTTTGCGCTGCGCATTTTCCAATTCGACATCCCAGTCTGCGCCCGCCCGGACTGCCAGCATCATTGGGTAATACTTTCCATCTTCCAGCACCATGTTTTCTTCGATGATAAAAAAACGAAGCTCTCTCAGCGCCTGCCGCACCAGCCAGATTTCCGACTGAGGGGAAAGGACGCACCAGGAAAGCTGCGCCGTTTTTTCCGGTACCGCCGTCAGAATCGAAACGATCAGCTTGCCGCCCATCCCGGCAGCGATAAAGCCGTCCGCGCCGCTGCCACAAACCGGCACCTCTTTCAATCCGTCCGACAGCACCGCCGTTATCTTATCCTCCAAGCCACAGGATGCGATATGCTCTTTTGCGCGATCCAGCGGTCCCTTGCGGACGTCCGCCGCATAGACGTGCGGACAAATGCTACGCTGCACCAGATCAATCGAAACAAACCCGTGGTCGCAGCCGATGTCCGCAGCGACATGGCCTTTCGGGACGAGTGCCGAAACCGCCTGCATTCTTTCCGATAATTCTATTTTCATCTTAGTCCAGATAATCCTTTAACTTGCGGCTGCGGCTGGGATGGCGCAGCTTTCTGAGCGCTTTTGCCTCAATCTGACGGATACGCTCTCTGGTAACGTTAAATTCCTTGCCAACTTCTTCCAGTGTTCTCGCACGACCATCATCCAGACCAAACCGCAGGCGCAGAACCTTCTGCTCCCTCTCTGTCAGCGTGCCCAGAACCTCAACGAGCTGTTCCCGAAGCAGCGTAAAGGATGCCGCTTCCGCCGGTACCGGAACGTTGTCGTCCTGAATGAAGTCGCCCAGATGGCTGTCTTCCTCTTCGCCGATGGGAGTTTCCAGAGATACCGGCTCCTGAGAAATCTTTAAGATCTCTCTGACACGATCCACCGGCATGCCCATCTCCTCGGAAATTTCTTCCGGAGTAGGTTCGCGGCCTAACTCCTGAAGCAGCTGACGGCTCACGCGGATCAGCTTGTTGATGGTCTCTACCATATGGACAGGGATACGGATCGTTCTCGCCTGATCCGCAATCGCTCTCGTAATCGCCTGACGAATCCACCAGGTCGCATAGGTAGAAAACTTGTAGCCCTTGCGGTAATCAAATTTTTCAACCGCTTTGATCAGACCCAGGTTGCCTTCCTGAATCAGATCCAGGAACAGCATACCACGGCCCACATAACGCTTTGCAATGCTGACAACCAGACGCAGGTTGGCCTCCGCCAGACGCTTTTTGGCTTCCTGATCGCCGTTTTCCATTCTTTTTGCAAGCTCGATTTCCTCTTCTGCAGACAGAAGCGGAACCTTACCGATTTCCTTTAAGTACATGCGCACCGGATCCTCGATGCTGATGCCGTCCGGAATACTTAAATCAAGGTTTTCCATGTCCACTTCGTCTTCATCCGACAAAAGCAGTTCTTCATCCGGGATATCATCATCATCGGTAATGCGCAGCACGTCGATACCGCTCTTTTCCAGTGCATCCAGAATCTCATCCATCTGTTCTTCTTCCAGATGTAAATCTGCGAAATGATCGCTGATCTCCTGGTATTCCAGCACATTCTTTTTCTTTTTGGCCATGGCGAGAAGCGTTTTTATTTTCTCCTCATACTTTGCCCGTGTGTTTTCATCCATTGTCATGTCTGTCTACATCCTTCCTGTATCTGTATTACCTGTTGTTGCCTTATTCAAGGGAAATATGCGTTTTTGCAAGCTCTTCCAGCTGTTTTTTGCCCGCGATCACGCGGTTTAGTGCAGCTACGTCCGTCCCGAGCTGCGCGCTGTCTCTTTCATAACTGTTTCGCTTGACCGCACAGACGATGTCGTGCAGCGCCTTTTCCTGTTCTGCGGTGCTTTCCAGACGCTCCAGCTTCGTATGGAACAAAGAAGCCGCCTCGCGCTGATCCTCTTCCTCCTCAAACATGCTGATAATGGAAGCCGGATTGATGTTGCCCTGCTCCAGCTCCTCAAACAGCCTGTCCGCCACTTTTTCATATAAGCCTTCCGTAAAATCCTTCGGAGAAATATATTTTGAAATCTGGCGATAAAGCTGCGGCTGTTCGACCAGCCAGGTCAATAATAATTTCTGGCTGTTTTTGATGCCCTCCGCCGCCGTGTTCTTTTTCTGAACACCGGATTTGGGGCGGATCACAGGCTGTGCAAGCCCGGTCTGGGCGGCATAGGTTCCCACCAGCCTGCGGAGGTTTTCAAAGCTGATGTGGTACTTCTGCGCCACCGCTTCGATGTAATTTTCCCGCTCCACCTCTTCCGAAAAAGTGCAGAGCTTTCTGGCGATTTCCCGATGAAATGCAGTTTTCTGTTCCGGGTCTGATAAATCATAATTTTTCTGCAGCTGGCGCAGCTCAAAGAAAAAGCTGTTCTCCGCATGATCCAGCCGTTTCTGGAACTCTTCTCCGCCCAGTGCCTTAATGAATTCATCCGGATCCTTGTAAGGCTCCAGGTTGATGACCCGTCCGGTCATTCCCGCTTCCTTCAAAATTCCGATCGCCCGAAGTGCCGCGTTGACGCCTGCGCCGTCGCTGTCATAGGACAGCAGGATTTCATTTGCGTAACGGCGAAGCAGGCTCGCCTGCCCCGATGTAAACGCAGTTCCCAGTGACGCAACCGCCTGGGTAAAGCCCGCCTGGTGCATCGCGATAACGTCCATATATCCTTCACAGAGAATCACATTTCCTTTCCGGCTCGTCCGGGCAAAATTTAACCCGTACAGGTTCCGGCTCTTATCAAAAATCTCTGTTTCCGGTGAGTTTAAGTACTTGGGCTTCCCATCGCCCATCACACGTCCGCCAAAACCGATGACGCGATGGTTGATATCCTGGATCGGAAACATGACGCGGTTCCAGAACTTGTCATACATACCATGTTTTTCATCCACGTTGCAAAGTCCTGCATCCCGGATCAGGTCTTCGGAATAGCCCTTTGATTTCAGATACTGAATCAGGTCGTTGCTGTATTTGTTCGCATAACCCAGCCCGAAATGATTCATCGTCTCGTCGCTTAATTCTCTTTTGCGCAGATATTCCATCCCGACACTGCCCCGTTCGGTGCGCAGCTGGTAATAGAAGTATTTCGCCGCTTCCTTATTGATTTCCAAAAGCTTTGCGCGGCGGCTGTCCGCCTGCCTCGCTTCTTTGGAGTCGTCTGCCTCCGGCAGGGCGATTCCGGCACGCTGCGCCAGCGTCCTGACCGCTTCCGGGAACGTCTGGTTTTCGTACTCCATCAAAAAGGTGATCACATTGCCGCCCGCACCGCAGCCGAAGCAATAATACATCTGCTTTCCGGGGGATACGGAAAAGGAAGGCGACTTTTCGTTATGGAACGGACACAGCCCGAAATAGTTGCTTCCTTTTTTCTGCAGCCGCACATAACCGGAGATCACCTCTACTATATCGTTTCTGGTTCTGACCTCTTCGATCAGCTCTTCCGGATAATACATGCTTTTTGCTCCTTTGGTTCTGCTTTTTTGCAGTCCTACTTTTTATTTATTCTGTAAAAATTTCGGATTTCCTTTTTTTATCGGCAGATATCGAAAATAAATTCGGCAATTTTGTTCATCGCGTCATAGGCGTTCTTGAGGGGCGACATCTGGAACACATGCCACATGCCCTTATAAATGTCGATTCGGGCAGAAACGTCTGCCTTGACGAGATTTTTGTGCAGCTGCGTCGAATCCGAAAGTAAAAGCTCGTTGTCCCCGACCTGAATGTATACAGGCGGCAGCCCTTCCAGCTTTCCAAACAGCGGGGAAATATACGGATTCGTCAGCTCCATCCCGCCCGCATAATTTTCGATCATCCGATCCAGGTATTCGTGATCCAGAACCGGATCTACGCTGCTTCTTGTCTGATAACTTTTCCCTGATTTGGTCAGGTCTGTCCACGGAGACATCAGTGCAAGTCCTCTTGGCAGCATTCTTCCTTCGTCTTTTAATTTCAGCGTCAGCGACAACGCAAGATTTCCGCCTGCGGAATCTCCCGCTACAATCACATCCCGCGCACCGTATCCCAAATACATCAGATAGTTCCAGGCTTTCATGGCATCTTCCGCAGCCGCTGGGAATTTACATTCCGGTGCAAGCCGGTAATTAAAGCAAAACACATCCATCCCTGTGGATTCTGCCAGCTTTGTCGTCAGCGTCCTGGCATATACCGTACTGCCGGTTGAATAGCCACCGCCATGACAATACAAAATCACATATCGCTTTAGATGCGCGCGTTCCACCTTCACCCATTCGCAGCTCATGCCGTCTACCTCTGTCTCTTCATAGGCAATTCCCTTTTCCGTACCGAGGATCGCGCCGATTCTGTCCTGGGACTGCCTGTGTTTCGTCAGATCCGGGCGCTCCACCAGCCCGTGCACCTTCCGGATCAGATTCATCATATTCTGGTTCTGCCTGCTGCTTACCGCCATATCTCCTCCGTATCTGCCGCAGCCGCGGCATGCTTTGTAAAAATAGGTTTTTCCGCCATTTCCGTTCTTTTTTACAGCTTCTATTTCTTCCTCACAAAAAAGAAGATATCATTTTAATTATAGCATATTTTCCTCTATTCTTACAAGATTTAACTTTTTCCTGTTCCTTTTGCCCGTGCTGGTGTATACTGTTCTTACAGTTCACTCATGCGTTTCTGGAAGCAGATTTGTGCTCGCACAAAAATCTGTTTCCAGAAATGCACGAAGGGAGCACCACTCCATGCGCAAAAATGAGCTGCGAAGCAGCGGAAAGCAGCGTTTTTGCAAATGGCGCGATGAATTGCAATATGCTGTGTGTTGACGAACTCATGCCAGCAGCAGCGAAAGGATGAACCCGATATGTCAAAATCAAACTCAAAACATGCTCCGAAAACCTGGTATCGGCTGGATCTGTCCGCGATTGTATATCCGACGTTGCAGCGCCGGGACTTTTCCTCCGTGTACAGGCTTTCCGTCCTGTTAAAAGACCCGGTGCAGCCGGATATTTTGCAGCAGGCTGTCGATATTGCCATGAAACGCTTTCCTACCTATCATTCCGCAATGCGGAAAGGATTTTTCTGGCGCTATCTCGAGCCGAATACCCGTCCCGGTCCGTTTGTAAAACCCGATATCCGCAATTTCTGCATGCCGATGCCGTTTAAATCCAACAACCGCTATCTTGTACGTTTTTACTGGTATGACCGGCGGATTTCCCTGGAAGCCCATCACAGCCTCGGGGACGGTACCGGCGGCATGTATCTGCTCCAGACAGTTACTGCCGTTTATCTGCGGCTCCTGGGACACGAAATTTCCAACGGCGGCTTCGTTTTAGATGTCAACGAAACACCGGATCCGGAAGAATTTGAAGACGCCTATATGCGCTATGCAAACGCCCGCGTCTGCCCGCCCAGACCCGCCGAAAAAACTTACCGTGTGCGCGGCACGAAAGAACCTTTCTATACCCTCAACGTGATTGACGGCATCATGAGCGTCAGCGCTGTCCAGAAGGTTGCCAAACAATATCAGGCTTCGATTACGGAATACCTAAACGCCGTGCTTTTATATTCTCTTTTGCAAAAGCAGGAGCACGATTTTCATCTGCGTCTGCGCCCTGTGCGGATCGCCATGCCCGTCAACCTGCGCCGTTTTTTTCCATCCAAAACTCTGCGCAACTTTATCACGATGGTTTATCCGTCTATCGATCCAAGACTTGGTGACTACACCTTTGAAGAAATTGTCACTCAGGTGCACCACTATATGCGCTACTATATCAACAGCAAGTTCCTGCGCGGCGACATCACAACGAATGCCTCCACACAGCGTAATCCCCTGATCCGTATTGTCCCGCTGTTTTTAAAGGATTTTGTCGTCCGGCAGTTTTACCAGCGGGTACAGGACAAAAATTCCTCTGCCGGCCTAACCAACATGGGTGCAATCCGCGTTCCGGACGATATGAAGCCCTATCTGGAGCGCTTCGATATTTATATGGGAATCCCATATTCCCAGCGCACCAACTGCGCCATTGTCAGCTTTGAGGACACGCTGACCGTCAATTTCGCCAGCTGTATCATCGAAGCGGATGTGGAACGGCGATTTTTCCAAAAGCTCGTAGAGGACGGCATCCCCGTCACGATCGAAAGTAACCGGGAACTGTAATAGAACACGCGCCCATTTTATTGTCATGAATCAAAAAGGAGTGAAATCATATGTCATACTGTGTCAACTGTGGGGTAAAACTGGACCCGTCCTTAAAATACTGTCCGCTCTGCAATACCCCTGTTATCAATCCACATGATCTTTCCAAAATGCAGCCTATCTCCCCGTTTCCGAAAGAAAAGGGACAGGTTGAGGTTGTACGCCGAAAAGACCTCGCCATTTTGCTTTCCGTCTCTCTCACTGCGGCCGGTCTGTGCAGCCTTTTATTAAATCTGCTGGTATTCAGGCAGCATCTTTGGTCGCTTTACGTAATTGGAGCCTGTGTCCTGATCTGGGTAATGTCAATCCCTGCAGTGATATATACCAAGCTTCCTATCTACCTTTCCCTGCTCTTCGATGGTCTTGCCGTAATGTTATATCAGTTTCTGATCGGCTTTAATACCACGGATCACAGCTGGTTCTTCGGACTGTCCCTGCCGATCACCGCGCTCTGCACGCTGGCCACGATTCTCTTTGCTTTCTGTCTGCGCAAAATTTCTTCTGCCTTTTTGATGAAAGCGCTTTATTTTTTCGCGGAAGCCGCTCTGCTGTGCGCCGGTATCGAGCTGCTCATCCGCCGGTACCTTTTACTTCCGCTGCGACTGACCTGGTCAGCGGTCGTCTGCTCCGTCTGTGGCGTTATTGTAATCTCGCTGATCACGATTCTCTCCCGTGCAAGGCTCAGGAACGCAGTACGAAGGCGCATGCACTTTTAAGTCTATTTCTTCTTTTCTGTATAATAAAAAAGAATGTGCCTTGGCACATTCTCGCGCCGAGGCGCGGTTGCCTCGGC
>OJUG01004920.1_pt1 | contig 10230 bp, 9 predicted proteins | sample 1599841 | NCBI WGS metagenome assembly OJUG01 (sample SAMN04168659, study PRJEB22393) | human gut metagenome | biome: human gut microbiome; feature: stool | host: Homo sapiens | collected 2014-05-12 | reverse complement strand
CGAGTCCGGTCTGCCCACAGCGGCCGAGTGCGGAGGCTTCCTCTATCTGGGGCAGAGCCTCACGGACGCCGAGGGGCAGAGCTGGCCGATGGCGGGCGTTCTGCCGGGCGAAGCAAAAGATGCCGGACGTCTCGTCCGCTTCGGCTATGCCACGCTGAGCGCAGATTCGGACAGTCTGCTCTTCCGGGCCGGGGAGAGCGTTCCCATCCACGAATTCCACCACTGGGATTCCACCGCCAACGGCACGGCTCTCGCGGCAAAAAAGCCGGTGGGCGGCGCAGAGTGGCGGTGCGGATTTGTAAACGAGCATTTCTATGCGGGCTTCCCGCATTTGTACTGGGCGGGTACGCCCCTGCCGCAGCGCTTTGCCGCCGCGGCTGAAAATTACAGGAGAGACCATGACTGAGACAGAACTCGCCGCCCTCTGTGCGGCCATCACGCCGCCGGACGAAGCCGCCCGGGCGGCGGCGCACGCCCACTGGGCCAGCCTTGCAAAGCCGCTGGGCGGGCTGGGCGGATTGGAAACGACCATCGAGGACGCCGCCGCCCTCACCGGCAGCGCAAAGCTGGATATTTCCCGCCGGGCGGTGCTGGTGCTCTGCGCCGATAACGGTGTGGTGGCCCAGGGCGTCAGCCAGACCGACAGCAGCGTGACCCGCGCCGTGGCTGAGAACCTCGCCGCCCGCCGCACCAGCGTCTGCCGGATGGCACAGACCGCCCGGTGCGAGGTGGTGCCGGTGGATATGGGCATCGCGGGCGACCCGGTCCCGGGCGTCCTCGACTGCCGCATCGCCCCCGGCACAGCGGACTTCACCCTCGGCCCGGCCATGAGCCGGGAGCAGGCCGTGGAGGCCATCGGCAGGGGCATCCGGCTGGTGCAGGAGCAGAAGAAGGCGGGCGTCGGCCTGCTGGCCACCGGTGAGATGGGCATCGGAAACACCACGACGTCCAGCGCCGTGGCCGCTGTGCTGCTGGGCCAGCCCGTCGAAGGGATGACGGGCCGGGGCGCGGGCCTTTCGGACGAGGGACTTGCCCGGAAGATCGACGCCATCCATCGCGGCATCGCAAAAAATCAGCCCGACTCTGCCGATGCACTGGACGTGCTGGCAAAGCTGGGCGGTTTCGATATTGCCGGGCTCTGCGGCGTCTTCCTCGGCGGTGCGCTGGAAGGTGTGCCGGTGCTGGCCGACGGCTTCATCAGCTGTGTGGCGGCGCTCTGCGCTGTCCGGCTCTGCCCGGCGGCGGCTAAGGCTGTTTTTGCAAGCCATTGCTCCACCGAGCCGGCCGCAAAACTGGTGCTGGACGCTCTGAACAAAAAAGCCCTCATCACGGCGGGCCTGCATCTGGGCGAAGGCACCGGCGCGGTGGCCGCCATCCCGCTGTGGGATATGGCGCTGGCCGTTTACGATGGCTGTTATTCCTTTGAAGAGGGCGGCATCGAAGCTTACACGCCGCAGGGGGGTGCGGGATGCTGACGCTGGTGCTCGGCGGCGCGGCCAGCGGCAAAAGCGCCTACGCCGAGAGCCTTGTGCTCAAGACCGGCCTGCCCCGCTATTACCTCGCCACCATGCAGGTCTGGGATGCCGAGTGCGCCGCCCGGGTGGAAAAGCACCGGAAAATGCGGGCGCAAAAGCAGTTCGAAACGCTGGAATGCCCGCTCCACCTCGACCGTCTGGCTCTGCCCGGCCGGGGGACCGTCCTGCTGGAAGACCTCGGCAACCTCGTCGCCAACGAGCTTTACAGCCCCGGCGGGGCAGGAAAGCACACCGCCGAGGCCGTTTTGGCCGGGCTGGAACGCCTCGCCGCCGGGTGTGACGAGCTTATCGTCGTATCGAACGAGGTGTTCAGCGGCGGTGCCGACTACGCAGGCGACACCGACCAGTATCTGCTGGCGCTGGCGCAGGTGAACAACGCCTTCGCCGCCCGGGCAGACAACGTCTGCCGGGTGGTCTGCGGCCTGCCGGTGTACTACAAAGGGGGAGAAAAGCTGTGACTGTTTTGCAGACCATCGCGGTGGCCTTTGCGATGTTTTCGGCCCTGCCGGTGCCGCAGTTCGAGTGGAACGAAAAAAATATGCGGTACGCCATGTGCGCTTTCCCCCTCATCGGGCTGGTGTGCGGCGGGCTGTGGTGCCTCTGCGGCGTCCTGCCCCTGCCGGGGCTGGCCCGGGCGGCGGCGTTCTGCCTCGTGCCGGTGGCCGTCACCGGCGGCATCCATCTCGACGGCTATGCCGACACTTCGGACGCCCTCTCGAGCTACGGCGACCGGGAAAAAAAGCTTGAGATCCTGAAAGACTCCCACTGTGGGGCCTTCGCTGTCATCCGGCTGTGCTGCTACTTTGTGGCCTACTTCGGCCTCTGCGGCAGTGTGCGGTTCACGCCCCGGGCGGGCCTGTGCTGGACGCTGGCGCTTGTGCTGGAGCGGGCGCTGTCGGGCTTTGCCGTGGCGGCATTCCCGCTGGCGAAGGACACCGGCCTCGCCCATACCTTCGCCACAGCGGCCGACAAGCAGACCGTCCGCCGCTTCCTCTGCGGCCTGTCGGCTCTGCTCATCCTGGCGCTGACGGCGCTGGGCGGCGGCGGGCTGGCGGCAGCAGCGCTTCTGGCGCTGTGGCGCTATGATTCCGTGGCAAAAAAGCAGTTTGGCGGCATCACCGGCGACCTGGCCGGGTGGTTTTTACAGCGGGCCGAGCTGTGGATGCTGGCGGCGCTGGCCGTCAGCCAGTGGGGAGGAGTGCTGTAAATGATGTTCATTACAGGGCCGCTCTACAGCGGCAAGCGCACCTTTGCGCGGAACTTCCGGGGCAGCGTCATCGCCGATGTGCAGGACGCCGCCGCCGAGACTCAGACCCCGGAGCAGCTCGAAACGCTGGCCCGGGAGCTGGCGGAATATGATATTGTCATCGCCACCGAGGTCGGCGGCGGTGTTGTCCCGATGGATGCTGAGGAGCGCGCCGGGCGGGAGGCCGCCGGACGGCTGGCCTGCCTGCTGGCAGAGCGCGCCGACTGCGTGGTGCAGATGTTCTGCGGCATCCCGACGGTATTGAAAGGAGAATTACCCCAATGTTGATCTATCTGCTGCGTCACGGCCTGACCGAATACAACGCCCAGAAGCGCTATCAGGGCCAGCGCGACATCCCGCTCTCGGCGGAGGGCCTGAGCCAGCTGCGCCGGGCCGACATCGACCCGAAGGTGGTCTATATCACCCCGCTGCAGCGGACGGCCCAGACGGCCCGGGTCCTCTTCCCGGAGGCAGAGCTTGTGGTCGTGAAGGACCTGCAGGAGATGTGCTTCGGCAGCTTCGAGGGCAAAAACTACGTCGAGATGGAGCACGACGCCGATTATCAGGCGTGGGTGCAGGCCAACTGCGAGAGCAAATGCCCCGACGGTGAGCGGAAGGACGACTTCTCGAACCGCATCTGCAATGCCTTCTCTGCGCTGGTGGACAAGGCGCTGGCCGACGGCGAAGAGCTGCTGGTCATCCTGGCCCACGGCGGCACCCAGATGGCGGCCATGGAGCGGTACGCCCTGCCCAGGCGCGATTATTATGCGTGGTGCGGCCCCAACGCGGGCGGCTATGTGCTGGACGCCGCCGACTGGGCCGAGAAGCGCCAGCTCCGCCTCGTGAAGACTGTGCAGTACACGAAAGACGCGGAGGCCGGCGTATGATGACCGCCTGGGCTGTGCTGGGAGGCTTCGTGCTGGACGCCATTTTCGGCGACCCGGCGTGGCTGCCCCACCCGGTGGTGTACATGGGCAAAGCCATCTCCCGGCTGGAAAAATTCCTCCGCGCCCGCCTGCCGAAGACGCCGCAGGGCGAGCTGCTGGGCGGCGCGGTGCTGGCGTTCTGCCTGCCGGTGGGGACGCTGCTGCTCACGGGCCTTGTCTGCTGGGGTGCGGCGATGCTTCACCCCCTGCTGGGGCTGGCCGTCCAGATGTTCTGGTGCGGGCAGGCGCTGGCCGCGAAGGGGCTGATGCAGGAGAGCATGAATGTCTATGCCGAGCTGAAAAAAGGCAGCCTGCCCGCCGCCCGGAAGGCCGTGAGCCGCATCGTGGGCCGCGACACGGAAGCCTTGACCGCCGAGGGCGTGACCAAAGCGGCGGTGGAGACGGTGGCCGAGAACGCCAGCGACGGCGTCATTGCGCCGCTGCTCTATATGCTGCTGGGCGGTGCGCCGCTGGCCCTGACCTACAAGGCCATCAACACCATGGACAGCATGCTGGGCTACAAAAACGAAAAATATCTCTACTTTGGCCGTGCCGCCGCAAAACTGGACGATGTGGCAAACTATATCCCGAGCCGTCTGGCCGGGCTGTTATGGGTAATGGCCGCGGTTCTGACCGGGAACAGCGCCTCGGGCGCATGGTGCATCTGGCGGCGGGACCGCCGCAATCACGCCAGCCCCAACAGCGCCCAGACCGAGAGCGCCTGCGCGGGTGCGCTGGGCGTTCAGCTGGCCGGGCCGGCCTACTATTTCGGCGAGTATTACCCGAAACCAACCATCGGCGACCCGCTGCGGCCCATCGAGCCGAAGGACATCCTGCGGGCCGATCGGATGATGTACGCCGAAAGCCTGCTGGCGCTTGCCGCCGGGCTGGCACTGCGAATTTTTGCTGCATAAAAGGGGGAGAAGAGAATGGAACTGGTCCACGGCGGTGACTGGATGGGCTACCGCGAACGCTTTGGCCGCGACGCACTGGATTTTTCAGCGAACGTCAGCCCACTCGGTCTGCCCGAAGGGGTGGCGCAGGCCATCCGGGATGCACTGCCTCTGGCCGACCGCTACCCCGACCCCCTCTGCCGTACCCTGCGGGCGGCGCTGAGCCGGGCCGAGGGTGTGCCGCAGGGGCGTATCCTCTGCGGCAACGGCGCGGCGGACCTCATCTTCCGGCTGGTCTGGGCCGTAAAGCCCCATAAGGCGTTGGTGACAGCCCCGACTTTTGCCGAGTACGCCTCTGCTTTGGATACGGTGGGGTGCGAAGTGAAACGCTTCTTCCTCGATGAAGCAAATGATTTCGCCCCGACGGACGCCCTCGTGGACGCCGTGGACGAGAGCATCGACATGGTGTTCCTCTGCCAGCCGAACAACCCGACGGGGCAGCTGGCCTCACCCGAACTGGTGAAAAAGCTGCTGCACCGGTGCGGGGAGTGCCGCACGATTTTGGCCGTAGATGAGTGTTTTCTGGACTTTCTGCCCGATGCCGACGGGTGGACCGCGAAGCCTCTGCTGGAAAGTGGGAACCTCGTCATCCTGAAAGCTTTCACCAAGCTCTACGGCATGGCCGGCGTCCGGCTGGGTTACTGCCTCTGCGGCGACGAAACGCTTCTGGAAAAAATGCAGACAGCGGGCCAGCCGTGGGCCGTGTCCAGTCTGGCCCAGGCGGCAGGCGTCGCGGCCCTGAAAGAAACCGCTTATGTGGACGAGGTGCGCGCCCTTATCGCCCGGCAGCGGCCCGTTCTGACGGCGGGCCTGCGGGCGCTGGGTCTGCGGGTCATCGATGGAAAGGCGAACTATCTGCTCTTCCGCGCGCCCGCCGACCTGAACGAAAGGCTTCGCCCGCTGGGAACACAGGTGCGCAGCTGCGCGAATTATCCGGGCCTCGGGCCGGAGTGGTACCGCACGGCGGTGCGCACGGCCCCCGAGAACGCCCGGCTGCTGGAACTTATGAAAGAGGTGCTGGGATGAGCAGGGCAAAATGCATCATGGTGCAGGGTACGATGAGCGGTGCAGGCAAAAGTCTGCTCTGCGCGGCGCTCTGCCGCATTTTTGCGCAGGACGGCCTGCGCGCCGTGCCGTTCAAGAGCCAGAACATGGCTCTGAACAGCTTCGTCACCAAAGACGGCCTCGAGATGGGCCGGGCGCAGGTGGTGCAGGCGCAGGCCGCCGGTGTCGAGCCGGACGTGCGGATGAACCCCATCCTCCTGAAGCCCAGCAGTGACGTGGGCAGTCAGGTCATCGTCAACGGCGAGGTGCGGGGCCAGATGAAAGCGTCGGAGTATTTCCGCACGAAACGGCAGCTGGTGCCGGACATCCTGAAGGCGTATGACAGCCTTGCCGAGGAGGCTGACGTCATCGTCATCGAGGGCGCGGGCAGCCCGGCAGAGATCAACCTCAAGAGTGAGGACATCGTGAACATGGGCCTCGCCGAGATGGTGGACGCGCCGGTACTTCTGGTGGGCGACATCGACCGGGGCGGCGTGTTCGCCCAGCTATACGGCACGGTGGAGCTGCTGGAAGAAAAAGAACGCCGGCGCATCAAGGGACTCGTCATCAATAAATTCCGTGGAGACGTAGAAATCCTGCGCCCCGGCCTCGCCATGCTGGAAGAAAAGACCCATCTGCCCGTGGTGGGCGTCGTGCCGTACCTGAAGGTGGACATCGAGGACGAGGACTCCCTGAGCCAGCGCCTCGAGATGCGGGACGGCAAAAAGCCGCTGGATGCGGCGATCATCCGTCTGCCGCATCTGTCCAATTTTACGGACTTCATGCCGCTGGAACAGCACCCGCTGCTGGGCGTGCGGTATGTTTCGAACGCTCATGAGCTGGGCGCACCCGACCTCATCCTGCTGCCGGGCACGAAAAACACGGTGGACGACCTGCTCTGGCTGCGGCAGTGCGGGCTGGAAACGGCTCTGCTCAAGCTGGCCGCGAAAGGCACACCGGTGCTGGGCGTCTGCGGCGGCTACCAGATGCTGGGCCAGACCCTCGACGACCCCACCGGAAGCGAGAGCGGCCGGCCGCAGACTCTGCGGGGGCTGGGTCTGCTGCCCACCCGGACTGTGTTCAGCGAGCAGAAGCGCCGCGCACAGGTCAAAGCGACCGTCGCCGCCGCCCCCTTTGCGGGTGCAGAACTGGAAGGCTACGAGATCCACACCGGCGTGACCGAGGCGGAGGGCGAACCTTTCGCCCACTACCCCGACGGAGGCCGGGAGGGATGTGTGCAGGGCAATGTGTTCGGCACCTACCTCCACGGTCTGTTCGACACCGGTACGCTGACCGAGGCGCTGGCGGGCTGGCTCTGCCGCCGGAAGGGCATCGACCCCTCCGACGCGGCCCTCATCCCGATGGAAGAGTACCGCCGCCAGCAGTTCGACATCCTGGCCGACGGTGTGCGCGGGGCGCTGGATATGGACGCGGTGTATGCCGCGATGGGAATGGAGAAGCGCTGAATGGAACAGGGACTTTTGCATCTGTACTGGGGCGACGGAAAGGGGAAGACCACCGCCGCTATGGGTCTTGCGCTCCGTGCGCTGGGGTCCGGGAAGCGGGTGGTCATCGTCCAGTTTTTGAAGGGCGGGAACAGCGGCGAGATCCCGCTTCTGGCCCAGCTTGGCGCGGAGATCTACCGGGGCAAGGCCGGGCAGAAATTCGTCTTTCAGATGACGCCGGGGGAAAAGGCCGCGACCCGGGAACTGCAAAACCAGAACCTCGCCGCCGCCATGGTACAGCCTGCCGACCTGCTGATACTGGACGAAGCCGGGAGCGCAGAAGAGCTGGATATGGTGGACGTCAATCTATTAAAAAAGGCCGTTCTGGAGCGGCCTGCTGGGTGTGAGTGCGTCCTGACGGCCCACACGCCGCCCCAGTGGATGCTGGACGCCGCCGACTACTCCACCGAGATGAAATGCCACCGCCACCCCTACCAGAAGGGGATAAAAGCACGAAAGGGGATAGAATATTGACGCCGCAGCATCATTTACCTGCTGACATTGAGCGGACGAGCTTCCACATCATCACCGAAGAGCTGGAAATGATGGGCCTGACTCCGCCGCCCGAGCACGAAGCCGTGGTCAAGCGGGTCATCCACACCACCGCCGACTTCGACTATGCGAGGAATCTTCATTTTACCCCCCGCGCGGTAGAGCAGGCCGTCAAGGCCCTCCACGCCGGGGCCGTCATCGTGACCGATACGAACATGGCGCTGGCTGGCATCACCAAACCCGGTCTGGCGAAGCTGGGCGGCACGGCCTGCTGTTATATGGCTGACCCCGAGGTGGCCGCCGCCGCAAAAGAGGCTGGCACCACCCGGGCCGTCGCAGCGATGAAAAAGGCAGCGCAGGAGCATCCCGGGGCCATCCTCGCCGTCGGCAACGCGCCCACGGCTCTGCTGACGATTGCAGAACAGATCGAAAGCGGCCTGCGGCCCGCACTGGTCATCGGTGTGCCGGTGGGCTTTGTGAACGTGGTGGAGAGCAAGGAACGGCTCTTCGCCGTCTGCGAAAAGCACGGCGTACCCGCCATCGTGGCGATGGGCCGCAAGGGCGGCAGCAACGTCGCTGCGGCCATCTGCAACGCCCTTATCTACTCCGCCGCCGAGATGCTCGACCCCTCGGCCCGGGGGTGGAAGTGAGCGATAAGTTTTGGAGGAGCGCAATGAACCCTACAAGAAAGACCGATGAAAGCTTTTACCGGCTGTTTTCCGCGTCTCACACCGTTTCAGAGCATCTGACCAAGCGGGAAGACAGCGAGCTGCGCGATAAATACGACCACAACGCGTTCTGCTATTACAGCCAGCCCTCGGCAGATGAAGTCCGGGCCGCGCTGGCCTACCAGAAAGAGCGGGGAGACACCTTCCTCAAGCTGGAAGGGTACGAGCCGCTGGCCGATGCATTCGGCATGGAGTGCGAAGAGACCCTGACGATGGTTCTGCCCCCGGAAACAGACATCCGGAGCTGGAAAACGAACCCGGACGTCTCGATCAAGGCCCCGGACGCAGACCAGCTGGAACAGCACGAACTGAAATACTACGGCCCGTTGTACGGGGAAGATTTCACCGTGCGGAACAACCGGCATCTCCGGGAAAAACTGACCTACCTCGGCGCGTATCTGGGCGGGAAGCTGGTGGGTGATTGCTATATTTTCGCATCCGATGGGTATGTCTGCATGGACGGCCTGCTGGTGGACGAGGATTTCCGGCACCAGTACATCGCCATGACCCTGATGAAGCATATTGCCGAAAAGGCGCAGGAGCGCGGAGAGATCCTGTATCTTCACGCTGACTCCGAGGATACACCGAAGGAACTGTATGCGAAGATGGGATTTCAGGCCGTTGACAAGCTCTATGAATATCTCTGCACCGATTTCTCGAAACTGAAAATATGAACGAATGCGCGCCGGATACGGCGATGGGCCTCCCTTCGTGGGAGGCTTTTCTTTTACACCGTCGCCAGCACGGCGAGGATGCTCTGCCAGCGCTTGTTCTCGACGGCGGGCGCACGGCGGACGGGCCGGGACTGTACAGGCTGAGGCCGCTGAGCCGTCTGGGGCAGGGAAGTGAAAAGCGCGGCCTGCCATGCGGCGGCAAGCTGCATGGCCTCCGGGCAGCTCTGCAGGGTGCGGCGCTCGGCCCCGGCGAGGTAGTCGCCCAGCCAGCAGAGGATGGCCGCGATGTTCAGCTGCTCTGCGGCGCGGGTGCTCCAATAGCTCCAATGGGCGGGACGGCCCACGAACCGCTCCACCGTGATGAGCGCACCCTCCCGGGCGGCAGAGGGGGCGACCGTTCCACAACCACCGGCAGTATGAGCCAGAACATCCAGAATGCGCGCCATCCGGCCGCTGTCGAGGGCGTCGTCCCGGACAAAAGCAGAGAAATCCGTCTGGGCCAGCAGACCGTCGGCGGTGGCGGGGAAGCGCCCCGTCAGCTCGCCCGAGGCGTTGTGGCAGCTCTGCCACCCTTTGCGGACGAGCTGGAAGTTCAGCTTCTGACGTCCCATCGTGGAATAGAACACCCGGGCCTTGCCGCTGACCGGCTCCTGCCGCAGCTCGAGATAAGCGTCTGCGCCTCCGAGGTCTTGGACCTTGACGCTGAGCACAAGGCGGTACTCAGGCTTCTGGCGGGACATGGCAAGATGCATCTCTTCAAAATAACGTGCGGCATCCATAGCGGTTCTCCTTCCTGTGGGCGCGGGGTGATGTGTAGGTGTGCGGCCCTTCGTTGGTTGTAGTATATCATAAATTGCGCTAGAATACAACTATAAGTTTGCAAATAAACCAAAAAACTTTTTGACTTTCCCACAAAGCAAAACAAGATGGTTGTGAATGACAACAAAAATACGGGGCCGCTGGCAGCAGATACAACTGCACAGCGGTCCCGTACATTATTATGATTCAGTCGCCCAGCTCCCGTATCTCGTTCTGGATGAGTCGGCCTGCGGCCCGGGCCAGCTGGTCCATGCCCCGGATGCGGGCCATGTTCTTGCCGTAGATGCGGGAGGCGTCGGCGGCGCTGG
>OJUG01004916.1_pt1 | contig 10243 bp, 8 predicted proteins | sample 1599841 | NCBI WGS metagenome assembly OJUG01 (sample SAMN04168659, study PRJEB22393) | human gut metagenome | biome: human gut microbiome; feature: stool | host: Homo sapiens | collected 2014-05-12 | reverse complement strand
AGGCCTATTAATTATATTTAAATATTTAATTTACAGAAAAACTTTCACACTCTCAATTTATGTTACTAGCATTTTTTTATTTGTTATTACTATTTAAACTGATGATTCTGTATCTGAAGTCTTGCACCGCTTACATATCCACTAAAGAATAAATAACTTGACATGTTAATGTTTTTCCTTTTGTATGAAATGTTTTTATTATTGTTAAGTGCAAATCTTGCAGCCTTAATACAATCTTTGTTTAACCTGCCACTGTCATAAAGTGATAGTGACTTGTTTAATGAACCGTTACTTACAGGTCCAAACTGATGTGGCTGATAAATAACACCCTTTAATGAGTTTGGAAAACTTGAAGATTTCACTCTGTTCATAATAACAATACCAACTGCCTTCTTCCCGGCATAGCATTCAGCACCGGCTTCGCTATAAATAATAGAAGACATAAGTCTTAACTGTTTCTTAGAATAGTTGTTCTTAACTGTTACGTTAATGTTTGCGTAAAACTTATTGTTTCTTTTGGCAACTAACTTAACAACAGCAGAACCTTTCTTTAATCCTTTTATTACACCACTTGCTGATACTGAAGCAACTTTTGTATTACTTGATGTAATGGTGTAATTCTTCATTGTGTTCTTTTTTATCTTTAGAATATTGTAAGCTTTTGTGTTTTTGTTAACCTTGACTGTAGAATTGTAAGTCTTAGGTTGGCTGTAAGCTTTTACTGCGGTAGTACTAACGGTACATGCAATAAATAGTAAAAACATTAAACTAAAAATCTTACTTTTCAAAATAACCTCCAATTTGTTACGAAAATGTTACATTTGTATCACGAGAAGCAATTATGCCGTAAAATTTGTAAAATGTCAAGTGGAATAATGTAACATAACAGGAAAAACTTAGCAAATAAGCCATAAGGTTAAAAATATTAAAAATAAGAAAATAATTATAAAAATAATTAAGAAAATGCAAGCTTTAATATATAAATTTAGAAAAAATGGTAAAAAATATTGATTATAAGGGCAGTGTGGAAGGTTAATTAAATTAAGTAAAGTATGTTTTGTGTGAAAGAATTTTATAAATGAATCTGTATAAATAGGTATAAAGTGCAAAAAATATACCAGAAAAAGGTAGAAAATTAATGAAAAAAAAGCTAAAGTAATAAAGAAATAAATTTGGCGTTTACAAAATTTATAAAGTGTTATATAATTCCTAGTGAAAAGATAGGAATTAAAGGAGGAAAGTATTATGTATATATATGCAGATAATGCAGCAACAACAAAGACAAGCCAGTCGGCAATTGATGCAATGGTTAAGACTATGACAGATGTATATGGCAATCCATCAAGTCTCCATAGTGTTGGTCAGAAGGCAAAGGAAGTATTGGAAAAGGCAAGAGTGGACGTGGCAAAGTGCATTGGTGCTGATTTTAAGGATATATATTTTACTTCAGGTGGTAGTGAGGCAGACAATCAGGCAATTATATCAGCTGCAAAGTTTGGCGCTCTTAAAAATAAAAAACATATTATTTCAACGAAAATTGAGCATCATGCAGTCCTTCATACTTTAAACAAGTTAGAAAAAGAAGGATATGAAATTACATTATTGGATGTTCCTGAAAATGGTATTGTAAACGTAGAAGATGTTGAAAATGCCATTAGAGAAGATACGGTACTTGTTACAATCATGTTTGCAAACAACGAGATTGGAACAATACAGCCTATTAAGAAAATAGGTGAGATTTGTAAAAAACATGGAGTTATTTTCCATACAGATGCTGTACAGGCAGCAGGTCATGTGCCAATTGATGTTGAGGAAATGAATATAGATATGCTTTCAATATCAGGACACAAGTTCCATGGTCCGGAAGGTGTTGGAGTTCTTTATGCAAGAAAGAAAGTTCCACTTACAAATGTTATCGAAGGTGGAGCGCAGGAAAGAGGCAAAAGAGCAGGTACTGAAAACCTTCCTGCTATTGTAGGTATGGCAGTTGCATTAAAAGAAGCATGTGAACATATGGACGAAGTAGCTAAAAAGGAAATCGCTCTTAGAGACAGACTTATCAATGGATTGTCACAGATTAGCCATTCTATGTTAAATGGCGATTCTGTTAAAAGACTTCCATCAAATGTAAACTATATTTTTGAGGGAATTGAAGGTGAATCCCTTCTATTATTATTAGATGCAAGAGGAATTGCAGCTTCATCAGGTTCAGCCTGCACATCAGGTTCCCTTGACCCAAGCCATGTTTTACTTGCAATAGGAAGACCACATGAGATTGCTCATGGTTCACTTAGATTAACTATATCAGAAGAAACAACTGAAGAAGACATTGATTATATAGTAGAAAATACAAAAGAAGTAGTGGCTTATTTAAGAAGCATTTCACCTGTTTGGTCAAAGATGGTTGCCGAAGGTATTGCAGAATAAGTTAATAAGTGTTGAAAGGAGAACCGATATGTTATATAGTGAAAAAGTAATGGATCATTTTATGAATCCAAGAAATGTAGGAACAATAGAAAATCCGGATGGTGTTGGCGAAGTTGGCAATGCAAAGTGTGGCGACATCATGAAAATATTTATAAAGGTAGACAATGACATTATTTCAGATGTTAAATTCCAGACATTTGGATGTGGTTCAGCTATTGCCAGCAGTTCAATGGCAACTGAATTGATTAAAGGAAAGCCAATCAGTCAGGCGCTTGAACTTACAAACAAGGCTGTAGCAGAGGCACTTGATGGTTTGCCTGCACATAAGTTTCATTGTTCAGTATTAGCAGAAGAGGCTATTAAGGCTGCAATTGAAGATTATGAAAGCAAAAAGGGTAAATAATCATTGCAAGAACCATTTTTCTCTTGCAATCTATTGATTACTATGTTTTAATGTGCTTTGATAAGGATTAAATCAAAATTAAAAAAGGATTGGAAGAAAAAAGTGGGTATTAAACAGATTCAAGATGAGATTTTTAAGTTAAAAAAAGAGAAAGATATTTGTATTTTGGCACATTGTTACCAAAATCCTGAAATATTAGAAGTAGCTGATTTTACAGGAGATAGTTTTGGATTGTCAGTAGAGGCAGCAAAGACAGATGCAAAGACTGTTATTATGTGTGGTGTTAGATTTATGGCTGAAACTGTAAAAATTTTATCACCGGACAAGAAGGTTATTTTATCAAATGAAGATGCAGGATGTCCTATGGCAGAGATGATGGACAGGGATTTAATTGCACAGGTAAAGAAAAGTTATCCTGATTACACAGTAGTTGCATACATAAATACAACCAGTGAGTTAAAGACTATTTGCGATGTATGTGTTACATCTTCATCAGCAGTTAAAATATGTAAAAAACTGGAAAATGACAAGATTTTGTTTATTCCGGATTGCAACTTAGGTGATTGGGTTTCAAAGCAGATTCCTGAAAAAGAATTTAAACTTTTATCAGGTGGTTGCCCTACTCATGCAAGAATGAGCAAGGAAGATGTAGTAAAGGCAAAAGCAAAATGGCCAAATGCTAAGGTATTAGTTCATCCTGAATGTAAGCCGGAAGTTGTTGAGTTATCAGATTACGCAGGTTCAACTACAGGAATTATGAGCTTTGCAAAAAACAGTGATGATAAGGAATTTATTATCGGAACAGAAAATTCAATAGTAACTCATTTGCAGATGGAATGTCCTGATAAGATTTTCCATCCACTTTCAAAAGATTGTGTATGCCACAACATGAAGGCTACTACATTAACAGATGTGCTTAATTGCTGTAAGGGCATTGGCGGCGATGTTATTGAATTGGATGAAGATACAAGATTAAAAGCAAAAGCCTGCATCGACAAAATGATTGAATTGGGTTAATATTATATAGAGATTTGTTTGAAACAGTGGTAAATAAACTGAAAAGTAAGATTCAATACTAAAACTTGAATGATTAAGGCAAATGACTAATGAAATATGAATCAAGAATAAGGCTTAAAATAAAGGCTTGAATTTGTGAGGATAAAAGATGAAAAAAGCATTGATAGCTATGAGTGGCGGCGTTGACAGTAGTGTCGCCGCCGTTTTTATGAAAGAAAAAGGATATGATCCAATTGGCGTGACCATGAAGCTTTACGACAATGAGGATATTAACATTTCAAACGAAAAGACCTGTTGCTCTTTAAGTGACATTGAAGATGCAAGAAGTATTGCATTTCAGGAAGGTTTTCCATATTACGTGTTCAATTTTAAGGCACAGTTTAGAGAAAAGGTAATGGATAAGTTTGTTAATTGTTACAAATGTGGCATGACACCAAATCCATGTATTGACTGCAACAGATATTTAAAGTTTGATGAGTTAGACCGAAGAGCAAAGGAACTTGGCTGTGATGTTATTGTTACAGGACATTATGCACGTATCAGATATGATGAGGCAACAGGCAAGTACCAGCTTTTAAAAGGTATTGATGATTCAAAAGATCAAAGTTATGTTTTGTATTATATGACTCAGGAGGAATTACAGCACACTATGTTTCCACTTGGTGAGTACACAAAGGATGAAATCCGAAAGATCGCTGAAGCTCATGAGTTAATTAATGCAAAGAAACATGACAGTCAGGATATTTGTTTTATTCCTGACGGCAATCATATGAAGTTTATAGAGGAGTATACTCATGAGAAGGTTGGCCGTGGCAATTTCCTTGATATCAATGGAAAGGTTATAGGTCAGCACAATGGGTATTATCGTTATACAGTAGGTCAGCGAAAAGGCATCAATGTAAACCGTGACGGTAAGCATTATGTGTTGGAAATTCGACCTGAAACAAATGAAGTAGTAGTTGGACGTAACAAGGATTTGTTTAAAAATCAATTGATTGCATCAGACTTTAATTGGATATCAGGCGAGACACCTACCAAACCTATTGCTGTGATGGGGCGTACAAGATATCATCAGCCACTTACAAAAGGTGTGGCAGAGGTGCTTGACAACGGAAATGTAAAAGTCACATTTGATGAACCAATTAGAGCCATTACAAAAGGACAGTCAGTTGTGCTGTACGACGGAGATGTTGTTTTAGGTGGTGGAGCAATCATTGAGTCCATGAATAGCCAATGTTAAACAGTTAAGAACATTCTTATATATTTTTTATTAAAAACACAGGATTTGTGGTAACACAGGTCTTGTGTTTTTATTTTTTAAGAAGTTATAAAATCAAAAATATGAAATAAGAACCTAGGCAGTGGCATATATTATAAAAAAAGCACGGAGTAAGTATGAAAAATACAAATTGGAAACAATTACTGACAGCCATATCCATACCTATTGGAGTAGGAATAGTATCATGGCTTCTTACATTAGGGACCACGGAGCAATATCAAAGAATTTATAAGCCACCATTGGCACCACCGGGATGGTTATTTCCTATTGTATGGACGATATTGTACATATTAATGGGAATAGCATCTTTTTATGTGTATAGAAGTAATTCAAAATACAAAACAGAGGCAATGAAAAAGTATGCTGTGCAACTACTGGCAAATGGAGTATGGTCAATTATTTTTTTTAGATTTAACATGTATTTAACTGCATTTGCATGGCTGATTATACTATGGTATTTGATTTTTATAACCATAAAATCCTTTGGGAAAATTGATAAAACAGCGATGAAATTAATGATTCCATATATTGTATGGGTAGCGTTTGCAGGATATTTGAATTTTATGATAGCAATTCATTATTTGTAATGAATAGTTAAAAATAATCATAATAAATTTATTGACAATATAGTAATACAATGATACTCTTTTATCAAGACAATAAATGAGCGAGAAGAATATGAAAGATATTAATTAGGGACAGAATTACAAAATCCAGACATTACATTAATTAATGAATCAGATCATCTGAAGTTCAATGTAATGGCTGGATTTTTTATAATATAAGAAAAATTTGATTTTTCACACAAGAGGACGAACGTGGATATGTGTGGGAGATATTGTGAGGGTTAAAGTACGATATTTATAAGTTATGTTTATTTTGTAATTAATTGAAGAGGCCTTGAGAAATAAACATAGTTATTTATATGAAAAAGAAACTTTTAAGAGAAACAATGGGAAGTTATGAAAGGAGAAAATGCATGAAGAGACGAAGGAATGCAAGTAAGTTTGCAGCGATTGCTATGGCAACTATTTTATCAACCACATGGTGTGGTAACATAAGAGCAAGTGAAAGAACAGGGACGGATGAAAGCAAAAGTGAATATGTTGTTCTAAATAAGAATGCTCAGAATAGTGATTATGAATAGACAGTAGAAACAAAATATTTGACTAATTCAGAAGCCACTCAGTTGGAATCTCAAAATGAAAATGTAATAGTTGAAAAAAACTTGAAAATCAAAGGCAGCTGGGATGATAATTATGTTGATCCTGATAAAGTATCTGATGATTGGAATATTAAAATGATTAATATGAAATCCGAAGATGTGAAAGAAAAATCAAATAAAGTAAAGGTTGCTTTAATTGATTCGGGTGTAGATGAGTGTGAAGGAATTCAGGTAAAGGAGAGATATAATCTGGTTCCATCAGAGAGTGGAGTAAATCCGGTATATGATGATATTACAGGACATGGAACGGCAATAGCTTCAATCATATGTGGTTCAAAAGATACGGATAGAAATTCATATGGAATAAATGAAAATATAGATTTATATTCGATAAAAATAATGGATGGGGATAACACGGCTCCATTAGACAGAGTTATAGAAGCAATATATAAAGCAATAGAATATAAAGTAAATATTATCAATATGAGTTTTGGAACTACACAGTATTCTGAAGCATTACATCAGGCGATAAAGGATGCCAACGAAGAAGGTATTTTAATAATTGCTGCAGCAGGAAATACAGGGACAGAAGGAGGAAATGTAGAATATCCAGCAGCGTTTCCGGAAGTTATGGCAGTAGGTGCAGTAAATTCAAATGCAGAGTTAAGTGATATTAGTGCAGATGGAAAAGAAATTGATGTGGTTGCACCGGGCGAAAATGTTAAAACAGCTTCAAGTTTTGGATTGGAAACAGTATCTTCAGGTACAAGTATGGCAGCTCCACATGTTGTAGGTTTGGCAAGTATACTGTGGCAGGAGGATATGACAAAATCATCTCAGTATATAAAAGAACTGATAATGGATAGTGCTAAGAAGCTTGAAGATAATAATACTACATATAAATTAATAGATATTGATTATGCAGTAGGCAATTACAAACAATTTGATAAAAACTATGGTGAAAAAAGTGACACTATAGAGAAAAATGTTAGTAAGCCTATTGTATGTAATGAGATGGCAAAGGTCACTGCAAGATGGTCTAAAAATAAACATGGTTTGCTGGTTTTGAATAATGCAAATGGAAAATTATCAGATGAACAAGTAAAGATGATACGAGCAGGAATAAGATATAATGATGAAATTCTATCAGGAAGCGGCAATTCGAACGATGGAATAAAATATGACAGGAGAGTATGGCATTCATTAACCAGGAGAAATAATTATATGGCAACAATAAATTTTGTTGGAAGAATTATTCAAAGTGAAAATTGTGATACAAATATTAAATACGATTCAGTTCTACATTTTTCTGAAGCAAATATGGATAGAATGAAAAAAGACATTAATGCAATTTCTAAAGATAAGTTACTTAAAATAGGTTTACATGGAGATAAAAACAGCAGTGGATATAAGAATTTAAACTTTAATATAAGAATGAAGCGTTTATTAATGTTTGGAATGGAATTACATATTATAACAGATACTTTTGCACACAGAGCGTATGGTTTAAAACCATATTTACAGGGAAATGATCCTAATCATTGGGTTAAAGTTACAACAAATGATGAAGAGGGTACTTCGGCAGATGATGTTAACCTCTACCCATCAAGATATAAATGTGCTGGAAAAGTTGTCAAAAATGTAATGAATCAATGCTTAAAATTTGATAGTAGCAATATGGTGAAAATGAAAGACACAGGATTAATTCTGAGTAAGCAAATTGTTTACAATAATACATTTGCAACACCAGGAACATTGCCAAGTCAAAATGATTTATTCTTATTATATAGATTAGATTCATATTCAGAAGCTAACAAGAAATATGATGTAACATATAATAATTACGAAAATCAGTTAATACAATCATCAGCTGAATTTGATAATTTAGATTAAAAGCAGATTATTATGATATGAACGCAGATGAAAGAGTAAATTATTATTCAGTAATTAACTTGAAAGGAATAGAAAATTTATAGTTGTAAAATGCAATAAAATGAGAATATTCATCGTTATACTTGTAACAACAAAATTAAATTATAAAACGTAGGTTTTATAGGACAGGAGGTAAATATGAAAAAAATCGTAAAAACAATGGCAGTAGTGATGGCTATCACAATGACAATAACCATGGTACCCGCAAAAACACAGGTAAATGCCAAAAGTAAAAAAGCCGTAAAAGCAAAAGCAGTATGCAGTTTGAAAAAAGGAACATTAACTATTTCCGGAAAAGGTGCTGTTCCAAAAACAAAGAAATTTAGAAACAACAGCAAAATAAAAAAAGTAGTTGTAAAGAAAGGGGTTACATCAATTCCATACAAGACATTTTACAAATGTAAAAATCTTGCTGAAGTTAAATTTTCAAGTACAGTTAAAAACATTGGCATTGAAAGTTTTTACGGAACAAAAATTTCAAAAGTAACTGTTCCTAATAATGTAAAAGCAATTGGTCAGGGAGCTTTTGGTGGAAATAAAAACTTAAAGACAATAAAAATTCCTGGGACAATTAAAGTAAACACAAAAAATGAAAGCCGTGGAATTGAAAGTATTGCATATGGAAGTGCACCGGAAAAAGTTTATTTTGGCGAACCATTTAAGTTAAACACAGTATCATATGTAAACGGAAAAAATTATATTGTATCTGTAAAAAACAAGAAGTATGTTACAAAAAACGGTATAATTTTTACAAAGGATGAAAAAACATTGGTAAGAGTTCCAAGTGAAACTGAAGAACTTAATATTCCACAGGGCTGTGAAAAATTTGCATTGCAATCTATTCTGTACGGAACAGGAGAGGGTGATGGTGACATTACTCCAAGATGTAATAATTTAAAGAAAATAGTTATTCCTGAAACAGTAAAAAGTATTGATACAAGTTCTTACAAAGGTAGGAATTGTGCCAGATCTTTTGAAGAAAATAAGGAAGTTATTATTGAAAATAAGAACTTAGATTCAAAGAGTGTAATCAGTCTGTGTAATTTATCAAATACAGCTTCATTGGAAAAAGTTGCTCCACAGGTAAATTGCATTAATATAAAAGACGGAATGTATATTACAAATGACAACATTATGTTAGCATTTACAATGAAAGATAATACACTTAATATTCCGGAAGGTGTAAAAAGAGTTGAGTCAAACATTATTGTGTTGCCGGAAAAAATCAGGGCACAGAGATCTCTTTATGAAATTGTATTTCCTGACACAGTAACCGAAATTGGCGAAAAAGCATTTACATATTATGACAATTTGCAGAAGGTTGTGTTGTCAAAGAATCTTAAGACAATAGGCGATTACGCATTTTATCATTGTGGTATTAGAACAATTGTAATGCCATCACCAATTGAAAAAGTTGGAAAAGAAGTGTTTGGCGAAACACCAATTGAAAAAGTTATAAACGCAAAATAAATTAATAATTAAAACAAAATACCAGGATGATGCAGTCTCTATAGTTTTTATAGAGGCTGCAATTTTGTTTTTGATGAACTTATTATTACTTAACAAATGCTTTTAAATAAATTCCCCCAAATAAGTTTCTGTATTTTATTACAAGAATATATGTGATATAATTTTGATTTGTTGAGGTACAGTTTATAGAATAATTATAGAAAGTTGAAAAACTGATTAGAGTCTATATTTATCCCCCACTCCGAAAACAAATGCTTTTGAAATGAGCAAAATCTTTAAAGATAAGAAGCAAACAACTAATAGTTGTTGCTGAATAAGTTTCAAAAGCTTGAAATAAAGAAACAATAAAATGTAAATTCTAGAAAGAGAGGTATAGAATTATGAAAGTAAAAAGAATTTTAAGTTTTGTATTGGTAATTATTATGTCAATTGGTATTGTGGGAATTAGTGATATTAATAATACCAATGCCGCAAGTAGTAATAAAGAAATTTATGATATTGGAGGATTAGGAGAATATGATATTTATTTAGGTGGAAATAAAACTATTGA
>OJUG01004912.1_pt1 | contig 10247 bp, 10 predicted proteins | sample 1599841 | NCBI WGS metagenome assembly OJUG01 (sample SAMN04168659, study PRJEB22393) | human gut metagenome | biome: human gut microbiome; feature: stool | host: Homo sapiens | collected 2014-05-12 | reverse complement strand
CAAATTTTATACCAGCCGCGTCGGCAAAGACGCCAAGGAATTCAAGAACCTCCTGGATCAGCCCTGCGAAAAATTGATGACCAAGAACGTCATGATCGCGACGCCCAAGGCCGATGTCGAACAGGTCGCAGCCGTCATGATCCTGGAACACTTGAAGGTTCTTCCTGTCGTGGACAACAAGCGCGTCGTCGGCATGATCACCCGGGCCTGCATCCTCAAAGATTTGTACCGGGAATGGAAGTATTAGACCTTTGTGACTAGTCACTCTCTGCCTCGTGTGCTATAATATTATAATCGAATGATTTAGGCAGCGGCCGCTGCCGCAGAAAGTATTTCACGAGGAGGCACTTAATGGATACCAAAGAACTCGTCATCGTTGTCGATTTTGGTGGTCAGTATAACCAGCTCATTGCACGGCGCGTCCGTGAAAACCACGTATACTGTGAAGTATACCCGTATCACAAAGCAGTTGCAAAGATTAAAGAACTTCAGCCCCAGGGCATCATCTTTACCGGTGGTCCTGGCAGCGTCTATGAAGATAATGCGCCGAAGATCGAAGAAGAAGTCTTCCATCTCGGCATCCCCGTCCTCGGCCTCTGCTATGGCATGCAGTTCATGGCCCAGACCTTAGGCGGCGAAGTCAAACACGCCGACATGCGCGAATTCGGCAAGACCGAAATCGATGTCAATACGGCTTCGCCTTTGTTCAAAGGCCTGCAGGAAAAAGAAATCGTCTGGATGAGCCATCAGGACTACGTCGCTTCCATCCCGGAAGGCTTTGAAATCGTAGCCCACACGGCCAACTGCCCGGTCGCTGCCATGCAGAACCCGGCTAAGAAGCTCTATGCCATGCAGTACCATCCGGAAGTGCTCCATACGGAACACGGCAAGGAAATGCTCCATAACTTCCTCTTTGAAGTCTGCGGCTGCACCGGTTCGTGGACTATGGCCAACTATGCCAAGACGGCTATTGCCAATATCAAAGAAACCGTCGGCGACGGCAAAGTCGTCCTGGCCCTTTCCGGCGGCGTCGACAGCTCTGTCGCAGCAGCCCTCATCTCCAAAGCCGTCGGCAGCCAGCTGACCTGTATCTTCGTCGACCACGGCCTGCTCCGCAAGAACGAAGGCGACGAAGTCGAAGCGGCCTTCAAGGACAGCGGCATGAACTTCATCCGCGTCGATGCGTCGGAACGCTTCCTGAAGAAACTCGAAGGCGTCAGCGACCCTGAACGGAAACGGAAAATCATCGGCGAAGAATTCATCCGCGTCTTTGAAGATGAAGGCCGTAAAATCGGTTCCGTCGATTTCCTGGCCCAGGGGACCATTTATCCCGACGTCATTGAATCCGGTGCCGGCGATGCAGCCGTCATCAAGAGCCATCACAACGTAGGCGGACTTCCGGCTGTCGTCGATTTCAAAGGCCTCATCGAACCGCTCCGCAACCTCTTCAAAGACGAAGTCCGCGAACTCGGTGCCGAACTGGGCTTGCCAGAATACCTCGTATGGCGCCAGCCTTTCCCGGGACCGGGCCTGGCTATCCGCGTCATGGGTGAAATCACCAAAGAAAAACTGGCCATCCTCCGCGATGCCGATGCCATCTTCCGCGAAGAAATCACCAATGCCGGCATGCAGCGCGATATCAACCAGTACTTCGCCGTCCTGACCAATAACCACTCTGTCGGCGTCATGGGCGACTTCCGTACCTATGACTACACCTTGGCCCTGCGCGGCGTCACCACGACCGACTTCATGACGGCTGACTGGGCGCGTATCCCATACGACGTCCTCGATAAAATTTCCAGCCGCATCGTAAACGAAGTAGACCACATCAACCGCATCGTGTACGACATCACCAGTAAACCACCCGCAACGATTGAATGGGAATAGTTGCAAATTGCCTCACAAATCGCTTAACCAAGCCGTTTGTGAGGCTTTCTTTTTTTCAAAAGTTCCAAAAGTGTACCAGAAAAATTTAAAAAACCTTTTTTAGGGCCTATTTTTGCCAAATTTCTCGAACAAAAAATGTGCATTTTTATACGTATAAAACAAAAGCGGTTACAAAAGCCGAGTAGATTTGCAATGTAAAAATATACACGGCCAACGGCCTTGTGCGTAGGAGCCGACCCGGACAGGGTGGCCTGCTGCGATATTTAACAACACCTTGTTCTAACATTATGGAGAGCCTTTACGAATCACGAACACCGAGCTGCGTGTTTTTCCTCGGTTTCATATGCGGCTTCGCCGCGAGATACTCAAATCGTATTACGAACATGTGCCACTCGTCATAAATTACGGCTACGTACAGGATTCACGCGGGCTCGCCACGTGTGAGCCCCTACGATGCGGCTTCGCCGCGACGAACTTATGATTGTATTACGACCATGTGCCATTCGTTATAAATTCCGGCTATGCACAAAATTCACGCGGCCTTTTTGGCCCGTCAGGCGCCGACCATAAGAAGGCGCAGGACGGTTGCCAAAACGGACAGCTGTGGCTGCCCGCCTTTATCAGGACGGCCCCTACAGAATCGCAGCTAGGCGATAAATGGAAACAACGTTCACCGGACATAAAATATACACGGCCAACGGCCTTGTGCGTAGGGGCCGACCCGGACAGGGCGGCCCACTGTGAGATTTTACCGTAGCCTGTTCTGATATAATGGCAGGTCTTTATGAATCACGAATCACATGATGTGTCATTAATTCTGAATTTACAAATTTCCTTTGCAGGACTTTATAAGTTTTTTGTAGAATCTATATAGCATATATTGAGATTGAGAGGTAAGTCTTTTTAAGGAGGATGAGGCATATGATGAAACGAATTGTAAGTATGTTGCTACTTACTGGAACTTTATTGATAGGAAATACAGTGTTTGCCTTTTATGCAGATGAAAGCTCTGCTGTTAATCTTGGGATGGTTCAATCTTATAGCCGTTCAGCAATCAACGTTATTGATGATGACGGTACGGCGTATACTTTTGTTTATGACAATAGGCCTCATTCGGACTTAGGTTTTTGGAAACTTGAAAGCGAAGACCAGTGGCATCAATGGGAATTCGGCTTGCAACAACAATCTCACATGGAACAATTGGCTAGCTGTGGTTTCTATGCGTTGAAGACTCTTGGAAAATTGTAAGCGCTTGTGAAACGGGAAGGGCGTTATTATGAAGAAATTACTTATTTTCACTCATCCTTCGGGAATGTGTGGATTGAGCTTTGGTGTGGAGAATGGTAAAATCGTTTCGATTACAGCCTATATGGATCAATAGAGAGGGTACTCTACAAACGAACTAACAAGTCTCTTTTCTGGTGCCGGTCTTACAGTGGCAGTAGGTTATGATATTACAGGAGGCATGACGTATGGATTATCGCAAATTTGGTGAAACTTATTATATCCGGATGGATAAGGGGGATGAAATCATCAGCACGATTCTGGGAATCTGTCAGAAAGAACAGATTGCATCGGCCATTTTTTCGGGCATCGGCGGGTGCCGTTCGGCAGAAATACAGACGTTCATCCCAGAAACGGGCAGTTTTGAAGTTCAAGAGCTGAAGGGGATGCTGGAGCTGGTTTCGTTGACAGGCAATATCGTCAGCGATGATGATGAAACTTATTTTCATCATACTCACGCTGCTTTTTCTTATAAACAGGATGGGGAACATCACGTTGCGGCAGGGCACATCAAATCGATAGAGGTACTGTACACGGCAGAAATCGAATTGCGCCCCGTTATAGAAGGACGGATTCGGCGGAAATATGACCCAGAAACGGGGACCGGCTTTTGGGATTTCGGGCCAGAAACGGATTAAGCTGGCCACTGTCTTGTATCTCCCGATTGGTCGGCACTTCTGAGAATCTTTTCACTTTATACTTTATTTTCAAATGAAAGTATTGACAGAACATACCTAATAGTGTACTATTTGGGTAAACATTTTATATGTTTGATGAATGAATATCAATCATCCAGAGCAGTTGAGGGACTGGCCCTATGATGCTGCGGCAACCTCCGTGGGGACGGAAGGTGCCAATTCCAGCGGGAGTTTTCCCGGCAGATGAGCGAGAAATGGAAGGGATTTTGCGCGTCATCTGTAGCTGATGGCGCGCTTTTTTTATGGCTTTGTCATCGGCACGTCTTTATTTATTTTGTAAAAGGGGTGTCCGTATGAGTAACGAAGTATCTGCACAGGCCGTCAACCGGTCGGGCCTGTTGCGAAGCGAAGACTGGTGGGCCGTATGGCTCGGATTATTTATCGTCGTCCTCGGTGCCGGACAGATCTGGCACATCGATTTGCTCGGCTGGGCTGCTAAGTTCGGTGTCTGGATCGACCCGTCCAAGGCGGTCGGGCCGGGGTCGAAAGGGTTTGCCTGGCTCGGCAGTATCGGGTCGTTAGTGGCGACGTATGTATTTACCCTGGTCGTAACGTCTATCGGTGCGTATTTCATGGGGACGAAGGTCAAGAAATTCGTCGCCGGTTATACCGTGATTTACTGGATCACCATGGCGGCGACGGTCATCGGCAATTATGCTTATCTGGCAGCGACGCCGAATAAGCGGGAAGCTTTTAACATCGGCTGGTCCTTGAGTCTTGGCGAATTGGGCTTTGTCATTGCCCTGCTGGCCGGGCTGGTCATCGGTAATTTTTTCCCGAAAGTGACGCGTTTCTTATCTGATGCTGCCAAACCGGAATGGTACATCAAGACGGGCATCGTCATTTTGGGCATGAATATCGGCATCCAGGCCATCAGTGCCCTGGGGCTGGCCGGTACGGTCATCGTCCGCGGCATGTGCGCCGTCGTCGAAGCCTACCTGATTTACTGGCCTATCGTCTATTTCGTGGCCCGGAAATTCTTTAAATTCACGCCGGAATGGGCAGCTCCCATGGCGTCGGGCATTTCCATCTGTGGTGTCGCCGCAGCGATTGCTACGGGCAGTGCCATCAAGGCGCGCCAGATCATCCCGACTATCCTGGCATCGGTCATCATCGTCTTCGTTGCCGTAGAATTGCTCATCCTGCCCTTTGCAGCTGCTTATTTCCTGCCCAGTGAACCGATGGTCGCCGGGTCCTGGCTGGGCCTGGTCGTCAAGAGTGATGGCGGTGCCGTCGCATCCGGGGCAATCGCAGATACGCTCATCCGCAACAGTGCGCTCCAGCAATTCGGCGTCAATTACCAGGAAGGCTGGATCCTCATGGCTGCGACGACGTCCAAGGTCTTCATCGACGTTTTCATCGGCGTCTGGTCCTTCATCTTGGCTATCGTCTGGTCCATTTACCATCTCAATGACCCGCGGGCAGCCGTCGCATCCGGGGCTGGCAAGGTTTCCAAACGGGAAATCTGGGAACGCTTCCCGAAATTCATCATCGGTTTCGTCCTGGCCCTGGTCGTCATTTTTGCAGCTGGCTGGCTGCAGCCGGGCATCGTCGACGCTGCGAAAGCCGGCGCCGGACAGGCTAACCTCCTGCGGGCTGTCTTCTTTGGCCTCTGCTTCTTCTCTATCGGCCTGGTAACGAATGCACGCAAGCTCTGGAAATCCGGCCTGGGCCGTGTCATCGGCGTCTATGCCGTAGCCCTCGTCGGCTTCATCATCTGGGTCGGCCTGTTCATTTCTTACATCTTCTATCACGGCATTGTTCCGCCGACATTATAACTTCATCATAGAAAGGATTAATTGCTATGGCATCGCGAATCACTTCTGCCGCATCGACGGCTGACGAATATTACTACAACCAAACCGTAACCCCGACAGACGCTGCGACCCATACGGGACAGCTCGAACGGGATGCAGACGAATATTTCCCCTTGCAGCCCATCGAAAAAAAACTCTGTGCCTATTCCCTGGGACTGATGGCCTTGTTCATCGTCATCTTTGAAGTCTTCGGCTGAGGCTTATTATGGAAAAGGGCTGTCGCACGAAGGTTTCTGCCATCATGCGAAGCCCCTTTCTCTTTAAAGTTTGTAGTACGAAGCTTGTAGTTTGTAGAAAATAGCTTTAAATTTAAAACCATTCACTAAAAACTAAAAACTGCAAACTTAATACTCAAAAAGAGGCTATCTTAATGCGACAGCCTCTTTTTGCTTTCCTCGGATTCAGATGTGGCTATGCCGTGATAAACTCATGAAATAAACGAAGCGCGCTGGTCGCAGGTAGCAGACTGCAAAAATAGCCCCAATCGGGGCATTCATAGGGGCCGACCTTTAACCTCTCAGACCGCCTTTGGCGGCCAGCTCCCCTATAAAGGGAGCCTTGTGGCCCGTTGCGAGATTTCATCACAGCCCATCTGAGTATAATGGCAGGCTTTTACGAGCCACGAGCATCTGTCATGGCACCGGCTATTCACACAAGTCGCGGCGGTACGCCCTTTGGGACGTCCCCTACGGAATCGCAATCAGGCGATAGAAATGAACGAAGGTCCCAGACGGGGCATTTTTTACGAGCCGAGGGTCACTCGAGGCGATGTCGTTATTCTGAATATGTTGCCGCAAGGCGGCATTTGACTCTGAGGCGGCCTGCGAACTGCGGTCTGCGACCGGCGGGGCCGTCGGCCCCAAAATTCGATGAACGACTTTACGCCCGGCCGTCAGGCCTCTATCAAAGTTAAAAGGACTAGCGCATGAAGGTTTCGACCATATCATGTGCTAGTCCTTTTTTTGAGGAGATAATCAGATTTTACCGCGTCTTATATCCCTGATATTTGTCTTTTAATTTCGTATTGTCTTTCAATACTTGGGCGATGGTTTTTCCTTGTTCGAGTTCTGTTTCGGCTTTGGTGGCTTTATCGGACAGGTAGGATGCGTCTTTTTGCCTAAGAGAAGGGTCTTGTCGTCGTTCCAGAATTCGCCTTTGTTTTCGTTACGGCCCTGGATCAGGAAGAGGCTGTCGCCATTTTTGTTGGCTGCGGCGAGGTCGATGCCGTGTTTTTTCTGGTAAGCTGCAATGCCGGCGCAGAGGGCAGCGTCATCGGTGCGCGTCCGGTTGATGACCAAGACTTCTTTCGTGTCTTTGAATTCGGTGCAGAAGTTGAAATCCCCCTGGGAATCCATAGCCGTGAAGCTGGGGCCGTGGCCTTTGTATTTCGGTACCAGGATTTTTGCCAGTGTTTCGGCTTTACCGACGCCCTGGGTCTGGGGATGGAGGTCGTAATCGTACTGATTGAGGTAACGGCCATTGGCGTCTACTTTGTTGGTCATGGCCAGGACATCTTTGACGCCAGGGACTTTGAAATAGGAAACGGCTGCGCGGATGGCGTCTAATTTATCAGCTGGGATCCCCATCATGAGGACGGACTTCATCTGTGTCGGCGGGACGGCGAATTGCAGATGATCGAGCTGCCAGACTTCCAACTGTTCGCCTACGTCGAGGATGGATGTCGTATTGTCGAAATCGAAGACGGCATAGGGATGATTGTTTTTATCGTAGTTCGGCGAATCTTTGCCGTAAGCCGCGATGAAGTCGTTGATTCCCTGGCGGACCGTAGCGTCCCAGCGGGGGCTTTGGACGGCTTGGGCTTGTCATGATTCCTGGCCTCCTGTACCGTAGTTGACATTTTTACATACTGCATTATAGGCCCGGATTTTTTTGGATTTGTATAAAGTATGAAATAAATAGGTAAAATTGAGAGCCTAGGGATTGTTGTAATTACAACGGACAAAGAGGGTGTTTTTTGATATAATATATAAATAGACTTTTTCTATATGCTATAGTGAACAGGAGGCGTTTTGTATGGCTTTTAAGAAACGTGTGGTAGGGGTCATCGGCTTAGGTCATGTCGGGGCTCATGTAGCTTTTAATTTAGGGGTCCTCGGGATTGCCGATGAAGTCAAGTTATGCGACGTGAAGTCGGAAAAACTGGTCAGTGAACGGCAGGATATGATGGATGCCGTCATGTTCATGCCTCATCGTGTCAATTACACGATTGCCAGCTATGAAGAATTGGCAGACTGCGACGTCATCGTCAATGCTATCGGCGACATTACGCTCTGCGCATCGGGGAACCGCGACGATGAAATGCATTTCACTGTGCCTCAGGTCGCTGATTATATCCCCAAGGTCATGGCCGGCGGCTTCCAGGGCATCATCATCAATATCACCAACCCTTGTGACGTCATTACGGACCTCATCGCTAAGAAGAGCGGCCTTCCGAAAGGTCATGTTTTCGGTACCGGCACGGGGCTGGACAGCGCGCGCCTGGTCAGTGCCATTTCCCAGCAGACCGGCTTGGATCATCATTCCTTCTCAGCCTACATGATGGGGGAACACGGCAATTCCCAGATCGTCCCCTGGTCGCTCATCAAGTTCGGCGGTAAATCCCTGGCAGAACTGGAACAGAATCCGGCCTATGTCTTCGATAAGGCCCGCGTCCAGGATGAAACCATCCATGCCGGCTGGGTCACCTATTCTGGCAAGCACTGCACGGAGTACGGCATCAGTATGACGGCAGCTACCATGGTCCGGGCCGTCCTGCGGGATGAACGGAAAATCATGGCAGCCAGCGCGCCTTTAGATGGTGAATACGGCGAAACGGGCATCTTCTGCGGTGTCCCGTCGGTCATCGGCGCCAATGGCATCGAAGAAGTCATCGAATATAACCTGCCGGAACAGGAAATGAAGGACTTCAAAGCCTGCTGCGCTACGATTCGCGCCAACATCGCTAAAGCCGAAGAATTTTGGAAATAAAGTTTGTAGTACGGAGTTTGTAGTTTGTAGAAGAGGGCTTTAAATTTGAAAATATTTGCTACAAACTGCAAACTTAATACTCAAAAAGAGGCTGTCTTAACGCGACAGCCTCTTTTTTTACCGCCCTTCGACGCAGATCCAGCGGTGGTCTTTTTCGATGTGGACCTGGACGGAGGAGAAGCCGGCATCATGGAAAATGGTTTCAAAGGTTTCCGGCGTCGGGTTATAGAGGTGGTAGCGTTCGATGTTTTCCCGGACGTCAGCGCTGAGGCCGTCGTGGCCGTAGATTTCGGCGATGAGCAGGAACGTGCCGCCTGGTTTCAGGACGCGATGGATTTCCTTCAGGTTTTCCGGCGGATTGGGCCAGAAATAGAAACTTTCGACGGTCGTGATTTTGTCAAAGGTTTGGTCGGTAAAGGGCAGGGCTTCGACAGAACCTTCGCAGACTGTCATTTTTCCGGCAGCTATATCGTCAGCATTCGTCTGGCGTGAGGTCTGGACCGACGTCGCTGAATAGTCCACGCCAGTCAGATGGCCCGTCGTGATGTGGGCGCTCATGCGATGGAGATTGGCTCCGCCGCCGCAGCCGATGTCCAGGACCGTTTCATCGCCGCGCCAATGGAAATGGGACAGGCCCCATGCCGTAAGGGCGGCATGGCTCTCATTCATGCGCGCCAGCATCTGCTGCCCCGCTTCCCCGGTCGGTCTGGCCGGATTGCCGGCCGTCGTAATGGCTTTTTGCCGTTCTTTTTCTGTATTGGTCATGATGATAACTCCTTTCGTAATCCTATCATCAAAATCATACCACGATGTCACAGTCAGAGAAAGGGTCGGCGGGCCAGAATTGGAAAATGTGCAGAATTTTGTTAGAATATAAGAAATGATGGCGCGGAATGGAGGCGAATGTGATGAATGACCGTATGCCTGTAGGAATAGATGATTTTCAGAAAGTTCGCGAAGGCTATTATTTCGTCGACAAGACGGATTTTATTAAGGACCTGATTGATAGTCATGGTGAAGTTACCTTATTGATACGGCCACGGCGTTTCGGGAAAACCTTGACAATGAGTATGCTGGACTGGTTCTTTTCAGCTGAAAAAGAAAAGGAAAGCCGGGAGCTCTTCCAAGGATTGCATATTGCTTCAGATGGTGCTGGATATATGAAGCATCGCGGCCAGTATCCTGTCATTTTTTTGACGCTGAAAGGCGTACAGAATGATACTTGGCAATCTTTATATGATTCCTTTTGTTTATTGATGCAGTCAGAATATGAACGGCATGACTATCTACTGAAGGGCAGCTTATTGAAACCGTCTGAACAGGCGTATTATAGACGCATCCTTGATTTGACCGGAAGTGAAGCAGATTATCAGGTCAGCTTGTTATACTTATCCCACTATTTACGCCGCTATTATGACAGAAAAACCATTATCCTGATTGATGAATATGATGCACCGATTCAATGTGCTTACGATCACGGTTTTTATGATAAAGCGATTTCTTATTTCCGGATTTGGTGGGAGTGTAAAATAGTTTGTGTAAATCGGTATTGCATGAATCTACTTTATGCCCC
>OJUG01004908.1_pt1 | contig 10255 bp, 10 predicted proteins | sample 1599841 | NCBI WGS metagenome assembly OJUG01 (sample SAMN04168659, study PRJEB22393) | human gut metagenome | biome: human gut microbiome; feature: stool | host: Homo sapiens | collected 2014-05-12 | reverse complement strand
CCACGCACACCCGGCGCAGCACTCCCGCCTGGGGAGCAGCCAGCCCAGCGCCATTGGCATCCTCCAGTGTTTCCAGCATATCGTCCAGCAACTGGTGCAGGTGAGGGTTGAACTCCGTCACAGGGCGGCACACCTTTGTCAGGCACTCCTCTCCCTGCACCACGATCTTCCGTAAAGCCATAAGTCCTTGACCTCCTTCAAAACGCTGCTCACTCCATGGAGTTGCAGTCCACAAATAGATTCATCCCGCGGTTGGCGCGGTCGTTTGCAAATGCCTTCAGCAGCCAGCTCACCGCCTCTCGGGTGGGCCTGTCGTTCTTTCCCACCAGCAGGCAGCGGTAGCGGTAGCGGTTATTCAGCTTCATCACCGGCGCAGGGGCGGGACCCAGCACCTCCGGTTCTCCGGCCGCCAGCTCCGGCAGGGCGCAGAGGCGGCGCAGCTCTTCCCGCACTGCGACGGCGGCCCGGAGGACGGCGCCCTCCTCGGTACCGGAGACGGTGAAGGTGAAGAGGTCTGCAAATGGCGGAAACCGCCGCAATCGCCGCATCCGGATCTCCCGCTCATAAAACCCCTGGTAATCCTGCCGAGCCGCGCACTGGATCACATCGTTTTCCGGGGTGTAGGTCTGGATCACCGCCCGGCCGGCACTGCCGCCCCGGCCCGCCCGGCCCACCACCTGGGTCAGCAGGCTGAAGGTCCGCTCGGCGGCCCGGTAGTTGTCTACATACAGGGACAGATCCGCAGCCAGAACCCCCACCAGTGTCACCTGGGGAAAGTCCAGCCCCTTGGCCACCATCTGGGTGCCCAGGAGGATGGGAATCTGCTCCCGCTCAAACTTGTCCAGCAGCTGCTCATGACGGCCCGCGGCGGTGTCTGCGTCCATCCGCAGCACCTCCGTACCCGGGAACAGATCGTGGAGCTCCTCCTCCACCTTCTGAGTGCCGGTGCCCACGTGCTTCATGATGCCGCCGCAGACGGGGCAGGTGTCGCTGGATCGCTCCGAGTGGCCGCAGTAGTGGCACATCAGCCGTCCATTGGCGGAGTGATACGTCAGCGCCACGCTGCAGCGGGGACACTCCGGCACATGGCCGCACTCCCCGCACAGCAGATACCTGCTGCTGCCCCGGCGGTTCAGCAGCAGGATGCTCTGCTCTCCCCGCCGCAAGTTTTCCTCCAGCTCAGTGCGGAGGACCTGCCCCACCATCCCGGCGTTGCCCGCCCGGATTTCCTGTTTCAGGTCCGCCACCAGCACCTCCGGCAATGCCTGCCGGTTATATCGCTGGCGCAGCAGCGCCTTGTGATAGATCCCATGCTCCGCGTTCCAGGCGGTCTCCACCGCCGGAGTGGCAGACCCCAGGACCAAGGTGGACTTGTCCCGGGCGCAGAGGTATTTGGCCACGTCCCGGGTGTGATACCGGGGCGGGTTTTCCGACTGATAGCTGCTCTCCTGCTCCTCGTCCAGGACGATCAGGCCCACGTTTTTCAGCGGGGCGAAGATGGCGGACCGGGTGCCCAGCACCACCTGGACCTCGCCCCGGCGGATACGCTTCCACTGGTCGTAGCGCTCCGTCATCCGCAGGGAGCTGTGGAGCATGGCCACCTGGTCCCCAAAACAGGCGGAGAACCGCCGCATCATCTGGGGCGTCAGCACGATCTCCGGCACCAGGACCATGGCCCGCCTCCCCCGGCTCAGTATTTCCTGAACCAGACGGAGATAGACCTGGGTCTTGCCGCTGCCGGTGACGCCCTGGAGCAGCACCGCCTCCGGCTTCCCGGTCTTCGTCAGGGTCCGGATAGACTGAAAGGCCGCCTCCTGTTCCTCATTGAGGACGATAGGACCGCTGGGTTCCACCGCCGTCAGGTCCGGCAGCCGCAGCTCCTCTTCCGCTGAAAAAGCCACGATCCCCGCCTTCTCCATCCCCCGGAGGGCGGCCATGGAGACGCCTGTGAAGTAGCATACCTCCGCCGCGCTCATCCGCCCCTCTGCCGCCAGGAGACGCACCGCCTCCCGCCGCTGGGGGGAGGATCGCTTTTCCGTCAGAGATGCGGCCTCCTCGGCGCTGACGGCCAGTTCCACCATCCGACGGGACTTGTCGCCGATCCTCCGGCGGGCCGCAGTCTCGCAGACCGTGACCCCGGCCTTCTGCAGTGCCCGCAGCACAGTGCCAGCCTCCCTGCCGCAGGCCTCCTCCAGCACTGACAGCTCTGCGGAGCCTCCGGCGGCAAACAAGGCGTCCAGCACCGGGGCGGCCCGTCGGATGCCGGTGGCCGCGCCGTCGGCCGCGCAGCGGTCCATGCCCTCTGCCACATGCCAGACCTCCCGGATCTGGTACCAGAGTCCGGCGGGCAGGATGGCCTTCACCGCTTCAAACAGCGTGCAGAAGTACCGCTGCCGCAGCCACAATGCCAGGGCGATGCCATCGCCGTCCAGTACCGGCCCTCGGTCCAGGACCGACAGCAGGGGTTTGAGCCCCTGCATCTTTTCACCTGGCGTCCGGGCCAGAATAATGCCCTCACTGGTGCGGTTGCCCCGGCCGAAGGGCACGGTGACCCGGACGCCGGGTACCGCCGTTTCCAGCAGCTCCGGGGGAACCAAGTAGTCATAGGGCTTGTCAATGGAATAGGGCGCGGCGCTCACCGCGATTTTCACGATCTCAGCGGTTTCCATGCCTCGCCCCTCCTGTGTTACTGTGCCTCTTCCTCCGCCGGCTGTAGATCCTCCGGTTCCTCAATGGTCAGGTCCATGTTTCTGGCGTCCAGCTTGCCGTCCGCCACTTCCTGGATGGCCAGGGTGACGGGCTTCTCCGTCAGATGCTCGCCAGTCTCCTCCGCCTCGTCGGCGATCTGCCGGGCCCGGCGGGCCACCACGTCCACCAGCATATAGCGGTTGGGGATATAGCCGGTCAGCTTGTTCATTGCGGGATACAGCATCATAATGGATCAACTTCCTATCTGCCTTGCAGGCGTAAATTTATTTATGGACAAAGCGGGCGTCTCAGCGTCCGCTGATGATCTCCATGCGCTCCTGGGGCTTGCAGTGCTCCGCCGTGATAATGGCGTTCAGCTCCCCCACCGCATTCTCCACGGTGTCGTTGATGACAAAGTAATCATAGGTGTGGGCCGTCTGAAACTCCACTTTGGCCCGCAGCAGCCGCTTCTGGATCTTCTCGGGGCTGTCGGTGCCCCGCTCTGTCAGGCGGCGCTCCAGCTCCGCCCAGCTGGGAGGGGCGATGAAGATGCGCACCGTGTCCGGCCGCTTGCTGCACACCTGGATGGCGCCCTGGATCTCAATATCCAGGATCACGTCCTTCCCGGCCTCCATGGCATCGTCCACAAACTTCTTGGGTGTGCCGTAGAAGTTCCCCACATACTCCGCGTACTCCAGGAATTGGTCCATGGCGATCCACTTCCGGAAGGACTCCACGTCCATGAAGTGGTAGTGGATGCCGTCCAGCTCTCCGGGACGCGGGTCCCGCGTGGTGGCCGACACAGAAAAATACAGATTCTTCCGGGACTCCAGCAGGGCCTTGAGCACCGTGCTCTTCCCCACGCCGGAGGGGCCGGAGACCACAAAGGTCCTCCCCTTTCTCATATACACACGCTCCTATTCTTCGTTCTCTCTCTCTTCCTTCGGTGCGAACCGCTCCGGCGGCAGGGCCGACAGTACCACGTGGTCACTGTCCATGATAAAAATGGACGCGGTCTTGCGGCCGTAGGTGGCGTCGATCAGCATTCCCCGCTCCCGGGACTCCTGCACCATGCGCTTGATGGGGGCCGAGTCCGGCCCCACCACAGCCACCAGCCGGTCAGCGGAGACCAGATTGCCGAATCCGATGTTGATGAGCTTCATCTTCCATCACTCCACATTCTGGACCTGCTCCCGCATCTTCTCCACTTCCGCCTTCAGCCCCACCACTACATTGGCAATGGCCACATCGTTGCACTTGGAGCCGATGGTGTTGGACTCCCGGTTGACCTCCTGGATCAGGAAGTCCATCTTCCGGCCCATAGGCTCATCGGATTCCAGCATGGTCCGCAGCTGGGCCACATGGCTCCGCAGGCGGACGGTCTCCTCGTCCACGGCCACCTTATCGGCGTAGATGGCAGCCTCCTGCAGGATCCGCTGAGGATCGATGGTGGTGCTCTGAAGCACTTCCTCCATCCGGGCCGTCAGCTTGGCGCGGTACTCCGTCACAGTCTCCGGGGAACGCTGCTCCACCTGAGACGTATAGTTCTCAATATAGGTCAGGCGGTTGCCGATGTCCTCCGCCAGCTTCCGGCCCTCCACGGCCCGCATGGCGTTGTAAGCTTCCAGCGCCTGCTCTGCCACGGCGCACAGGTCCGCGGACACCGTTTCCAGATCCTCGTCCTCCTTCGTCACCGTCAGGACGTCCGGAAACCGGGAAAGCTGCTCCGGCGTCACCTTGGACTCCGTGCCGCAGACCTCAGACAGCTCTGCCAGCGCAGCGGCATACTGGGCCGCCAGCTCCCGGTTCACCGTGACCTTGGCCACATCTGCGGCGGAGGCGTCCACCGTGATAAACACATCCACCTTGCCCCGGGAAATTGCCTTTTGCACGCACTGCTTCACGGCATCCTCCGCAAAGCTGTACATCCGGGGCATCTTCACGGTGCAGTCCAGATACCGGTTGTTGACGGAGCGGACCTCCACGGTGATATCCCGCTTGTTCCGCACCTCTCTCGCCCGACCGTAGCCGGTCATGCTTTTGATCATGCTGATTCCTCCTATTTTACGGGGAAACGCCTTCCGCAAACGGTCATTCTTCCCTGTCAGAACACGTTTCCGCCGGTTTTACACGTTATTTATCAGCAGTAGCAGCAGATTGGCACACTGCCGCTGCAAAGTGACCACAGGCAGCACATAGGCAGGCACAGATTACTGCCGCACAGGTCCGTCCCAAAGGTGGTTCCACCCGGCGTGTACGCCTGTCGGGGACCGTTTTCCATATAGTCCAGCGCCCGCTGATATTCCAGATTGCCGGGGTCCATCTGGCAGGCAGTCTCATAGTAACGCTTGGCTTCGTCCATCCAGCCCCGGCGGGCACATACAACGCCCTTCAGGAAATTCCACTCGGCATTGTGGTTGCTGTAATTGGTGAGCAGCGCCTCCGCCCGGCCAAGATCTCCCAGCTGGATAGCGTAGCGCACCTGCTGAAACACGCTGTCCCCGCCGGAGTAGCTCTGGCCGCCGTATCCGCCGTAGGCGCTCTGACGATAGCCGCCGGCGGGGCTGTCTCCCCGTCCGCTGCGCTCCTTGGTGATCTGCTCGTAAGCGGCGTTGATATCCTTCATCTTCTCCTGCGCCAGATCAGCCAGGGGGCTGTCATGATAATTGTCCGGATGATATTTCCGGGCCAGATTCCGGTAAGCCTTTTTGATTTCCTCATCGGTGGCGGTCCGGGGAACTCCCAGGACCTCGTATGGATCGTTCATTCGGTTTCCTCAATCTCTCTGATATTCTTTCTGCTGGGGCGATGGAAACTGCCGTCCAGCACGGCTTTCCCCACCTGAAACAGCCCTCCGTAAAAGGTGGACTGCAGGACCGGCGTCCACACGCCGAAATCCCACAGTTCAAAGGCTGCGGCCATCTGGTGGATGGAATGGTCCAGGGTCGTGGCAAAGTCCCTGCGGCTCTCCGGCGTCCATGTGCCGTCTGTCAATCCGTACCGCAGAGCTACCGGATTATAATTGCCGCTCTCCGCATCTTTTTTCAAATCGTCTGCCCCGTCGATCAAGTAGATCCAGCGGCCCAGATGATACAAAAGCTGCTCCATGATCCGCTTTCGGACGGGGTCCGTCAGCTCCTCCGCAGCGCTGGAAAGCAGTACGGCAAAGCTGTCGGCGGCTCTGTCCATAGACGGGTCCTTTGCCTGCTCCAATGTGCTCAGGAGCTGAAGCTGGCGGCGCACCGCCTGATCGAATTCCGGTCGAAGGGCCGCCGCCCGTTTGTAAGCGGATTCCAGCAGACGGGCACCTGCCCGGTATTTCAGGCCGGAGGCCCAAGCGTGATCCTCCACGCCGTCCCGCAGCTGCCAGTAGGCTAAGATCACGCTCTCGTCCGCCGCCAGCTCCATAGCGGCGGTAGGCTCTAAAAAGGGCCGCTTTTTGATCGGGCTGGTATAGCACCGCCCGGCTCCCTGCGCCCCTGCCGTCCCATCGGACAGCAGGATGGCAAGATAGGTAAAATCGTAGTTCAGGATGAAGCGGGCAGCTTGTCCGTACCGCCGGGACAGGGTGTGGCACAGTCCGCAGTACATGGCGCGGAACCGGTCCAGTTCCTCCTCCGGCAGATCCCGGACGGAGGGCCGCACATATCCGAACATCAGAACACCCGCACGATGGTAAAGGACAGCCCGCCCCGGGCCTTCACCCGGCGGTCATACCAGATGGCCAGCAAAATTCCCAGCACGGCTCCGGCCACTGCCGCGGTATACTGCACCGCCACGCTGGTGTTGCAGGCCAGCATGATCAGGTATCCCGCCAGAAACAGGATCACCGGGATCAGGTAAACAAAGCTGACGATCTTGAGCATTTTCTTCGTGTCGCTCTCCACCACCACCTTCTGACCCGGTCGGGCGCCGACGGTGTTCAGCGCCTTGACGTAAACAGAAACGCCGCTGACGCCGCAGCCCGCGCATTCCTCGCAGTCATGGCCGCAGGCGGACTTCCGGGGAACGGAGATCTCCGCGTGGGTATCGTCCAAAATTCTTTCAACTGTTGCAATCTGTGTCATGGTATCGCTCCTAATTTTCTGTCAAATGCTGTGGGCGCCGCACCGGTTCAGGATTCTGGAATACGGACCTGGACCTGATAGGTCCCGGAAACGCCGATGGTCTTTCCGTCTCCCACCCGGACCTGAGCCGGGATCATATAGGTGCCGGAGGCCACCGCGTAATCGCTGAGATCCGCCACCACCGCCACATCTTCACCGGTGATGCCCTCCATCTCCGCCGCTGTGCCGAAGATCCGCACGGAGAGTTCCTGTGTTAGAAGCTCCACGTTCCGGCTGGCCGAGGCGTTTTCCACCCGGATGTTGTGAGTGGTCACATCCGCCACCGTCTTATCCGGATAGCCGATCTCCAGTGTGGCCCGGGTCACGCCGCTGAGATTCTCGCAGCCGTCCGGCACCAGAATGGCGTAGCTGTGGCTGGTGCTTTCCGTGGTCACGCTGAGCAGATCAAAGCTGTCCAGCACAATGGAATCCATATCGTTCAGAACAGAGGCGTCACCGGAAACCACAACGCTCTCCGGCTTGATGGCCCAGATCATGTCCGCCAGCTGTGCGCCGGGAGCTTCCTTGAAGTCCACCGTCAGCTTCAGCTCCTTGGTGACGTACACCGGCAGAGTCGCCTGGATCTGACCCGCCTCGGCATGGATGCCGGAGAGGTTCAGCACCTGGCCGTCCTCATCATAGAACTGATAATCCAGATCCGCCGTGACGGTCTCCTTGGTATTCTTGCCGATGTCAAAAATCACCTTGGCATAGCTGACCTTGGCAATTTCCTCTTCCTGACCCCGGACGGCGATGCTGGTCTGAGAAAGCTGGACCTTACCGGCGGAATAGCCCTCCGCCACATTGCCGGTGAGCTCGCAGCGCAGCTCCACTTCCTTATGGCTCAGTTCGCAGATATTGACCGTGGCCATATAGAGGCTCTGCTCCTCTACCGAGGTATTGCCGGAGTTGAATTTCCGGTCCGTATAGGTCAGATCCGGCTTCACGCTCTGGACGCCGGCCTCCGTGATACTGGCCAGATTGGCCGTTACCCGGATCTTGGAACGATCCAGCTGAACAATGTGCCGCCGGTTTCCCTTAAAGGTGATGTCGATGGTGGTGCTGGTACCGCTGTCCTCGCCTTCCGCCAGCATCAGCCCATTGTCTGCCAGTGCGTCCTGATTGATATACTCAATGGGGATCCCCGTAACGGTCTGGGTCACCACCCGGCCGTTGAATTCGTCCACATAGTACCAGATACCGGCGGCGATCACGATGGATAGGACCAGATACAGGATATTCCGCGGATTCTGTGTCTTACGCATCTTCCTCGCCTCCATTCTTTTTGCTCCGCAGGAGGTTCAGCAGGTTGAACTTCAGACGGTCCTCGCTGTCTTCCTCCCGGGGAAGCAATTCGTTCCGCAGGAGATTTTCCAGCGTCTCCGGCTTGAGATGCCGCTTGAGCATTCCGCCGATGGCCACAGAAATGGAGCCGGTCTCCTCGGAGACGATGACCACCACGGCGTCGGAGTTTTCACTCATACCGATACCGGCCCGATGGCGCATACCCAAGTCGCGGGAGAGGTTCACGTTCTTGCTCAGGGGCAGCATACAGCCAGCGCCCAGCACCCGCCCATGGCGCACGATCACCGCGCCGTCATGCATGGGGGCCTTGACGAAGAAAATGTTTTTCAGCAGCTCGGCGGACACTGCCGCGTCCAGCACCGTGCCGCTGCGGACCATATCGTCCAGCAGAATCTCCCGCTCAAAGACGATGAGGGCGCCGGTGCGGCTCTGGGACATTTCTGTGCATGCCAGCACCGTCTGTCCGATGGCCTGTTCCATCGTGCTGGCGGATTCCTCATGGATGAAGAAGGCCACCAGACGGCGGCTGCCCACCTGCTCCAGTACCCGGCGGATCTCCGGCTGGAACAGAATGATGAGGGCCAGCAGGCCCAGATTGACCATGCGGGTCATGATGTAATTGATCCCGTTCAGATGCAGGGCAGAGGACAGCACCAGCGCCGCCAAAAAGATCAGCAGTCCCTTTACCAGACTGGCCGCCTTGGTGCTCTGTACCAGTGTGAAAATTTTATAGAGGACAAATGCCATGATGGCAATATCCAATATATCTGAAATCCGAATGGTCAGCAGATACCGGACGACCCAGCCGCTGACCTGCGCGAACGTTACATTCATCGCTCCAACTCACCTCTCTGCGGGTTATAGGCATTCATTTTTATATTATAGAGAAGCGGACTGTAAAATTCAAGGAAAACCGTTAAAAATTCATGGTCCGTTCAGAATTATTTTCCGGTTTTCATGGATATCTCCCTCCATTTCCGCTTCAGAACAGGAAAAAGCCCGGAGCTGTGCTCCAGGCTTTCAGTTTGTCTTGGGTCTTATCTCCGGAGAATATCTCCCACGGCCTCCGCCAGCCAGTCCGCCTCCTGAGGCGTGTTGAAGGCGGAAAAGCTGACCCGGACCGTGCCGGTGTCCAGCGTCCCGGCGGTGCGGTGGGCCAGCGGCGCGCAATGCAGCCCCGCCCGCACCGCGATCCCCCGCCGTGCCAGCGCTTCGCCCACGGTCTCCGCGTCCCGCCCCGGCACCCGGAAGGACACCACTCCCGCTTGGGCCAGACAGCCGGGATGGGCGAACGCCTCTACCCCGGGCAGCCGGCGCAGACTCTCCGCCGTCCGGCAGGTCAGGGCGTGTTCATGGCGTAAAATGGCCTGTGTCCCCTGCCGGCGGACAAAGCGAACGCCCGCCAGCAGGCCTGCGATCCCTGGCATATTGTGGGTCCCGGCCTCTATGCGGTCCGGCAGGAAGTCCGGCATCTCCTGACTGAGAGAAATACTCCCCGTGCCGCCCTCCAGCAGCGGTCTCGGGATCTGACCGTCCCCGCACAAGAGCACGCCGGTGCCCTGTGGGCCGTACAGCCCCTTGTGTCCCGGCATGGCAATATACGCCGCCCCAAGGCTTTTCATATTGATCGGCAGGATACCGGCAGACTGGGAGGCGTCCACGATCAGCGGCACGCCACGGCTGCGGCAAAGTGCCGCCACCTTTTCAACGGGCTGGACAAAGCCGAACACATTGGACACATGATTGCAGATCACAACGTCCACGCCGGGCGCGATCAACTCGTCAAAGGCCCGGACCGCTGCCTCCTGATCGAACAGCGGTCCGCCTGCTACGGACACCTTGGCTTTTAGGGCCATCAGCGGTCGGGTGACGGCGTTGTGCTCATATCCGGAGATCACGGCTTTCCCGCCGGGGGGCACCAGGCTCTTGATGGCAATGTTCAGGCCGTGGGTGGCGTTCATGGTGAAGACCACCTGGTCGGGCTCCTCCATGTGGAAGAGTCCAGCGGCGGCCTTCCGGCAGGCAAAGGCGGTCTCAGCCGCCAGCATGGCGGCGGCGTGGCCGCCCCGGCCGATGCTGGACATGTGGGTCATGGCCCAGGCCGAGGCCCAGATCGGAAGAGCGTCGTGTAGGGAAAGAGTGTAGATCTCGGTGGT
>OJUG01004898.1_pt1 | contig 10276 bp, 17 predicted proteins | sample 1599841 | NCBI WGS metagenome assembly OJUG01 (sample SAMN04168659, study PRJEB22393) | human gut metagenome | biome: human gut microbiome; feature: stool | host: Homo sapiens | collected 2014-05-12 | reverse complement strand
GATTGTATATGCAGGTATTCGTAGTATCTATTCTGAAACATACTCCAACTATGGTTCTCGTGGTGGCTACCACGGAAGCACTACTCGCACAGATATCAAACGAGTGCAAATATTCCTTTCCTATGTTCCCCAACGATTAAAAGATAAGACTTTCTACTTGAATCTTTTTCAGACCAATCTAAAACAAGAGGAGATAAACCTGATTACCCCTGATAGATACAAAGCCAAAGCATACTACCTCCGAATAGCAGCCAAAGAGTTCAAGTTGGTGCCAAAGCAATTCTACGACTACGACATTTTTATGGTGGCTATCGAAAACAGGCAACTTAAACTTGAATTGCCATACTCATCAACATATGACTTGTCGGTAATCCAGAAAAAAGTGATTGAAGACAATCATCAACAGCTCATAAATTCGGTGTTTGCCGTAATGGATGATGCTATGGCTGATAAGGTCATCGAGGCGATACCATACGCATTCAAACAGTTGCCTGAAAAATTCCAAACACCTCAACGGTTGATTTTTGCTCTTGAAAAATGTGAGCGAAATACAATATCAATAAACCCGATGGCTGACTATCGTCTGTTTACGAAAGAGGTGTGCAAAGCGTATGTACGCAAGAATCACGATCTTCCGAAATTACCCATCTCGATATGGACTCCTGAGTTCGTTGAATACTGTATGACACAAGGAACAAGTTTCAGATGGTTCGAGCAGCTACCACCAGATTTGCAAACGCAGGATATGGTGTATAAAGTGCTCGATTACAGTAGTGGCTATCTATCAAAAGTTCGTCCTGAACTCATATCTCTCGAACAGGCAATGGTATTATATCGTAAAGATAAATACAATCGGGATCACATCCCTCAATATTTTATTAAAGAATTCAAGGACGAAACTGGACTTGATGAGCGATTCTTCGGCGGTGAAGTGCCATTTGCAACATTACGAGAGAATCGAAGTTGTTACACCTATTCGAAACTCGGAAACACATATATCGGAATATACCAAAGCGACAGAAGTTATAACGAGCCGATAAAGCTTGTCGCAACCCGTCGTACTCCTCGTGCTTTTCGTCCGGTAGAAATATTCGAAAGCTCAATCGGAACATTCCACACCACGTGGCTTGAAAAGATGATTGCCGACTATGACGCTTCGTTCGTCAAACCAACCGTATCAAAAACACTCAAACCCTATCAGTACAACGGGTACTACGGTATTGAAAAAGTGGATACATACAATGGAGCAGCTATCTATGCAAGCGTATTGCTGGGTGAACAGGTCTACTTCTCGACGATGATTGACGGAGAAGTAGTTTGTTGCAACTCATTGAAGCAAGCAAAGGAGGCGCTGAAAGAGTTTTACACTGAAAAAGTGGAGTTTGGGACTCCTGTTTCTGAGGCAGGATTACAAGTCGCAATCTGAACGAAGAATAAGTAAGGAACAAATTGGGGTGGAGCAATTCACCCCTTTGTTTTTATAATCACTAATCTAAAATGAACAAAAAAGTAAAACGATGAATATAAATGCAAAACATATAGAGGAACTGGGTGGAATCCTATCCATCAAAATGGAGCTAAATACTCCGAACCTACCTGAATTTGATGAGAAAGAGGTGACAGCTTACCTGTTTGACTCCTTTGGTGTCGCTCGATACGATGACAAGTACCTCTTCTTGACCTATCCTGGGCTTGGTAATGCAAAAATGGACGAACAGATACGCCGTACCATTAACCAAAAATGCTACGGGAATCGACTGCCTGATAATTTTAAAGTAACAGTGGACGACTTGGCAATGTGCTTTGCAGAGGTGGAGGAGGTAACTCATAACGAGTACGTGAATCAACTAATGAAAGGAATGATTACCTATTCCCCAACACGCCTATTGCCCAGAAAACTCTCTGGTGAAAAACTTAGGGAGCAAACCCGTAGAATTATTATGAATCCTCCCAAGCATCTGTACATATTCAAAGGTGATAACGAATTTCTAAAAGAGTTAGATGGCAAGATATACGCCATATCAGACCTTCATGGAGATGTTATATGCGATGTTTTGGAAGAGGATATGGCAGCACTCGATGAGCAAGATATTATTTCGGAGGGACAAATCGTTTGTGCCGACTCCTTAGATTACATACGCTCAGAGCGAGTAGAGGTGATTTTCCTAAATAAATAAACCAATCCAACTATGAAACATTTTGAAGATGTTATTCACTATTACTATGACAGAATAACAGCCATACGAAAAGAAGCAACTGCCGAAATAATTGCATTGCTCAAAAAACATAATCTAACAACGTTAACCCTCGCGGAAGATTACGACCATCAAACATTCATAGTGTGGTTCGATGACGATGGGTGCGGATATGACTGTGTTGTTAAATCGGTTGCCATTGATGGCGATAATGACATCGAAGTGGAACTATCACACCATGATTTAGACTCCAGCATTACTGTATCAAGTAGGTATGGGGAAATTAACAATGTCGGGTGGCTACCTGATATTCTATCAAGTATGGTTTATACATTAACTTCTGAATCTCAAAACGATGGCAAATAGAACAGTCTATATTACAGTGCGTCTTGACATCACAAATGATAAGGTGGAGACGATTACCGATGAGGATATAGAGGACATAATCAGCGAAACCAATTATACCTTCGGCAACGTTGGCGATTTTGAACTCGAAACGGAAATATGTGGGCAAAATGAATAAACCTAAAAAATAAGAGCAATGAAAGGATTAAAGGATTACCGTCCCGATGAGTTCGAGACAAATAGAGACACAATCAACTCACTCATTATGGAGCAGGCATCAGACTGTGCCGTAAAACGAATGGAACAAGCCAACGGTCTACCGTTCGAAGCATTTGTCGAGCCTGATGTTGAAGACGGAGAAGAGGCTGATGAGGATACCCCGACACGTTACAAGGCAGAATATCAAGAACAATACAACCGATTCTATGACGAAGAATATGATCGCATCGCCACATCAATCGGTTTTGAATACAATTAAAATGAACGAATTAGAGAAGATAAAGTCTCTCCAAGCAGAAATTAAGGAGAGACACGAAAAGATAAAGCAGTCTATGTTTCTACTGGTACAAATGCTTGGAGAAGAGGTGAAGTCTATAAAGGGGCGAACATACAAAGCCACTGAAGAAACGGGGTCAGCTTGTGTGGTGGAATCCTTTGTAATCGAAGATGAAAAATTAATGGTTAGAACCGACTTTGATGGTGATAAATTCACGTTGGAGTTTGACAGTTTCAATGCGGGAGAATTGGCTAACATCCTCTATCTGATGTTGGACGAGAACAAGAACCTTTGTCAGCAAAAGATAGAGAATCTATTCCGAGCCTATATGAATGAGCATAACGAAGAACCCCGTTATGCCTCTTGCTGTATAAAGTATCTGGACAACAGCCCTTTTTGCGATGTAATGATTAAGCTCAACGTGGAGTTGGATGTCAAAGACGATTTGTTATTCTACTACTGCAACTCCCTGAATGATCTGAAATCGCTGTGTGAATTTGGAACAGGAGATTTTATCTTGACCGAAGTATATGAATTCTTAAACGAAATCTGATATGGAAACAATCGTAACTGAAATAAGTGCCGGAATTGCGTATTATCAGGAACTGCACGACTGGGTAAAGAGTTTTGATATTGATCCGGACGATGAGATGTTTGAGCCCCTTTCTCTAATGGAGGGGGACCCTGATATTATTCGATGCAATGGGCGTAAACTGTACTTTATCACAACCGTGCAGGATGGCGTGCAATATGTGTTGACCAGCGATGAAGTGAACGACCAAGAGAAAAAGATGCTCACGGAGTTTCATCAGGATGATTTTAAGGGAAACTATTCCATAGGAGAATGTAACTGGGAAACTTTTAAAGATGCCACTAACGCCATCGCTTATCGTGGTGGGAGCGGATATATTTACACTATTTGGATTTATACACCTAAAAACAATCACAATGAATTACCAAAAGCAAGTTAATGAATTACAGCAGCAATTAATTAACCAACTGTGTACCATCACCGATCGTCCCGATGGGTGGTTGCCTCACCTTGTTTTCGTTGAAGAGGAGGGTTGCGATTCTATCGGTCTGGGATCACCTGTTTACAAAGAATATAGGCTTGTTGATTTCAAGACGGATGGCAGTTGCACTCTTCGAGATTTAATTGATGGAGAAGATGACACAGAACGTCATCTCTCGGAAATCAATATTGATTGGTTGGTTACAGTTTGGAACTACTACCACGAACTATCAGGGCAGAGACAAGAATCTGACACAAAACCTGAGTTAAGAGTATTTCTATTCTCTATCGATATGCCCCGTAATATACCAAACACGGAACTAATCAAACTTTGGAGTGACCGTGATGAAGGTATTGAGGTTTGTACTCCTGATGAATTTGCGGAGAGAATCAACGATGAATCATTCAATGATATGAATAAATGGGTTCGATTCATTAAATGTTAGACAGCTATGGCAAAGAAAACAAACACGTCTCAGCAACGACCGTCAATGGACGACCGTATAAAAAACCTGCTCAAAGAGGGTCCGTTGGTGGCTCTCTATTTCTCTGTCGCCATCTCCTCTTTCAAAAAGCAGATTGAACGGATGAGTGATGAGGAGATACAAGCAATGTTCGAGAACCTTCTGTCTCCTACATTAGTAAGAAATAGCGTGACACATATCTATAATCGTATGAATCTATTTGATGATGAATAGCAACTAATTATTAATCAATTAAAAGCGAAACAGCAGGGAATAGAATAAAAAAGAATATCTTTGTTTTCTTGTAAATACTTAGTAAGCGAAATACTCTTGCTGACAGAGGTATATCCTGTTGTTTCCTGTATATGAAAACAATGAAACAGAAACTAACGAAAGAAGAGTTATTTATGCTTGCACGGCTGAAAAAGATAGACTTCGCTGTGATTTCACATCTACAAGAGTATCTTGACCCTAAAAGGGTTCGTACCAGACTTATCCAATATGAATTTACTCGTTTGGTAGGAGAAAATGTATTTAAGAAAGGGCATATCATCAATGCATTGATGAAAAAATATGATGTATCCAAGAGTTACATCGAACAAATCATCTACGAGAGGATGATACATAAAAAGAGGGTTTGTGTGCGGTGCGGAAGGTTTATTACTGCCTATAAATGGGGCCGAAATAATGGTGTATGCGATAGCTGTATTAACAAAGCCATAAAAAATTATGAATATGAAACAGACAACGAAAATGATACTTCTCAAAGAGATGAAATCTCGCAGGAGAGCGAATACCTTGATTCTCTTTCGTAACAAAGATTGTTTTGAGGCATACTATAACGATGCAAAGAGCATTGCCAAATCACTCTCACTAAAAACTTTCATTGAAGATGGAATGGAAGTGGTCAGATTCCCTGCTGTTGACATCGAAGTTTATTCAAATAGATTGTTAGATGCCGGACTTGCAGTTTGTATTTCTGAGATGCGTGACGAGTTCGGTGATTACACACCTAATATTTCAATGAATGATGAATAAATTAACTCGTATAGCTGAGGGAGGTTGTTTCCTTGTCACAATTATTGGCGGAACAACCTCCCTCATTATTTTGATTATAGTCATCGGTCTATTCAAAAGCTGTTTCGGAGAGAAGATAGACCCAATGGATGACACTTATATGAAACAGCGTGAGATGTACGCCCGGCATGCTGTTTACGATAGCACCCATGTCGGCTTTGACTTATTATGGTACACAACAAATGCGGTATCCGACAAACGGGCTGATGAGATTCGTTCACGCCCCCATATACGGAAAGCACAGAAAGAGTTCCTTGAAACAGTAGTCGACCATTTTGACCACAATTTCTTTAATACTGACATTTATGACGTGGCAGAATATGCCAAAAAGTTTGATATTGACCCTGATGTTAGGTTAGTGAATGTTTTTGTCATCGGCAGGCGGTTGGAAGACCAATATCTACGCCCCAATCCCAATTTACTTGGTGGAGGATGTACTGAACCCTACTATGGAACCGATCAAGGAGTCCTCTATATAAAAGAAATTGATATATATCCTCCGTCGATAGATTCTTTACGGACTTATCGCTACTGGGAATGCTGGAGAACTTCCTCATTAGATGAACGTTACACGCATTTTACGGAGACAGAACGTAAACAGGGAAATTATGGTAAAGTACTGTATATTCCCAAGTATAACCATCAGTAAATTAAGCACATAAAGTTTGGATTGATAGGTTTTTTACCCTAACTTTGGTCTTCAAAATAGAATATTGACTGAAAAAACAGATTGTTAATTGAACGAAAAAATTTTGAAACGATGAATTAATAATGAATATCGAAAAAACGCAGATTAAGTTTGCGCAATCGGAGCAGACGGGTGAACTGATAGGCTTTGTGTCCCGTCACTCCAAAACACAGAAATTAATGGGAGTTCGTGAAGACTCCCGTTTTGGCAAGAAGATATGTGTCCTTTCGGAAGATTTGAAAGGTAGTATCCAGCCAAACAAGTTGTATGCTGTAGAACTGAAACCTATGCACAACGGTAGTGGATATGTGGTAGTCAAAGCATCACCCATGTTGTTTCAAGCGCAGGTGGACACGCTAATCGTCCCCAAGAGTATTTATCAGGTTACCGTAACATTTGGCAACAAAACCGTATTCTTCGATCCGAAGGATGGTAAAAGTGCTTCAAGTCGTACATTGTCAGGAGTTGTAAAACTCCTTCGTGAACGTGAAGACATTGAGAATCCGGAACTCGTTATCGATGACTTGGCTCAACAAGCCAAATTGGTTGTTAAGCGTATGCAGAGCGATGGATTTATTATCCCAGACAATACGCTCAAATGATACGTCCTCAGTGCGGTATCGCCACTGATGGCGCTCATTCAGTTAAAAACAGGTTGACTCGCTTTCGAGCAGTAGATATTACAACAGGTGAAGAACCATTCAATATGAGCATAGGAAATCAAACTATTAACATTGGAGAATTTCTGGGTGTCGTAGAGGCGGTGAAGTATATCATCGCCCATAACTACACACCCAGGATCATCTACACGGATAGTATGACAGCTATCGCTTGGTATCAGGCAAAACGGACCGCATCCAAGAAGTCGCATATGGCATTGAAAAGAGCCGAGATATTTCTTAAAGCTTTTGCTTCTGAAATCGAATCTATCGAAGTCAAACACTGGGATAATGCCGGTTGGGGTGAAACTCCGGCCGACTTTGGAGAGAAAAGTTAATTGATTGATTTTAGATTGTTATGAACCCAGCTTCTCCCTGCTGTGAAGCCCGGAGAAGCTATTTTTTCAATCCAAAATGAACAAACAAGAGATAATAGATAAATTATTCGACAAGCTAAACAAAAAAGGTTGTCGTTACCCAAAATGGGAACTATACTCAATTATCGACCCTTTTTTAGAGGTCATAAAAGAATCGCTGGAAGAATCCGAAGATGTCAAACTAACAAACTTCGGCAAATTCACTGTTAAGACGCAGAAGGGGCGCAGGTATTACAATGTAAATACCCAACGAAACGAATACTCGTCCGATAAAAAAATGGTCGTATTCATTCGTAGTAGAAATTTTACACTGGATTCAGGAGCAAATAATAATATCAACAATAATCATTCATAATATGTCAAATATAAGCAAGAAACAACAAGGACAGAGACTTGAATGTCTGAAACAAAAAGAGTTTTATAATCAGATAGTCCTTGAGACAAAAATGAGAGAACTTACTATCTTATTGGATGCGTATCAAATAACTGATAGCACAGAACTATCAACACTTGAAATAGAAATTCTACCGCTCAAAAGAAATATTGACACTCTATTAAACCAGTTGGAAGTTATTAATGAGCAAGCACTATATGCCTCTCATTATTCAGAAATTGAATTTGAGGAAATTGAAGTCAATAATATTCCTGCACTTTTTACAACGGTATGAGTTGATAGAGATTATATGCCACAAGACTATCATGCCTATGATATTCGCTCAAATGGGAAAAATGAATTGGCGACTATTGAGTCATTTGTAAAGACGGACTATTCTGGAACTATCCTCACAAAGCAGTTGATCGAAATGGGCAATGCAAGTTGCATTGCAATTGTCGATATCCATTTTCTCAAGAAAACAGTAATTGGCTATCACCTAACCCAGATTAAGGTGAGTCTGCAAGAACTTATTGATGTATATAAATCCCGTTTAGAATCTCATTTTGAGAGGATTGAAAGAGTATGTAAATTCTCAAATAACAATGAGAGTACTAAAGCTACATCTCCTAATTATATAAAGGAAGTTATTATTCCTATATTTCAAGATGTTGCAAAGTATCTACATAGAAAAGGCATAGAGGTAAACATCCCGGACCCTAATACATATCGTATTATCGGTAAGCACTACAGGATTAAGGTTGACAATAAAATAGTAGGTGGGTTCTCAGTGTCATATAGCGGAGATTATACTCTATACTTCACCCCATTCAACCATACCACACCCATCGGAGAGAAAATAAAAGTTACTGGAATAGAACAACTATGTCAGCTAATTTTAGTTCAATTAAGTAAGACGCAATAAAACCGCATCAAATTTGTCTTGCAAATAAGATAAAAACATACTATATTTGTACTGTGTACAAGATAAACATACTATAATGGATAGATCAATTTTAAAATCAGTAATTGCGGACAACCAACTCGAAGTGCCAAAATACAAGGTTATTCCGAGGAAATTTCACTTTGAAGAGTTTGGGAATTATGTATTTGTAGGTATTAGACGTGCTGGAAAATCATTCCTGTTATACCAGCGAATGCAACAGCTTCTGTCACAAGGTGTAGATTGGGACGAGATGCTCTATATTAATTTTGAAGACGAGCGACTTGTCGGAATGTGTGCTGATGATTTGAACTTGTTGCTTGAAATCCACCTTGAAATGTATGGCAAGAAACCAACTCTGTTTCTTGATGAGATTCAAAACATTATAGGCTGGGAGAAATTTGCACGCCGCATGGCTGATACAAAACATAGAGTATATATAACTGGAAGTAATGCTAAGATGTTGAGTGCTGATGTACAAACTACTCTTGGCGGACGATATATAACTGTTGATGTATATCCTTATGATTTTAAGGAATATCTTACAGCGAACAATGTAAACCTTACTCCAACATCACTTATTGCCACTGAAACGAAGGCTGAAATATTACGTAAGTTCAATGACTATTTCTATTTTGGAGGGTTCCCGGAAGGCGCAACATTAAATGCAAAACGAGATTATTTGACCAGTGTATATCAAAAGATTTATTTGGGAGATATAGCTACTCGCCATTCAATAGACAATACTTTTGCCCTTAGAATATTGTTTAAAAAGGTGGCAGAGAGTGTCAAACAACCCATATCATTTAACCGTATCGCTAACATTGTCTCATCTACTGGTGCAAAAGTAGGTACAACTACCGTGATAAACTACATGGAATACGCAAAGGATGCTTGGCTAATTTCATCAATTCACAATATTGCCAGCAAATTGGCCGACAAAGAGAGTACACCCAAATACTATTTCAATGACAACGGCATCCTAAATCTATTCTTACTTGATGGACAAACATCTCTGCTAGAAAATTTAGTTGCCATAACATTACTGAGACGTTACGGACGTGAAGATGCGGTTTTTTTCTATAATAAAAATATAGAGGTCGATTTTTATCTTCCAGACAGTGCTACTGCCATTCAAGTATGTTATTCCTTAGACAATAGTGATGGAACATACGAACGTGAAATTGGGGCACTCATTAAACTCTCTAAAATTATTGATTGTTCTCGATTGTTGATTATTACTTATTCAGAAGAACGAACTATTGAGGTTGAAAATATTACTATCGAAGTACTTCCAATATGGAAATGGTTGCTGGACTAAACCATAGTAAACTTTTATAATATGTAGGTCCTATTCTATTTATAGTTGAACTGCAATAAAATGAATTTACATAATGCTGATAATCAACTCCTTCAGTATTTTTTCGGTTTAAAACACAAACCATTGATTATCAATTAGATTCAAGGTTCTGCATCGGCAAGTGATGGCTTGTAAACAGCCATAAGCAACCATAACCATTTAGAATAAAGTCGCTGTATTTCAGCGACTTTTCTATTTTAACACTTTCCAGTCCGTATTTGGAGGTAACGGATTTTATCCATATTTTTCTATCATATTTCTACCGCGACAGAAATTCACGGTTAGCC
>OJUG01004895.1_pt1 | contig 10279 bp, 4 predicted proteins | sample 1599841 | NCBI WGS metagenome assembly OJUG01 (sample SAMN04168659, study PRJEB22393) | human gut metagenome | biome: human gut microbiome; feature: stool | host: Homo sapiens | collected 2014-05-12 | reverse complement strand
CCGTATTGTCGGTCGCATTGGCCGGGGCGACGGTCGCCGTCAGGGTCTGCTCTCCATCGACGGTCATCGCGGCGTCGCCGGCAACGGTGACGCTGGTGACGGGCACGGTCGCGGCGGAGACGGTGATCTCGATGGAACCGAACTTCGTCTTGTCGCCGTTCGACGTGGCGGTGATGGTCACCTTGCCGGCCTTCTTCGTGGTCACCACGCCGTTGGCGTTGACCGTAGCTACGGCGGCGTCGGAGGTCGACCAGGTGACGGACTTGTCGGTCGCATTGGCCGGGGCGACGGTCGCCGTCAGAGTGACGGTGTCGCCTGCGGTGGCGGTGTTGGCGCCGGTCACGGTCACGCCGGTGACGGGCACGTTGGCGCTCGCCTTCTTCGCGATCGTGTACGTGGTGCCTGCAGTGGTATCGAACACGAGCAGCGAGGCGCCGTCCGCGTTGGTCACGACCTTGGCGTTCACGGCGGTGTCACCGTTCTTGACCTCGTAGTTCTGGGCGCCGCCGGCGGTGATCTTGACGGCCGCCTGCTTGCCCTTGTTGGAGGTCAGCCTGACTTCGGTGGCCTTGCCGTTCTTCCAGGTCGTGCCGACGGTGAAGTTGCCGCGGGCCACGAGGCCGCTCACCGAGCCGTCCGCCCAGGCGTCGGGCAGGGCGGGCAGGATGTTCGTGTAGTTCACGTACTTCTTGCCGTCGGTGTCGGTGAAGGTGGAGTTGGACTGCAGCAGCATTTCGTCGACACCGGAGGTGTTGCCGAAGTTGCCGTCAATCTGGAACGGCGCATGGTAATCGAACAGGTTTGCATACATCGCGTTCTTGAGCTGCAGCTCGACCAGCTTGTACGTGGTGTTGCCGTCGCCGGTGCGAGCCCACGAATTGATGCGCTGGCCAATGGCCCAGCCGGTGTTGGACTGCAGCACGTTGCCCTTGAAGCAGCGGTACCTCAGCGAGGTCTTGGCCGCATCCATGTACTCGGAGTTGTCGATGGTGATCAAATCACCGGGGAACAGTCCGAGCAGGTGGGACATGTGACGGTGCTGGTTGTCCGTCTGGTAGCCGCTGATGGCGGATCCATCCTTCTTCTTGCCGAGCGCACCTTCGAAGTACCATTCCTTGATCTGGCCGGAGTCGCCGACCTCGATCGGCTTGAGCAGGCTCTTGGCGCAGCTCCAGGAACGGTTGGCGTTCGCATCGGCGAAGTTGCCGCTGTCATTCTTGGCCCAGTTGTCGGCCGAGCAGTCGGTGGTATTGCCGACCAGACCGTCCGGATCTCCCTTGGCCTTGGCCGCCTCGATGGCGTCGTTGAGCATCTGCCACACGAGCGAGCTCTCGTACGTGTTGCCGTCGGTGCCCAGCGGGCCCTGTTCGGGCGAGTACGCGACGCCGGTGGTCAGGCGGTCACCGGAGCTGGAGCCGGCCTTGTGCAGCATGTAGTTGACGTAGAAGTGCGATTCCTCCTTGAGCAGCGCGTACACGCGATCAAGCAGGGCAGGGTCGCCGGAGTACTCGTACGCCTCGTACACGTTCTGCAGGATCCACGGCACGGCGGCCGGGCTCCAACCCCACGAGAACGATTGACCGGGTGCGGTCCAGCCGTAGGCGGTGTTCTCGGTGTGGGCCATGTAGCCCTCGCCCTCGCCGATCGGCGTGGTCTCGGGGTTCGTCGTCTCCGCGCCCGCGTAGACCTTGGCGGTCACACGGCCGGGCTTGACCAGACCCTCCACATACTCGATGAGCGGCTCGGCGAGCTCTCCCATGTTGGCCGAATAGGTCGGCCAGTAGTTCATCTGGAGGTTCACGTTCATGTGGAAGTCGGAGCCCCAAGGCGTGTTGCCGTGGGCGTTGTCGCCCGCGGTGACCGACCAGATGCCCTGCAGGTTGCTGGGCAGCTGGCTGTTCTCACGGGAGGAGCCGATGGTCAGGTAGCGGCCGTACTTGTACACCAGCGTTTCCAGCTCGCGCTTCTGCGCGGTGGTTGCGGAGCCCCTCTGGTACGCCTTGAGCAGCGCGTCGGTGGCGACGGCGCCGTCGGAGCTGTGGCCGGACTGGCCCAAATCGATCTTCACGCGGTCGTAGATGGCGGAATGATCGGCGATGTGCGCTTTCTTGACGGCGGTGTAGCCCTTGTTGGCGGCGTCCTGCACGACCTTGGCGACGCGGGTGTTCACCTCGGTGGCGGTTTCGCCGGTGCGGTAGGACGGATACTTCTGCTTGTAGTCCGTCGCGGCGGCGATGTACAGCGTGACCGCCTTCGCGTCGGAGACCTTCAGCGAAGCGCCGTCGGCGCCTTCGGAGAGCGTGCCCTCACCGTTGTCGAGGACGACCTTGATCTGCGAGTTGTACAGCAGGCCGTTGTTGCCGAGAGCGCCCTTGACGGTGAGCGTGTCACCCTTGACCGTCGTGATTTCGCCGGTCTTGGAGTAGTTCGTGTTGGTCGGCATGCTGACGTTGAAGTTCAGCTTGCCGGCTTTGCTGGCCGTGAGGCGGGCGACCATGACATTGTCGGGGTTCGACGCGAAGTATTCGCGCGTGTAGGTGACGCCGTCATGCTTGAACGTGACGTCGGCCTTGCCCTTGCTCAGGTTCAGGTCGCGGCGGTATTCGGTGACGGTCGTATCGTTGAACCCGTAGTCGAGGTAGATGTCGCCCCAGTTCAGGTAGTTGCCCTGCTCGGCCGCGTTCTCGCCGCCGGTCAGGTTGCCGGGATTGACCGTCTCGGCGCCGTTCGCGAGCTGCTTGTTGAGCGCGCGCAGCGTGGCGCCGTTCTGACCCTTGGTCTCGTTGTTGCCGCCGTTGTAGCTGGTCGAGGATCCGGGGCCGCCGGTCCACAGCGTCTCCTCGTTGAAGGTGACGCGTTCACGGCTGACCTCGCCCCAGACGGTGCCGCCGATCTTGCCGTTGCCGAACGGCAAGGTGGTCTGCTGCCAACGGTTGTTGTCGGGGTTGCCGTAATTGCCGCCGGCGGTGGCGGTGGCGTCGGTCTGCGACGCGGGCTGCTTGTACCACAGCCAGTCGTCTTTGCTGGTGTCGCCGTCTCCGCCGTCCTCGACACTGGCGATGACATAGGCGTTGAACGAAGCGGCGATTTCGGGGTCCTTGTTGTACTTCACGGTAATAGGGTATACGCCGATGCTGGCACTATCGAAAGCGCTGGTGTCGATGGTGTAGTTATCCTCACCGTTGCCTTCGGTCAGCGTCTTGACCGTGCCGTCGGCCGTGCTGGTGGCCTTGACCACGAGTCCGGCCTTGTCGAACGCCTCGCCCTTCTGGTACTTGACCTTGGTCGGGCCTTCGATGCTCAGCGTGTATGCCTTCGGCTTCTTGGTGACGGACAAGGTCGGCTGCATGGCCTCGGTGGCGCCGGTCAGCGAGGTGACTTCCTTGCTGCCGAAACGCATGTCGGACTTGTTGAGCTCGCCCAGGGCCAGCGTGATCTTCTTCTCGGTGGCGCCGGCGCCGAACTTGGCGAACTCTGCCTTGATGACGTCGGTCACGTCGAGCAGAACCTTCTTGGCGTTGCCCGATTCGACGGTCATGCCATCGGAATACTTCTTAGATCCATAAGCGAACGCATGGGACGTCGCGGTCTTCGTGGTATCGGTCACCTCGAAGTCCGGGCGGTTCGCCCACGTGGCATTGTTGGTGTCGCAGGGAGCGGTGCCGGTGCACCGCGACGTGTCAACAGCGACCACCTTGACCTTATCGGTGGCCGTGGCGGTCTTGTCTGCACCGGCGTAGCCCAGATACGTCAAGGTGAGGATGGAGTGCTCGGGCGCCGCGGTGTAATCGGACAGGTCGAACGTCATCAGACCCATCTTGGCGTCTGTGACATCACTGACGTCGGTGGACTTGAACTTCTCACCGAAGTCGCCGTAATCGCCTTCCGGCTGCAGCGCGCCGACATAGGCCGCAGTGTTCTTCTTCTCGTTCTTCTCGCTGGCCCATGCCTGCAACGTGGTGTCGGCGGAGGGCTTGAGATCGTCCTTGGCGGACACGGAAACGGTCAGCTTCGGAGCCATGTCTGCGGTCGCGCCGTTCAGGGACGTCGTGCCTTCGGAACTGGCGAAACGAACCTCGGTCTTCTTGGTCTCGCCCACGGCCAGGGTGATGACCTTCTTGCCTTCGGCGAACTGCTGGCGCACGATTTCGGTCACATCTACGGTGACCTTCTTGGTATTGGCGGGAACCACGGTGATGGCGTCGCCCGCGTAAACCGTCGTACCGTACTCGAACGGCTTGGACTCGGCGACGAATGAGGAGTCGTTGATGCTGAACTTCGGCTTGGTCGCGCCGGTCGCGACATTCGCGCCGCAGTCTGTGGCGTTATTGGTGCACACGGTGGTGTCGACGGGGGTCACCTTGATGGTGTCGGTGTCGGTGGCCGTCGGGTTGCCGCGGTAGCCGAGGTACGTCATCTCGAACGTTGCGGAATCGGGGGCATGGTCGTAGGCGCTCAGGTCGAACGTCAGCAGACCGGTCTTCAGATCGGTGGTGTCCGCGGCATCCGTGGACTCGAACTTCTCGCCGAACACGCCTTGCGAGGGCCCTTGCAGTGTGCCGATGTACGGCTTGGATGCCATTGAGGAATTCTTCTCGCTCGTCCACGTCTGCAACGTGGTATCGGCGGAGGGGGTGATGGTTGCTGTGGTGGAGGACGAGGCGTCGGACACTGCCGCTCTCGTCGTGCCGACCGCGACGGCCGACGCAGGTAGTCCGGCCAGCAGCATGCCGACCGTCGCGCAGGATGCCACCAGTGGCATCAGACGCGATGACATCGCTCTATGTTTCATATTTGGTTCTTTCTCCTATAGGGCAGCCAGCAGCTTTGCCGGCTCATGTTAATATATACATTGTTTACTAAAAGAATCAAGTCCGTCGGCGACTTGTGTCTTCAATTGGAATCACAGTTCTCAGAAAGTCCCTGGATACCGCCGTTCCCAGAATTACGTAACATTCTTGGCATTATTATCACAGGGTGCAGGGCCGCCGGCAAGACCGCCCCCAGCCTCGCTACGCTCGGCAGCTCCTGACAGCGGGAGCACACCATCCGCGCCATCGGCCGGACAAGTCGTCAGCGCAGCCGGTCGCGTACCACACCAGCGCAAAATCACATCAAAATCGCATTGTGTGGCCAGCCAGTCTGCCTCACAATGAAATGTGAACCCTCACATCACGTGGTGTGGCACAACATGCACCGCAAAACCGCCATTTTTCAACGGCCCGAAACGACTCCTCCGATGCCCGCGTACCACACCAGCCCAAAAACCATCGAAAAACGCATTGTGTGGCAGACCGAGAGGGTGATACGCGCCGGACGCCCCTCTGCTCTCGTCATAATCATGTTCTATGGAAGCACACCGGCCATCTGCCGCACCAGCGCATCCGCTCTCAACAATCCTTCTCCCATTTGCGTCGCTATGTGCGCGCCGGAACGATGACCGTGCGCACATAGGGACGCGAACCACAGTCCCCGAACCCGTCGCGCACCATATATAGGAAATTCTCCGCCCATCACTCGCCTACATAGCAAACAGCCCGGCGAGCCCACGCACGGCGCACTGCCATGCGTAAGTTCACCGGGCCGTCAGCCTCATCAATCCAGCGAGCGCAACGGGCGCTCCATCAATCGGTGAGTGTGAATTGGCTGTTGTAGAGGTCGGCGTAAAACCCTCCCGCCGCGAGCAGTTCCTCGTGGGTACCGCGCTCGATCACGTCGCCGTGGTTCATGACGAGAATCATGTCGGCGTCGCGGATGGTGGAGAGGCGGTGCGCGATGACGAAGCTCGTGCGCCCCACGGTCAACGCATCCATGGCCTTTTGGATGAGTTCTTCGGTGCGGGTGTCGACGGAGGAGGTGGCTTCGTCAAGGATGAGGATCGGAGCGTCCTGCACCATGGCGCGGGCGATGGTGAGCAGCTGGCGCTGTCCTTGGGAGAGCGAGGTGTTGTCGTCGAGCACGGTGTCGTAGCCCTGCGGCAGAGAGCGCACGAAGTGGTCGAGTCCGACGGCCTTGCATGCGGAGACGATCTGCTCGTCGGTGACGCCGGGCTTGGAGTAGGCGATGTTTTCGCGCACGGTGCCACGGAACACCCATGTATCCTGCAGGACCATGGAGAACTGGTCGTGTACGTTCCAGCGCGGCACGGAAGTGGTGTCGATGCCGTCGATGGAGATGGAGCCGCCGGAGATCTCGTAGAAGCGCATCAGCAGGTTGACCATGGTGGTTTTGCCGGCGCCAGTCGGACCGACGATGGCGACTTTCTGGCCGGCGGAGACGCTTGCCGAGAAGTCGTGGATGATCGGCTTGTCGGGCTCATAGCCGAATTGCACGTGACTGAATTCGACGTCGCCGCGCACGGTCCGGGGGTTGCCGGCCGCATCGTAGCCGAGCAGCTGCGAACGCTGCGAAGCCGTCATACCGGCGGTGGCATTCGCGTGAGTGCCGCGATGCGCCAGCTTGCCGCTGTCCGTCCGTGCCGTGCTCGCAGCGGCATCAGCCACGCCGAGTTCGGCCTTGGTCGGTTCCGCATCCATCTCCGGCTCTTCGAGGAAGCCGAACACGCGCTCGGCGGCGGCCGCGCATCGCTGCAGGTTCTGGAACGCCTGCGCGAACTGGCTCAACGGCTGGGTGAACAGGCGGATGTACATCATGAACGCCACGATCACGCCGAATTCGATCTGCCCGTCCATGGCGAGCGCCGCACCGACCACGCACACGATCACGTAGCCGAAGTTGCCGACGAAGTTCATCAGCGGCATCATCAGGCCTGACAGGAACTGCGATTTCCAGCCGGATTCGTACAGGTCGGCGTTGTACTTCTCGAAGCGGCGGATTGAGTCGGCCTCGCCGTTGTACGCCTTGACGATGAGGTGGCCGGCGTACATCTCCTCGATGTGGCCGTTGACGTCGCCGAGCGCCATCTGCTGGCGGGCGAAGTATTTCTGTGAGGATTTCATGATGACCATCATGATGATGAGTCCCAGTATGCTCGCGCCGATCGCGCACAGGGTCATGATGACGTTGTTGTAGAACATCATGACGAGCGCGCCAACGAACAGCGTCGCCGAGGTGATGAGCGAGCCGAGGGACTGGCCGAGCGTCTGGCCGATGGCGTCGACGTCGTTGGTGATGCGGGAGAGTACGTCGCCGTAGCTGACCTTGTCGAAGTATTTGAGCGGCAGCTTGTTGATTTTGACCGAGATCGATTCGCGCAGGCGCTGGGCGGTGCGCTGGGTGACGTTCGCCATCATCCAGCTTTGCACGTAGCTGAGCACCGCGTAGCCGACGTACAGTGCGACGAGCAGCCAGGCGATGCGGCCGACGGCGTTGAAATCGACCGAGTTCATCACCGGCTTGCCGTTCACGACGGCCGGCAGTCCCTTGACGATCTCGTTGGTCATGTCCTTGAGTTTGTCCGGTCCGATGATCTGGCATATCGTACCGACCGCGCCCAGCACGAGCGCAATGATGATGACGGGCAGGTAGTTGCGGCAGTAGTGGACGAGCTTGCCCATCACGTTGCCGAAATTGGCAGGCTTTTCGACCGTGCGGCCGCCACCCATTGGTCCTCTTGGTCCTGGCATTTGTTACTCCTTAAAAGTCCGTATTGATCTCACGCGGTCAGCTCCGACTGACTGAGCTGGGATTCGGCGATCTGACGGTAGACATCGCAGGTGTCGAGCAGTTCCTGATGGGTGCCTTGGCCGACGACCTTGCCGTCATCGAGCACGATGATGCGGTCGGCGTTCATGATCGTGCCGATGCGCTGGGCGACGATGAGCTTGGTGGATCCCTTGGCTTCTTTGGCGAGTGCGTCGCGAACTTCGCGGTCGGTCTTGAAGTCGAGCGCGGAGAACGAGTCGTCGAAAATCAGGATTTCCGGGTGACGGTACACCGCGCGCGCAATCGACAGGCGCTGCTTCTGGCCGCCGGACACGTTCGATCCGCCTTGGGCGATCGCGGCGGAATACCCGCCGTCCATGCGCGCCACGAACTCGCTGGCCTGCGCCACGTCGGCGGCGGCCCTGACGCGATTCAGCTGCTCGGCCGGTATATCGGCACCTTCCGCGGCCTCGCCAGCGGCGATCAACGCGGCCTCGCGCTTGCGCCCGGCCGGGGTGGAGGTATCGGCCATCTCGACCTCCGCCGGGTCGCCCGGCTGATCGCCGTAGCTCACGTTGGAGGCCACGGTGCCCCTGAACAGCACGGACTGCTGCGGCACGTAGCCGATCTTGTCGCGCAGGGCCTTCAGGTCGTAGTCGCGCACGTCCACGCCGTCGACCAACACCTGGCCTTGGCTGGTGTCATAGAAGCGCGGCACGAGATTGATAAGAGACGACTTGCCGGAGCCGGTGGAGCCGATGAACGCCACCGTCTGGCCCTGCTCGGCGGTGAAGTTGATGCCTTCCAGCATCGCCTCGCGCGAATCCGGGTAGGTGAAGCTGACGTTGCGGAATTCCACGGTGCCCCTCTGGCCGGTTTTGGCCACGTCGGCGGCGGTTTTGGTGCCGTTCTCGACGATTGGCTCAGTGTCGAGCACCTCCATGATGCGCTGCGCGGACACGTCGGCGCGCGGCCAGAGCACGAACACCATGCTCATGAGCAGGAAGCTCATGATGACCTGCACGGAGTAGTTGGAGAAGACGACCATGTTGGAGAACACGTTGAGCTTGTCCGTCAGGCCGGCGGCGTCGATCAGATAGGCGCCGATCCAGTAGACGGCGAGCATCAGGCCGTTCAGGACGGTGTTCATCAGCGGCATCATGAACGCCATGACGCGGTTGGTGAACAGCTGCGTGTCGGTGAGGTCCTTGTTGGCCTTGGTGAACTTGGCCTCCTGGTAGTCCTCGGCGTTGTAGGCGCGCACGACGCGCAGGCCGGTGAGGTTTTCGCGGGCCACGAGGTTGATGTTGTCGGTGAGCTGCTGCATGGCTTTGAACTTGGGCATGACCATGGCCATCATGATGACGACGGCGACGAGCAGGATGACGACGGCGATGCCGGTGGCGAGAGTCCATTCGAAACCTTCGCCGGCGATCTTGCATATGGCCCATACGGCCATGATCGGCGACTTGACGATGAGCTGCAGGCCGATGGTGATGAACATCTGGATCTGCGTGATGTCGTTGGTGGAGCGGGTGATGAGGCTCGCGGTGGAGAATTTGCTCATTTCGGCGGGGCCATAGGATTCGACCTTGCGGAATTCGAGCGAGCGCAGGCGCTGGGTGAATGACGAGCCGACGCGTGCGGAGATGTAGCCGGTGACGATGGCACAGGCGACGGAGCCGAGGGAGATGAGCAGCATCTTGCCGCCGGCGATCCAGATGTCGCTCATCGCGCTGCCCGGCGTCTCGACGAGCGTGGTGATGTCTGACATGTAATCGGGCAGTTTGAGGTCGAAGAAGACCTGCCCGACGATGGTCACCAGGGCGATGAGCATCTGACCGATCTCCGCTTTGGAGAGGTATTTCAGGATGCGAAGCATTGGCTTTCCCCTTGTGTTTTGTTGGTGATTGGTTACGTTATTTGCCGCGGCATCGATATCCGATGCTCGAATTAGTTTCTGTTGTTAGATTACTTACAGTGTAAGATATTACGCATTATTCTGTGTATTCGCTGTGAATGGCGCGCTTTGCGCTGGCTGCGCACGAGAGACACGGCACGCACGCCCCCCCCCCCCGTCATCCGCAGCCGGCGGAAGAAGCTACTCCTCGCCGGCCTTCGCGCGCTCGGTCCGCATATGATCGGCGACACGCCTGTCACGCTCGGCGAACGCGGCCCGCACCTCATCGGGGGTCGGGCGCGGCGCGCCGGGATGGCAGATGGCCATGTATGTCGAGAACTCCGACAGCAGATCAACGAACTCGCGCGTGCGCCGCTCCCCCATTTGCGAGAAAATCCAGCAAATTGCGGAACGCATTTCCTCTCTCATCCGATGAGACTGCTCGCGCCCGGAATCAGTGAGATTCACGCGAATAATGCGCCGATCCTTGGAATCAATGTCACGCGTGACCCAGCCTTTTTTCTCCAGAGACGACAGCACAGTGGAGATGCGGCCGGAACTGGCCTGCAGCGCCGACGCCAATTGCGATGGCGTTTGCGTCCCCTTCATGGACAGCTCCCGGAGCACGAACTGCTCACCATGGGCTCCACGAGTGAATTCCCTCTGCATTGTCGAACGATTGCCCCACACGCTGGCATACAGTTCACTAACTGCTTCCTGCTCAAATCCCATAAGAGCACCATCCATTTCCATTCGCTACACGGCAGAGCGCCG
>OJUG01004877.1_pt1 | contig 10301 bp, 7 predicted proteins | sample 1599841 | NCBI WGS metagenome assembly OJUG01 (sample SAMN04168659, study PRJEB22393) | human gut metagenome | biome: human gut microbiome; feature: stool | host: Homo sapiens | collected 2014-05-12 | reverse complement strand
CAAGGCACTCAGACCGGACAGCGTGACGGTGCATTCGCTGGCGATCAAGCGCGCGGCGCGCCTGAATATCTATAAGGAGCGCTACGGAAATCTGAAGATTGTCAATACACAGGAGATGATTGACCTGACCGCGCAGTATGCCGAGGAGATGGGGCTGAAACCGTACTATCTCTACCGCCAGAAAAATATGGCGGGCAATTTTGAAAATGTCGGTTATGCGGTTCCGGGCAAGGAATGTCTCTATAATATATTGATTATGGAAGAAAAACAGACGATCGCCGCCTGCGGTGCGGGAACGACCACCAAGGTTTATTTCCCGGCAGAAAACCGGATTGAGAGGGCGGAGAACGTCAAGGAAGTTGAGCAGTATATCGACCGGATCGATGAGATGATCGGGCGGAAAGAGAAGCTGCTTGGACGAAGAGAGTAAAAACGAAAAATTCACAGATACAGGGTGTCAGATGCAGAAAAACACTTTGTAACAGAGAAACATAAAAATCCAGTTTCCAGCATGGAAAAGTGAAGTTTTCTTTGCGCGGGAAATATGGTCGCAGAAAGACATAGAAGGAGTTTGACACATGGCTTTAAAGAAAAAACCAGTTACAGGCATGAAGGACATTCTTCCGGGCGAGATGGAGATCCGGGATTATGTGCTGAATATCATCAAAGATACCTACCGCGGATACGGCTTCTCGGCGATCGAGACTCCGTGCGTGGAGCACATTGAGAACCTGACCAGCAAGCAGGGCGGCGACAATGAGAAGCTGATCTTCAAGATCTTAAAGCGCGGCGAGAAGCTGAACGTGGCAGCCGCAACCACAGAGGAAGAGGTAGTGGACAGTGGTCTGCGTTATGACCTGACGGTGCCTCTGGTACGTTATTATTCCAACAACGCGGCATCCCTGCCCTCTCCTTTCAAGGCATTGCAGATGGGCAATGTATGGAGAGCGGACAGACCCCAGAGAGGAAGATACCGTCAGTTCATGCAGTGTGATATCGATATTCTCGGTGAGCCGTCTAACTTAGCAGAGATCGAACTGATCCTGGCTACGACCACGACATTGGGCAAACTGGGCTTCAAAAATTTCCAGATCCGTATCAATGAGCGTCGTATCCTGAAGGCAATGGCTGCTTACAGCGGATTCCCTGAAGAGTCCTATGACAGTGTATTTATCACGCTGGACAAAATGGATAAGATCGGCCTGGAAGGCGTGGAAGCAGAGCTTTTGGAGAACGGTTTTGATAAGGCATGTGTAGACAAGTATCTGGAACTGTTCAAGGGACTGGAAAGTGCCGAGGACGGTGTGGCTTATCTGGCAGATACGCTGGAAGGATTCTTAGAGCCGGAGATCGCCCAAAGCCTCAGAGAGATCATGGACAGTGTCAGAGCGACGAAGGCTTCCGATTTCGAGATCGTGTTCGACGCTACGCTGGTAAGAGGCATGTCTTATTATACCGGAACCATTTTTGAGATCGCCATGCCGGAATTCGGCGGCAGCTGCGGTGGCGGCGGACGTTACGACAAGATGGTCGGCAAATTCACCGGCAATGATGTGCCCGCGTGCGGATTCTCCATCGGCTTCGAACGTATCATCATGCTGCTTATGGAGAGGGGGTTCCAGGTGCCTACGAGACCGAAGCAGGTAGCATATCTGATCGAGAAGGGTGTCAGCGGCGAAAGGCTGTGTGAAGTGATCGCACAGGCGCAGGAAGCCCGTAAGGACGGTACCCAGGTGCTGGTAGCCCGCATGAACAAGAACAAGAAATTCCAGAAGGAACAGCTGAATAAGGAAGGCTACGAAGAATTCGTGGAATTCTATAAGGAAGAATTAAAGAGATAAAAGCAACAGACAAGGAGCAAAAGCAATGATTCAGTCCAGAACACATAACTGTAATGAACTTCGGATCGGCAACGTCGGTGAGAGAGTCACACTGGTCGGCTGGTTCGAGAACATGAGAAAAGTCAGCAAAAATCTCGGTTTTGTCATTCTGCGTGATTTCTACGGAACCACTCAGCTGGTAGTAGAGACCGAGGAAATGATGAATGTCATGGATGGCATTAACAAGGAATCCACCATCTCCGTGGAAGGCGTGGTAAGAGAGCGTTCCAGCAAAAATACTAATCTACCCACCGGTGAGATCGAAGTAGTGCCAGACAAGATCGAGATTCTGGGAAAATGTATTTACAATGCACTTCCCTTTGAGATCAATCAGTCCAAGGATGCAGACGAAAATGCCCGTCTGAAATACCGTTACCTGGATCTGAGAAATCCGAACATGAAGAAAAATATCGTGATGAGAAGCCAGATCGTGGCAGAACTGCGTCAGAGAATGTATGCTTTGAATTTCATGGAGATCACGACTCCTATCCTGACCTGTTCCTCTCCGGAAGGAGCGAGAGATTATCTGGTTCCCGCCAGAAATCATCCCGGCAAGTTCTACGCTCTGCCCCAGGCACCCCAGCAGTTCAAACAGATCCTGATGGCATCCGGTTTTGACCGTTATTTCCAGATCGCTCCCTGCTTCCGCGACGAGGATGCCAGAGCAGACCGTTCTCCCGGAGAGTTCTATCAGCTGGATATGGAGATGGCATTCGCTTCTCAGGAAGATGTATTTTCCATCGTAGAGCAGGTGCTGCCTCCCGTATTTGAAAAGTATGGCATTTATAAAGAAGCTTCCAAGGCGCCTTTCGTACGCATCCCTTATCTGGAGGCTATGGATAAGTACGGCTCCGATAAGCCGGATCTGCGTATCGATCTGGTGCTGACAGATGCTACGGAAGTAATGCAGGGCTGCGGCTTTGCAGCTTTTGAAGGTCAGACTGTAAAGGCTATCGTTGTAGATGACTTCACTGCTACCCGTAAGCAGATCGACGCGATCTGTGCAGAGGTAGAGGTACAGACTGCACGCAAGGGCTTCTGGTTCCGTGTAGATGAGAACGGAGAGTTCGTAGGCGGTATCTCCAAGTTCTTACAGGACCGCAAGGAAGAAGTCATCAAGGCGTTAGGCCTTAAGAACGGTGACTTTGTCGGTCTTGCTGCAGGCAAGAAGCTGGAAGCACAGAAGACAGCAGGCGTATACAGAAAGCTGTTGGGTGCAGCCAGCGAGAAACATATGAAGAAGGATTGCTATGAGTTCTGCTGGATCGTGGATTTCCCGATGTATGAGATCGGCGAGGAGTCCGGAGAACTGGAATTCTGCCATAACCCGTTCTCCATGCCCCAGGGTGGTATGGACGCGCTGAACAATCAGGATCCCTTAGAGATCCTGGCATACCAGTACGATCTGGTCTGCAACGGTGTAGAGCTGTCCTCCGGTGCGGTGAGAAACCATGATCCGGAGATCATGATCAAGGCATTCGAACTGGTGGGCTTAGGTGAAGCCGATGTGAAGGCTAAGTTCCCTGCCATGTACAATGCATTCTGCTACGGAGCACCCCCTCATGCAGGAATCGCTCCCGGCGTAGACCGTATGATCATGCTGATCTGTGGTGAGGAAAGCATCCGTGAGATCATTCCTTTCCCGATGAACAAGAACGCAATGGATATTATGATGGGAGCACCGGGTACGGTAGAACAGAAGCAGTTAGACGAACTGCATCTGGCGATCACCGCAAAACCGGAAGAATAATCATAAGGCTGTCGCAGGAATTTTCATGCGACAGCCTTTGTGTTGGATGGATATGGCGATCTGCCGGGAGAAGGACATGGCTGTAGGAATTTATGTATTGCATCTGCATCCTGCACAGGAAGAGACAAGACAGAGCTTCTTGCAGGAAGCGTCAGAATGCGTGGATCCGGTGCGACGGAGCAAGACAGAACGGTTAAAGGGGACCGGAGCGAAAGCAGCCAGTCTCGGCGCCGGAATGCTGTTGCAAAAGATAGCAATGGATCTGATAGAAGGCATTGAGAATACCGATATCCTGTTCCTGGAAGAGGATGAACTGCTTGCAGTGCTGCAGGCGCGGATGTTCAGAGAGCAGACGCCCCCCTTCTCTTTTTCCTATGAATATGGAGAACAGGGCAAACCGCAGATTGTAAATTTTCCGAAGAAATTTAATCTGTCCCATTCCGGAGACTATGTGGTCTGTGGGGTCAGCGACGGAGAAGTGGGAGTGGATATCCAAAAATGGGTCCCCTTCAAAGATCGTACGGCAGAGCGTTTTTTCGCAAAGGCAGAGTGGAAACTGCTGCAGGAGACGGGCGTGGAGAAACGGACCGAGCTGTTTTACCGCTTGTGGAGCAGAAAAGAAGCCTACGGCAAATATACCGGACAGGGGATCGGCAGCGTCGTGGGAGAAGACTTTTCCGACGAGCGCAGATGGAAGGAAAAGAAGATCTGCTTCCGGGAACAGATTTTGGAAGCGGGGTATTCGCTGGCGGTCTGCTACGGAACAGCAGAAGTGTTAAATTCAAGGAAAACGGGAAATAGTAAAACATAGAAAATGCATAGAAATGAGGACTTTATGAAGCGATTAATGATGTACCTAAAGGATTACAAGAAAGAGTCTATCCTGGCACCGTTGTTCAAGCTGCTGGAAGCATTTTTTGAACTGTTGGTTCCTCTGGTAATGGCAAATATTATTGACTATGGTATTTCCAACCGGAACATGGGTTATATCGGGAAAATGGGACTGCTCCTGTTACTCCTTGGCGTAGTGGGACTGGCTTCGTCCATTACGGCACAGTTTTTCGCAGCCAAGGCGGCAGTGGGATTTTCTACCCAGCTGCGTCAGGCATTGTTTGATCATATTGAGGATCTGAGCTTTACGGATATTGATAAGGCGGGAACTTCCACCATGATCACCCGTATGACCAGTGATGTGAACCAGGTGCAGTCCGGCATCAATATGACCTTACGTCTGTTCTTACGTTCCCCGATCATCGTATTCGGTGCCATGATCATGGCATTTACCATTGATGTGAAATGTGCACTGATCTTCGTGGTGGCCATTCCATTATTGTCCGTTGTGGTATTCGGTATTATTTTATCCACGATTCCCATGTACAAAAAGGTGCAGTCCAAATTGGATCAGGTGCTGGGCATTACCAGAGAGAACCTGACCGGTGTCCGTGTCATCCGCGCGTTCCATCAGGAAGCAAAGGAGGCGGACCGTTTCCGGGAGAATAACGAAGCATTGTCGGCCATGCAGATCTTCGTGGGCAAGATCAGCGCCTGCATGAATCCTGTGACCTATATCATTGTAAACGGAGCCATCATTGCTCTGATCTATACCGGTGCCGTACAGGTCAATATCGGTAACTTAAGCCAGGGTGAGGTGGTAGCGATCATCAACTACATGAACCAGATCCTGGTAGAGCTGGTGAAGCTGGCAAACCTGATCGTGACCATGACCAAGGCGTTGGCATGTGCAGAACGTGTAGCTTCCGTTTTCGATATCGGCGCAGATGCTGCATATGTGGGAGCGCAGGATCAGAAACTGGCGGATAAGGTAGATAAGAGCGCACCTTTCTTAGACTTCAAACATGTATCCCTGACTTATCAGGGAGCCGGAGCACCTACTTTGCAGGATATGAACTTCACCGTAAACCGTGGCGATACCGTAGGTATCATTGGAGGTACCGGTTCCGGTAAGACCTCCCTGGTGAATCTGATTCCCGGTTTCTATCCGGCGACAGAAGGTGAGATCCTGTTGGAAGGCAGAGATATCCGGACCATGAGTGATGAGGAGTTGCGCGGACGTATCGGTGTCGTACCGCAGAAGGCAGTTCTGTTCAAGGGAACGATCCGCAGCAACCTCCAGTGGGGCAAGCCGGATGCTACCGAAGAGGAGATGTGGAAAGCACTGGAACTGGCACAGGCATCGGAAGTGGTAGACGGTAAGCCCGGAAAGTTAGATGCAACTGTGGCACAGAACGGTAAAAACTTCTCCGGTGGACAGAGACAGCGTCTGACGATCGCAAGAGCCTTGGTCAGAAATCCCGAGATCCTGATCCTGGATGACAGTGCCTCCGCACTGGACTATGCAACGGATGCAAAACTCCGTGCAGCAATCCGTACTTTGGAAGATAAGACCACAACCTTTATCGTATCCCAACGTGCCTCCACCATCCGCCATGCGGACAAGATCATCGTCCTGGATGATGGGGAGATCGCAGGTATGGGAACCCATGATGAGTTGTTAAAGGATTGCACCGTATATCAGGAGATCTATTATTCCCAGTACCCTGAACAGAGAGGAGGTGTTCGGTAATGCAGAAAAAAAATAACAAAGAGACGTTGAAGCGGGTATTGAAATATATCCGCAAATATACACCGGCACTGGTACTCTCCCTGTTGTTAGCAGGTCTGACTGTATTACTGACCTTATATATCCCTATCCTCACCGGTAATGCGGTGGATCTGATCATCGGCAAGGGACAGGTAGATATGGCCGGTATCTTTGCCATTATGAAAAAAATTGCCATCGCAATGATCATCACAGCAGTAGGCCAGTGGATCATGAACACCTGCAACAACTATATTACCTACCATGTGATCCGGGATATCCGTACGGATGCTTTTGCGAAGCTGGAGATCCTGCCCTTAAAATATCTGGATGCCCATGCTTACGGTGATATCGTGAGCCGTGTCATTGCGGACGTGGATACTTTCGCGGACGGTCTGCTGATGGGATTTACCCAGTTATTCACCGGTGCACTGACGATCCTGTGTACGTTGGGATTCATGCTGGTGACCAATGTGCCCATCACACTGGTAGTAGTATGTATCACTCCGGTATCCTTCCTGGTGGCAAAATTCATTGCAACCAAGACCTACTCCATGTTCAAGGAGCAGTCCGAGACCAGAGGCGAGCAGACCTCCCTGATCGAGGAAATGATCGACAACCAGAAGATTGTAAATACCTTTTCCAGAGGAGAAGCGGTGAAGAGCAAGTTTGGAGAGATCAACGGCAGATTGCAGAAATGCTCTCTGAAAGCTATCTTTTTCTCCTCCATTACGAACCCGGCGACCCGTTTTGTTAACAGTCTGGTATATGCCGGTGTCGGTGTGTTCGGTGCGCTCGTAGCCATCAAGGGCGGTATCAGCGTAGGTCGTCTGTCCTGCTTTTTAAGCTATGCGAACCAGTACACCAAGCCCTTCAATGAGATCTCCGGCGTGGTAACGGAATTGCAGAATGCCTTTGTCTGTGCCGGACGTATCTTCGAACTGATCGACGAGGAACCCCAGGTGCCCGATGCCGCGGATGCAAGAGTATTAGAAGAGGCTCAGGGCAACGTAGATCTGAAGGATGTATATTTCCAGTATGTACCGGAGAAGAAGCTGATCCAGAACTTTAACCTGCAGGTAAAACCCGGTCAGAGAGTTGCTATCGTAGGTCCTACCGGATGCGGTAAGACCACCGTCATCAATCTGCTAATGCGATTCTATGATGTGAACTCCGGCTCCATTAAAGTGGACGGCACCGATATCCGGGACATCACCAGAGGAAGCCTCCGTACCAATTACGGTATGGTATTACAGGAGACCTGGCTGCGTTCCGGCACCATCCGTGACAATATCTGCATGGGTAAGCCGGATGCCACAGAAGAGGAGATCATCCGGGCGGCGAAGGCTTCCCATGCCCACGGCTTCATTAAACGCCTGCCCAAGGGGTATGACACCGTGATCACCGAGGACGGAGGCAGCCTGTCCCAGGGACAGAAACAGCTCTTATGCATTACCAGAGTAATGCTGTGCCTGCCTCCCATGCTGATCCTCGATGAGGCAACCTCCTCCATCGATACCCGTACCGAGATCAAGATCCAGAATGCATTTGCCACGATGATGGAAGGCCGCACCAGCTTTATCGTAGCCCACAGACTCTCCACCATCCAGAGCGCTGATGTCATCCTGGTAATGAAAGACGGCAATATCATCGAACAGGGCAACCATGAAACCCTCCTGGCACAAGGCGGATTCTACGCGAACCTGTATAATAGCCAGTTTGCCGTGTAATGAGACATGCAAAGGCAAGGAAACTACCACTCAATGGGGAGCTTGCTCACCAGGGAGTGGTAGTTTTTTTGACTTTATACGGCGACAGCCGTCATCCGACGAAAGCCCGCCAGGGATTTTGGCGGATGCAGGCATGGCTTGTTACACTTTCCCCGGCAGCGGCGCGCCCTTTTCCCTTGACTTTCCCTTCTGAAAAGACAGATAATATATAGAAATAAGTCGAAAATTGTAAAAATATACCAACACAATAAAAATATTGAAAATAAATTAAAATATTTCGAGAAATGTGTTGACAAATACGCAGCATTGTATTATATTAAACTTAACAAAAGAGAAACGGAACAACCCAACAAAGAAGGTTGGGAGAGAAGTACAAAAGAATCTATAGAAAGAGAGGTATAGTCCACCTAACAAGTAAAGTCCTACCACAGTCTTCCATGATGTACAACTGAATAGAACTACCAAAGAGAACCAATTTATATAGAGAACATCAAGTACACAGAAGAAAAAGTAATGAACAACAGAAGATAAGAATTATCTCACATTACAGTACATACGTACAAAAGAAAAGTGGAAAGAGAACAAAAGACAAAATGGAAGATCAAATTTAAGAAAGAGAGGGCAAGCCATTGGAGCCTGTAGTCTGAGAGGGCGTACTGATTGAAAGAATGATCGGTACGCTCTCTTATTGTTGTACAATTATTCAGATGGAACAACTATTCAGAGCCTCATTCGCAAAATATATTTTTTTCCAGTGGAAAAACCTACCGATATCATGTACAATAGGAAAGTAGTACAGATAGAGGAGTTATGAAAATGGATACAAACGAACAGAGACAGGAAAGTCAGCAGAACAGACGGGAAGAAAGACATAAGAGACGGCAGAGAAGCCAGATCATTGCATATACAGTCGTAGGAATCATGATCCTGGTGCTGGCAGCGGGAATTGCTTTTGCTGTAAGTAAGATCACCGGCATGAACCACGATCGGCAGGAACAGCAGAACAAGCTGGATGATATCATAGCTTCCGAGGAGACCATCACGGCGCCTACGGAACCGGTGGAGACTGTACCGGAACTGACAAATGAACAGAAGCTGGATAAGATCATAGACGAAGCCATCATTCAGAACATGCCCCTGGAGGACAAGGTAGCAGGACTGTTTATCACCACGCCGGAATCCATCACCGGTGTATCTGCGGCAGTGCAGGCAGGAGACGGAACCAAGGATGCATTATCCAAATATCCGGTAGGCGGTATCGTCTATGCGGCGAAAAATATTCAGTCCGCAGACCAGTTAAAGCAGATGATCGACAATACGAAGCTGTATACCAGCTATCCACTGTTTATTGCAATCGACGGAGAAGGATCCGGAACCGACGCTGTGGCAGCGGCAGGCCTGGGAACGAAGACCGATTCCCCGGAGACTATCGGCGCATCCGGAGATACCAATAACGCCTATACTGCCGGAACCACAGTGGGTAGTTACCTGGCAGAGCTTGGTTTCAATCTTGATTTTGCCCCTGCGGCAGATCTGAAAGTAGTGGATGGAAATGCGGCAGGCAGCAGCTCCTACGGCACGGATGCGGCAACGGTAGCATCTTTTGTGACCGGCATGCAGACAGGATTGCAGGAACAGAAAGTAACAGCTGCTATCGGACATTTTCCCGGTATCGGCAGTACGACCCAGAGCACGAAGAATGGCATGGCTTCTACGGACAGAAGTGCGGAAGATTTCAGAGCCAATGAATTTGCAGTATTCCAGAGCTGTATTGATTCCGGTGAGACCAAAATGATCACCGTCAGCAATATGGCAGCACCTTCCCTGACAGGAGACAATACTCCTTGCTCCCTGTCCGGTGCGGTGGTAACGGATATTTTACGAAATGAACTGAATTTCCGCGGTGTGATCGTATCCGGTGCCATGAACCAGGCGGCAATCACGAACTATTACGGAGCCGATGAGGCAGCAGTACTGGCACTGCGTGCAGGGTGCGACATGATCTATGCGCCGGAGAACTTCGAGACCGCATACAACGGAGTACTGGAGGCAGTCCAGAACGGAACCATCTCCGAGGACCGCGTGAACGATTCCCTGCGTCGGATCTACCGCATCAAATATGCGGATAAAATCGAACAATAGACAAACAATCAGTAAGAAGGCGGCTGCAAGAAAGTGCAGTCGTCTTTTTGCTTATATCTTATGCACCATGAAAACGGAAATGCGGGTCTTAACAAGCGCGGACCGGAGCGGAGCGTAGACATCGAACTTTCGAGCCCAGACCAACGCTCGAAAAAAAGAACGATACCGATTTGGTATCGTTCTTTTTTCAAGCGCGAGAC